>Ga0187778_10002054_pt1 | contig 13864 bp, 16 predicted proteins | sample 1015_Q2_SP5_20_M_FD_132418 | JGI IMG/M metagenome (GOLD analysis project Ga0187778, IMG submission 132418) | Tropical peat soil microbial communities from peatlands in Department of Meta, Colombia - 1015_Q2_SP5_20_MG | ecosystem: Environmental > Terrestrial > Soil > Wetlands > Peat | place... | reverse complement strand
TGTCCAATCAAAGATTCCTGCACGAAGTCACCTACAACAAGGGGCTAAGTGATTCTCTGTTCGAAGCTAGTGCCACCTACGACGCAAATCGTCCGGCACCGAAATAGACGTGTGCAATCCATCAGAAGGCTTTTCCCCCAGGCGACCAGGCGACGACGAACACCCACGCAAGTGTGGCTAATTGGCCACAGTCGAGACCGACGGTTTAGCTGTAAACTATTGATAGATAATGCCGATGTCCCAACCGAAATGGGAACAAACAATACGCACTGAGGTGCAGTGTGAGGGAGTGGGTCTGCATAGCGGCGCTCTGGTGCGCATGTGCCTGCTTCCGGCGCCCGCTGGTTCGGGGATAGTGTTTCGTCGAGTCGACCTGGATGGATTTGAAGTGGAAGCGGTAGGTCGAAATATCGCCCGCGTCAGCTACGCCACCAGTCTGATGAAGAAAGGCGTGCTTATCTCCACAACTGAGCACGTGCTGTCGGCCTTAGTGGGCAGCGGCATCGATAATGCCATTGTAGAACTGGATAATCTGGAACTCCCCATTCTGGATGGAAGTGCGGAGCCTTTTGTGGCATTGATTGAAAAAGCCGGAGTTCGCAAACAGCGGCGCCCGCGAACTTACCTGAAAATCTGCCGTGCGCTGGAACTGCGGGAAGGGGACAAGTTCATCGGGGTGTATCCTGCGGAAAATTACTCTGTGTCCTACAGCATTAACTTCCCGCATCCCTTGATCGGCAAAGAAACCTTCACTGTGGAACTCGACGATGGCAACTACCTCCGCGAGGTAGCTCCAGCTCGCACGTTTGGCGCACGTTCGGATGAGCAGGCAATGCGTCACATGGGTTTAATCCGCGGAGCTTCCTGGGAAAATTGCATCGTGCTCAGCAAAACCGGTGTCGAAAATCCACCTTTGCGGTTCGACGATGAGTTTGTTCGTCACAAGGTGCTCGATCTAATTGGGGATTTGGCGCTGCTAGGAAAGCAGATTTTGGGAAAGGTGGTTGCCGATCGGGCGGGACACGCGATGCATACCGCCTTAGTTTCGCGCTTGTCGCGAGACAAGACTCTATGGGAAGAAACCACCCTCGCCGATAGTGACCGAATGCCAGCCATGACCGGTGCGCCCGACTCGCAACTGGTTGGAGCACGATTGCAGAATTAATCCGCAGGCTCGGGCGTGAAATCGCGGGAATTCCAGAAACAATCCTCCTGAATCAGCTTGTCGAGTTCTGCACGGGCGTGAGCCGTTAGGCGCGCCGCATAGTCCATAGCAGATTGCTGTTGCTCGGGACTTAGTTCCGCAACCCGACGCGCCAATAATGGAGCATCCGCTTCCAGCAACTGCAGCAAACGCTGAGCGCGCGCGATTTTCACCTGCGTATGAAACATTGAGTTCTACTGCTCAAGGAACAGATTTAGTTAGGGTGCCGCGTGCGCGGGTGTTGCGGCAAGTCGCAAGCCAGATACCCAGGCGCTTTTTCACTGGAAACCGCAATGTGAAAACCTGAAACTACTTCCGTGCGCAAGACTGTCTATCTTTCGCTGGGCTCAAACGTGGGCGATCGCGCAGCCAACTTGCGCTCCGCCATTCGGCGGCTAACCACGCTCGGCCAAGTTGAAGGAATTTCTTCGTTTTACGAAACCGAACCTGTGGAATTCACTGCACAACCCTGGTTCCTCAACTGTGTAGTCAAGCTCGATACCGAAAAGATGCCCAAACAATTGCTCTCTGGGATTCTTGATGTGGAGCAGCAAATGGGCAGACGCCGCACCCAAAAGAAGGGCCCACGGACCATTGACATTGATATTCTCTTATTCGGAAATTCGATCATTGAGACGAAAGGGCTGACCGTACCTCACCCGGCCTTGCACGAGAGGAGATTTGTGCTCGAACCACTGGCCGAGATCGCCCCAGATGTCCGTCATCCAGCATTCAAAAGAACCATTCGCGAACTGCGCGATACCCTGCCACCAGGGCAGGCGGTGCGCAAGCTCACCATCCAGTAGGCGGGAGCATTGGATTGCTGGCCACTGATAACTGGTCACGAACCTGCCAGTACAGGCTTATGGCACGATGATGCGGCTGCCGGTTTCCTCCGGGGCAGCAATGGTTTTCTCGGGAAACTGCGCCAAAATGAAATCTACAAAAGCGCGAGACTTTGGCCTTCCCGAGGTGCGGGCGTAACTCATCCGAACTAAAAAAACCAAGGCGCGGAGAACATCTGAGTCCCGCAGCCGCGAATGGCCCAGATGTTTTTGCTCGGTCTCGCGGTATTCCTTCACCATCTTCTGCAGTTCTGCAGAAATTGCCTGCTGACTGATGCTGGTGGTGGGGTTTTCGTAGTGTAAGCCGGAGTTCACCAGCGTTTCATAAGACTTTGCCATGGTAGTGAGCGCGGCGATCAGATCGCTATCGGTGATGGTTCGATCCCGGCGGGCGCTTTTTGCCAATGCAAAACTTAGACCAACCAAAAGGTGCTCATGTTCATAAAGGAACTGGTCGCCGATCTCGACCTGGGCAAACAGCGCCGACTGCTCCAGATCCTGCAAGGGGCGCGGCTTTTCGTGTTCCCGTGCCTGCTGCAAATAGACGCAGTCGGCAGGGCAATCGAGCGTCACCTCGCGCTGCTCGCCACAGCATTGCGGGCAAATCCGCCCATGCACCGCCGGACAGAAGCGCTTCTCCTTGCGCTTTTCACAAATTGCACAACTCACGAATCCTGACCCTCCGTTCGATTATGACACGCAAAAGCTCGGGATCTGGGAGCGCCCGAAATCCTTCCCGCACCCCGGAAATAGCGCCTTTGTCGAGCCTCGTACGCCAAAACACCCGATTTTTGTGGCCTTGCGAGGTTCCCACTACAAAAAAACCGCATAAAATGCGGTCAAGACGCTGTTTTTCCACAGCGCCTGTGGTATAAGATGCCTTTCATCGCAGCAAAAATTCAAAAATCAATCAAGGAGGATTCATGGCCGCAGGCATGACCAAGACACAGATTGTCCGCTCACTCGCCGAGAAGCTTGGCACCAATAACAAGACCGCTGCCGCATTTTTGGAGAACTTGACCGATCTGGCAATTAAAGAAACCAAGAAAAATGGCCTTTTCGTGGTGCCCGGATTGGGCCGTTTAGTGAAAGCGCATCGCAAGGCCCGGATGGGACGCAACCCGCAGACTGGCGAACCGATTCAGATTAAGGCGAAAACAGTGGTGAAGTTTCGCGTGGCAAAGGCTGCCAAAGACGCGATCGCACCCAAGAAGTAAGTCCTGCAGAAGTCACGGGCCGGCCGCGAGCCGGCCTTTTTTTGTTTTTAGCAGCGGCGAGCTACCAGCAGCTAGTCACCCCCGGGCGCGTCATTGCTGACGTATTGTTCGAGCGATTCCAGTTCCCGGCCCAAATCCTCAATGCGCCACTCGAGCAGGTGACGAATCGAGAGCATGCCGAGCAGTTTGCCGTTATTGTCCACAACCGGGAGGTGGCGGAAATGGCGCTCGACCATGGTCACGAAAGCTTCGCTGGAACCGGTTTCGGCCGTCGCCAGTTCAACAGGCGTAGTCATCAGTTCCCTCACGGGCGTGCTCTCTGGATCAAGTTTGCTCAAGGCAAGCTTGCTGAGCACATCACGCTCGGTGAATATACCCGCAACGCGGTGCTCGCTGTCGATCACCGCAACTGCGCCCACGTGGCGATCAAGCATGGTGCGGATCGCATCGGCCACGCTGGCTTCCGGTGAAACTGCCGCTGGTTTCGAATCGCATAGTTCGAGAACGCTCATATTCACCTCCGCTGTGAGGAGTCTTTCCGCGGTTGGGATCGGGCCGCGAACGGGATTCGGGCATTATGCCGCTTACCGCGATAGTGTCAAGGGATTTTTCTAGTCACGCCGTCAGACAACCGGAGACTCGCTTCTGTCACGCCCAAGCCTGACAGCGGCAGCCCGCTCACTGCACGACTCTCCCTCCGCTCTTGAAAAGCTTCCCATTCTTCACCACAAACTCCACATTCTCTAGGACCTTCACATCGTTCAGCGGATCTCCGTCCACCGCCACGATATCGGCGTACGCTCCTGGCGCGATGATGCCAATCTTGCCTTGCATATCGAGCATCTCCGCGGGGCTGGAGGTAGCGCTCTTGATGGCGTCCATCGGCGACATGCCAAGCCGCACCATCTGCGAAAACTCCTGGGCAATCGGCTCACTCCACGAGATGCCGCCCATGTCGGTCCCGAAAACAATCTTTACACCGGCGTGGAGCGCCTTGGGAAACGACACTTCATGCGCTGCCGCACGTTTCCGATCGCGTTGACCGTTAGGAGTATCGGCCGGAGCCCAATCCTTGTAATACGGACTGAGAGTCGGGCAATACCAGGTGCCCTGCTTCAACATCTGAGCGATGGCTGCATCATCCAGATCGAGCCCGTGCTCAATCGAATCGCAGCCGCCATCGAGCGCGCGACGCAGCCCGATGCCGCCATAGGCATGGCACGCGACTTTCTTTCCCCAACCGTGAGTCTCGTCGACAATTGCCTTCAATTCTTCGAGCGTAAGCGTCGGCTGGGACACCAGTTCGCCATTCTTGCCAACCCATGACCGATGCGTCATATAAACCTTGATCCAATCGGCGCCATGATCGAGTTGCTCGCGCGCAGCTTTCCGAGCCTCGACTGGTCCGTCGATGAGTTGCGCAGCCTTGGGCATGTCCAACTCGGGACCATAGCCTTCCAGCATGTAGCCGCCTGTTGTTGAGATGGCACGTGTCGAAACGAGCAAGCGCGGGCCGGGAATGTAGCCTTTCTCTATGGCTTCCTTTATTCCCACGTCGCCATATCCGGCGCCCTCGGTTTCGAGATCGCGCAACGTGGTGAAGCCCTGCTCCAAGGCACGCCGCACAGAAACCGTGGCTCGAGCCGCACGTAGCGCCAGGGGCGGATAAAGAATGTTGGCGTCGTAGCCGCCCTGCGCCGGATCTTCACCCTGGAGAAAAATGTGAGTGTGGGAATCAATCAGTCCGGGGAGCACCGTGGAGTGCGAAAGATCAATTACATTCGCGCCGGCGGGAATCTTGGCGCTGGCGGCGTCGCCGACACTTTCGACCAAGTTGCCATGAATCACGATGACCTGATCGTGCTTTACCGTGTGTCCATCAATAAGTGTCCCGGCACGAATCACCGTATATAAAGCATCGTTGGCATGTGCCAAAACCGCATTTGCCAACACGATTAGCGAAAGCACAAGCTGCAGTCTTTTCATGGGCAGAGAAGTATAAACGAAGTTAGCCAGGTGTGATTGCAGGCGGGGGCGCCGAAGCCTGGTCAGTTATTTGATCTCTTGCAGCTTCGCCGAGGCCATCTGAGACACTTCGCTGGCGGGATTTTCTTTTTGGATCTGCTCGTAAATGCGTTTGGCTTCGAGCGGCATATTGGCCGATTGGTAGGTGGCCGCCAGTTCCATTTGGGCAGTGGGCTTGCTAACGGTGGGGGTTGGCTTGGCAATGATTTGTTTGTAGAGCTCGATTGCCTGTTTATCGCGGTTGGTGTTGCGATAGACCGAAGCCAGTGCGAATTTGGCTAGCGCAGAAAGATCCGGGCTACGGTACGACGCAACGGTCTGAAGTTCATGCTCGGCGGCCGCGTTGTCGCCCATATCGGCTGCGGTCAGACCAAGGAAATAGTGAGCGAAATCTGCGGCGTGGGTATGCGGATATTTATTGACGATGTCCTGAAATTGCTTGTGCGCAGTGGTGGCCCGCTCTTTGGAGCTGGCAAAACTAGGATTATCCGGCTGTGGCGGCATGTTCGGCGGCCGCACCGGCGTGTCCAGCGTGCGCACCGCCTGACTGAACTCAAGACTGGCTTTCTGGTCCTGCTCGTTCAGGTAGTACCAAGAACCGAAGGCGAGGCCGGCGACGACCAGAATAACGACTCCGGCCACGATCAGCTTATTCTGATGTTCGACCGACCAATGGACGGTTTTTTCGGCAACGTCGATTGTGGCTTTGCTGAAGCGGTCCTGTTTTAGTTGATGACGAGTTTCTGCGCGCACGAATTTCCCTTCTGTTGGATATCGAAGTGGGCTGGCAAACACTCAGTCTAGCAGGGGAAAAAAGGCAGCGTCAAAGCACCTAGATGACCAGCGTTTGGGAGTCTTACTTGCTCAGCTCGGCGCTCTTGAAAGATCGGAGCATCTCACGCGCCCCCCAGCCAAAGAGCGCGACCTGAGGCAAGAAAATCAAGACCGCCCTTAACCCTCCGGCGCCACGTGTGACAAGCGCGAAAATCATGAAAGATGTTAAGAGCGCGCAAATTATCAGGGCTGCGACAAATGACACGAGGAAAAACAGCTTCATGCCACAGGCTCCGCAGCATTCGCGTCCAATGATCCCACCAATCCCTCCAAACCGCAAAGGTCATCCGGTATTCGAGCTTCGAGTACCGATTTCCGCTGCTATAATCAAAAATTGTCCTCATGCCAAGAAAGCGACTAGTCCGTTCGACCACTGTTCTTTGTGTCCGCAGAAACAGCAACGTGGTGATGGCGGGAGATGGCCAGGTAACCCTGGGAGAAGGGATTATCAAGCACTCGGCCAAGAAGATTCGCCGCTTGTATCAGGACAAAATTCTCGCGGGATTCGCCGGCTCCACAGCCGACGCCTTTTCACTCTTCAGCCGATTCGAGGCCAAGCTGGAGCAATATCACGGAAATATCGGCCGGGCTGCGGTAGAGTTGGCAAAAGACTGGCGGACTGACAAATTCTTGCGGCATCTTGAAGCTCTGCTGCTGGTTTCCGACAAAGAACAAACGTTTCTGCTGAGCGGCCAGGGAGATGTGATCGAACCCGACGGCGGCATCGCCGCGATTGGCAGCGGCGGACCCTACGCGCAGGCGGCGGCGCAGGCTTTGGCAGAGCACACGCAGCTTTCGGCGCGCCAGATTGCCGAAGAAGCCATGAAGATCGCCGGCAAGATGTGCATCTATACTAATGATAAGGTAACAATCGAAGAACTTTGATGGTCCTTGGTCGTTCGTCGTTGGTCGTCGGCTTCCCGTATTTTGGCGAACGACGAACGACGAAAGACCAACGACAATATGGCCATTTACTTACCCGGAACCGTTGAAGAAGAGCAGCTTGCGCTGGACGAACTCACGCCGCGCGAAATCGTCGCTGAGCTAGACAAGCACGTAGTCGGACAAAAGGACGCAAAACGCGCGGTTGCCATCGCGCTGCGCAATCGCATGCGCCGGCAGAAATTGTCTGAAGAGCTGGCCGAAGAGGTCATTCCCAAGAACATCATCATGATCGGGCCGACCGGCGTGGGCAAGACTGAGATTGCGCGCCGCCTGGCTAAGCTCGCGAATTCTCCGTTTCTGAAGGTCGAAGCGTCCAAGTTTACCGAAGTCGGTTATGTCGGCCGCGATGTGGAGTCGATGGTGCGCGACCTGGTCGAGATTGCCATTGAGATGGTGCGCGAGGAAAAACTGGAAGATGTCTCGGACAAAGCTGAACTCAATGCCGAAGAGCGTCTGCTGGACATTCTTCTGCCGCCGTCGGCGCCGTCGCGGCCAGTCGAATCATCGCAGGCTGGCTTTGTGCTGGAAGGGACAACTTCATCGGGAGACTCACAATCACGTACCCGTGAGAAGCTGCGTCAGCAATTGCGCGAAGGCAAGCTGGATGAACGCATGGTTGAAATCGACGTGCGGGAGCGCAATTTCCCTTCGTTTGAAATCATCTCCAATCAGGGCGTCGAGGAAATGGATGTCAACATTAAAGACATGTTGCCGAACATTTTCGGCCAGCGCACAAAGAAACGGAAGATGAAGGTCAACGAAGCCTTCGAATATCTCATTCAAGAAGAAGAACAGCGCCTGATTGATATGGACCAGGTTACGCGGGTGGCAATTGACCGGGTAGAAGACTCCGGCATTATCTTTTTGGATGAGATCGACAAGATCGCAGGCCGTGAGAGCGGCCATGGGCCGGACGTTTCGCGCGAAGGCGTGCAGCGTGACATTCTGCCAATCGTGGAAGGCACAACCGTCAACACCCGTTATGGGATGGTCCGTACGGACCATATTCTGTTTGTCGCTGCGGGCGCATTCCACGTCTCAAAGCCGAGCGATCTAATTCCTGAGCTGCAAGGCAGATTCCCTATCCGAGTGGAACTGCAGTCGCTCACGATGGAAGATTTTATCCGCATCCTTACCGAACCGAAATCCTCACTGGTGAAGCAGTACACCGCGCTGCTTGAAACCGAAGGCGTGAAGCTGGAGTTCACGCGCGAGGCGCTGGAGGAAATCGCGCGTTTCGCGTTCCGGGTGAACGAAGGCACAGAAAATATTGGAGCGCGGCGCCTGCACACGATCATGGAACGTGTGTTGGACGAGATCAGTTTCGATGCCCCCGACAAAAAGGGCGAGCACATCAAGGTCGATGCCCCCTATGTCCGCCAGATGCTCGCTGATATTGTGAAGGACCAGGATCTGTCACGATACATTCTGTAAGCGATCCCTGTGTTAATGGGCGGTGCTTGCACCGCTAACCCTCCGCCAGTGGTGCGGTTTGGCAAACGATGCGAGCCATACGCACGTTTGTTCCGCCGCGAAACGCGCGGCAGTTCGCGCGGCCCCAGATGCTTCGCTGCGCAACAACCGCTTGCTCAGGATGACAATCAAACTGTACTACTATTTTTTGTTCGCGGTTGCGGTTTTCGTTATGCTTAGGAAATCATGACGCTGATGGATGCGCAGCAGTACGATCCGGCTCGCGAGCGCCGCCGTCGCAAGGTAATTATCGTCATCGTTCTTGCGTTCCTGGTTGGCGCCTGGGTGGCGTACCATCTGCGCGACTCCCACGAACGGGTTATCGTCAAGAGGTTCTTCCTCGATCTACAGAAGCAGGACTACGAAGCTGCCTACGGGATTTATTTCCACGATACAAACTGGAAGCAGCACCCGGCAAAATATCGGGATTATCCTTACAACGAGTTTTATCGCGACTGGGGCCCAGGTGGTGAATGGGGAATGGTGAAGTCATTCGACGTGGACTGCTCGCTCAGCCCGAGTGGTGGCAGTGGCGTGATTGTGCAGGTTACGGTGAACCAGCGCGCCGATCATGCCTATGTCTGGGTGCAGAAGTCTGACCGGACTTTGTCGTTCTCACCGAATGAAATCGAGTGCGGGAATTGGTGGACCTGGTTAACGGAGTAGGTTAAAATCGCGCGGGTTTGGCTTCTGGCTAGAAAGTTCACAAAAAACATGCGCGGACGACGAGCTTTTGTCGGGAGTGGGCTAGCCTTGGCTGGCATCGCTGCAGGAACCATTACGGGGCTGGGCGCCGCATCAGCGGCCACAGGACAGCCGAGTACCGCCGGCTTCGGATGGGAGGTAACGAACCTCGACAATAATGGCGCGGATGTGTATTTTCAGGTCCGCAACGAAATTGCATTGAATTATGTGCACATCGATACTGCATTTATGATTACTTCTCCGCCGGCGAGCCCGGGATTTGCCGAAGTTCTGTGCCGGGCGGCGGTCTCCCATGGCGCACCCAAATTTGTCCATGGCGACCCCGGGGCGGCATTTGTATCACAACAGAGTGTAAGCTTTGGCGAGGTTCAAATTTACAATCCCAACCATCTCGACGTGGGAGCGGATGGTTTCGTGCTTCAGGATGTTTTCTATCATGTGATTCTCAAGACGTGGGTGCCGACGGATGGAACCGCCTCAGCCACCTCTCGCCACGTAAGCGCTACGCCTTTGCTAACTGTACAGGCCGGCGACTACCTGGTGTTTCACATGAATCATGCGGGCGTGCCCGGCGATGCTGAAATGCAGGTTGTTCTGGGTTATACCTTGAGCTAGGTAGCGACAGCAATCTCTTCAAGTGTTTTTCGCAACGAGGCGTCGTTCTCCAAGTTGAGGGCGGTTTTGGAGCGATCGATCTGGCGCAGCAGCCCACATAGCACTTTTCCCGGACCAAGTTCAATAAATGTCTGCACACCGTGGACGATCAGCAGTCGCATCGATTGCTCCCACTTCACCGAGCCGGTTACCTGGCGTACCAGCGCATCACGAGAGCTCTCGGCATTCTCCACCAACGCAGCGTCAACGTTGCACGCCACCGGAACGCGAGGTGTGTGAAAGGTCAATTGATCCAGATCACCCGCCAAACGGTCCTGGGCCGGTTTCATCAGAGAGGAATGGAAGGGCGCGCTTACGGGAAGGATTTTGGCGCGTTTGGCGCCGCGCTCGTCCGCTAACTTGGTAGCACGCTCTACGGCTGCGGTGTGACCGGAGATGACGATCTGCTCGGCGGAATTGATGTTGGCAGGTTCACATACCTCGCCGTCGGCCGCATCGCGGCAAATCGCAATCACTCGCTCGAGATCCATGCCGAGAATAGCTGACATGGCGCCGACACCAACTGGGACTGCCTCCTGCATGTAGCGCCCACGTTTGCGGACGGTCTGCACGCCATCGGTGAAGCTCAATGTCCCAGCCGCCACGTGGGCTGAATACTCCCCAAGGCTATGCCCCGCAACAAATGACGGCTTAATTCCCTTCTGGTCGAGGACACGCCAAGCGGCGACCGAAGTGGTGAGAATAGCCGGCTGCGTGATCTCTGTCAGGCGAAGTTGTTCTTCAGGTCCTTCGAAGCACACTTGCGACAGCTTGAAGCCAAGCGCCTCGTCGGCCTCCTCGAAAGTTTGCCGGGCAATGGGATACTTCTCTGCGAGGTCTTTTCCCATCCCGAGGACTTGAGATCCCTGGCCGGGAAAAAGGAATGCGACAGCCCCGTTATTTTGGTGCAGAGACGGTTTCATCATCACAGCTAACTGCTCACCAGTGTGGCGGCCTGAATGGAAGCCAGTTCCCTTTCGATCTTCTCATTGATTCCACTCTGGGCAAATTCCGCTGCTACCCGGATTGCATTCTTGATGGCATTCGCATTCGATGATCCATGAGTGATAAAGCAAACACCTTTCACGCCAAGCAAGGGTGCTCCGCCGTACTCCGTGTGATCGAGCCGTTTCTTGAAATCGGCGAAAGCGCTGCGTGAGAGCAGATATCCGACTTGACGGGTGATGGTCGCTTTCAGCGACTCTTTCAGCGTGTAGCGCACCAGGTTCGCCACACCTTCGGAAATTTTCAGCGCAACGTTCCCCACAAATCCATCGGCCACGATCACGTCTACGTGGCCATTGTATAGATCGCGTCCTTCGACGTTACCTACAAAATTGATCGGCAGCTGCTTAAGCAATTGGAATGCTTCTTTCGTCAAATCATTCCCCTTGGATTCTTCCTCGCCGATGGAAAGCAGTCCCACGCGCGGGCGCCGCACGCCGAACATGGTACGGAAGTAGATATCGCCCATGACTGCGAACTGTTCCAAGTTGTTCGGCTTGCAATCCACGTTGGCGCCGACGTCGAGCAGGGTCGCGGCTGTGCCCACTGCCGTGGGAAAGACTGCCGCGAGCGCTGGACGGTCGACGCCCGGAATTGCCCCGAGAACCATTTTTGCGGTGGCCATGGCTGCGCCGGTATTGCCGGCCGTCACGAAGCCGACGGCGCGGCGCTCCCGAACCAGCCGCAAGCCGACGCGCATGGAGGAGTCGCGCTTGCTCCGCACCGCCTGAACCGCCTTATCCTCCATGCTGATGACTTCGCTGGCGTGGACAATTTCGATGGGCAGCTCCGAGGCTCCGGCATAACGTCCAAGTTCCGCTTCGAGCGTGGCTTTGGGACCTACCAACAGCACGCGCACGTCGTAGTGCCGCGCGGCCTGGATCGCCCCTTCAATCTCAGGCTTGGGCCTGCGATCCGAACCCATCGCGTCCAGGGCTATGACGCTCGGCATGGTGTGAGGCAAAGTTAGCTGGCTTCTTCGATCTCCAGAACTTCGCGCCCTTTATAGTAACCGCACTTGGGGCAGGCACGATGCGGCAATTTCCGCTCGTGGCAATTGGGGCATTCAGATAGTGAACGGTGTTTCAGGGCATCATGGGCGCGGCGATTGCTGGTGCGCGCCTTGGAATGTCGCCGTTTCGGATTTGGCATTTGAACTCTCTCTTTCTAGATTGTCATCCTGAGCAAGCGCTCGTTGCGCCACGAAGGATCTGGGCGGGCCGCGCGAAGTGTCGCGTTCTTTGCAACACAGCGATCGCGCCTTTGGCTCGCTTCCTTATTTTGATTCTTCAATTTTGCTGCGCAGCTCCTTCAACGCCGACCAGCGCGGATCTTCCGGGGGTTCCGCACAGGAACATTTGGCCACGTTCAGGTTCGTCCCACATTGCGGACAAAGCCCCACGCAATCCTGCCGGCAAATCGCCTTCAGCGGAACCGCCAACAGCAACTGCTCGCGCAACACATCCTCGAGCAACAAGCCCTGCCCTTCATAGTAGCTGATTTCGGATTCCGTTCCGCTTACGGGAGTTTCCTCACGTCCCGCATCGGCGCCCAGCGGACGATACAGCAGATCAAATTGCCGCCTTACATCCTGTACAACCGGCTCCAGGCAACGCGCACAGGCGACTTCCACGCGGGTGGAAAGCTCCCCGTTAAGCCTTATGTCCTTGATCAGCTTGTGCTTGCTGTGATGCTCCTCGACCAATTGAGCGCGCCCGCTGGCGTGCAATTGGCCACATTGACTCAACTCAGTTCCCAAGTCGATTGTTCCGGGTAGAAAGTTCTCGTCGAAATCGACTGGATGCCTTTCCAACTCGTGAATTTCAATGAACATAGAGATCTCCGGGCCCCATCTGATAACGCTGCCGGCACAGGAGACGCTCAGAGGCGCAAGTTCTCGCAGGAGCTAGGCTTAAGGATAAAGGCCGTGGAAGAAAGGTGTCAAGAAACGGGGTAGTGGCTCAGTTTGGTAAGGAAGCGAGCCAAACGCGCAACTATGGCGTCGCAACAAACGCGACGCATCGCGCGGCTCGCCCAGATCCTTCGCTGCGCAAAAGCGGCTTGCTCAGGATGACAATTAAACTGAGCCACCACCAGAAATGGGCATGGCCGGCCGACGGTAACTTGTTATCAGTTTCAGCCGGACTGGCCAGGTTTTGAACGGTAATCGATTAGCGAGGGCGCCCATGACCACCGGATAACATGGGCTGCCGCTCCTGCAATTGTTGCGCCTGCTGCGTGTGTCTTTGTTCCATCTGCTGCGTTTGCTGCTGGTGACGTAATTCCATTTGCTGCCGTTGGCCTTCACTTGGGTTCCGCCGCTCCAGTTGTTGGTGTTCTTTCTCTTGCTGCTGCTGGAGCTTTTGGTGTTCCTGTTGTTGCTTTGCGTAGAGCTTATCCTGCTGTTGCTGGTATTTTTGATCGAGCTTCGCATTCCCGGTATTCGAAGGAGTCGGACGCGGTGCGTTAGGGACGTCGCTGGCGTGCACGGTTGCGTTCGGCGGCCGGGGCACGTTATTCACGGGCCTGTAGGCTCCTCCTGCTTCCTTCGCCGACACGGCTGCCCGGTCGTTGAATGCTCCAGCTTTAGGCGTGGCCGCTACAGTGGGCTTGCCATGGTTTACCGAAGCGCGCAACTCTGGATTAGTCAACGCAGCCTGAGCATGATGGGCCTGAACGGAGGTAGCTGGAACGTGGCTGTCACGTGCGGCGGCTTCCTCTTCCGCTGTTGCGCGCGCTGTGAGTCCACCTTCGCCGCCGTTGTAGCTGACGCGGTTTATGGTGGTGCTGTTGTTGTTGATGACGGTGGTGTTGTAAACGTTGGTGATTCTAGTGACGTTGATGTTCGTGACCGAACGGTTGTAGAAGAAACGACCGCCATCCCAGCGTCCGCCTTCAAAACCGTGACCGAAGTACCCGAATCCGTAAACGATGCCACCGTAGAAACCGACGTGAGG
>Ga0187778_10002053_pt1 | contig 13869 bp, 13 predicted proteins | sample 1015_Q2_SP5_20_M_FD_132418 | JGI IMG/M metagenome (GOLD analysis project Ga0187778, IMG submission 132418) | Tropical peat soil microbial communities from peatlands in Department of Meta, Colombia - 1015_Q2_SP5_20_MG | ecosystem: Environmental > Terrestrial > Soil > Wetlands > Peat | place... | reverse complement strand
TCGGGAAAGACCCGACGGCTGAGCTCGCGGTACATTTTCATAGCTGCTTTGAGGTCATTCTCTTCGTTCTCCTCAATCGCCGGATACACGACGTAGGTTTGATGTCCGGCGGCGACCTGTTTGCGAACAAAATCCCACACTTCCTCGGAGCGGTCGTCCCGAACCCGGCGGGTCACGATGGGCGTGCGGCCGGGCGGCATCTCATCGATGATGCTGAGATCCAAGTCACCATAGAGCGTCAAAGCCAGGGTGCGGGGAATCGGAGTCGCGGTCATGACCAGAACGTCGGGCTCCCGCAGGCGCATATCCGGGCCGCCCGGTTCTTTCGATTTCTTCATCAATCGGGATCTCTGGAGCACGCCAAACCGGTGCTGCTCGTCGACAATGACTAACCCGAGATTGTGGAACTCGACGCTTTGCTCGATTAAGGCATGGGTACCAATTACCAGTTGCGCATTGCCTTGGGCAAGGTGACGGCGAGTTTCGCGTTTGCGTTCTTCCTCGAGCGAACCGGTCAGCAGCACGATCCTGTAGCCGGCCGGTTCGAGCGTACGACGAGCCGAAAAGTAGTGCTGCTGAGCGAGAATCTCGGTGGGAGCCATCAGAGCCACTTGGAATCCATTTTCCATGGCGATCACCGCCGCTTCGAAAGCGACGATCGTCTTGCCGGAACCTACATCTCCCTGCAGCAAGCGACGCATGGGAGAGGGGTTTTCCATATCCGACGCGATTTCCTTGAGAACTCTCTTTTGCGCCGGCGTAGGATGAAAGGGAAGGATCTTCTTGATCGCAGAACGCACAGGCTCGTCCAGCTTGAAAGCGATTCCGGTCTGTGCCTTTTGCTCCCGCCGTTTGAGCTCTAAGCCGAGTTCGATAAGGAATAGTTCTTCAAAAATGAGGCGCAGGTGAGCCGGGCTGCGGCAGGATGCGAGCTCGGCTAGGTTCTGCTGCGGGTCCGGCCAGTGCACCTTGGCGAACGCCTCGCGGGGCGGAATCAGGTTAAGGTGGCGGCGGACCGCCGCCGGAATGGCATCCGGCAAATCCGGGGTGAGGTTTTCAAGAGCCGCGTGAATGACGCGGCGGAACCAGCGGGAGGTCAGGCGCCCTTGGCCAGCCGATTCGTAAATCGGCACGATGCGGCCGATCTCGAGCGAGCTGGCCAATTTGCGTTCTCGAGCGTCACCCGCGTTCTCCTCCGAAGAGGAATCCTCCAAGACCTCAAACTGAGGCTGGATCATGCGGAGCCCGCTGCCCCGATAGTCTTCCTCTACTTTTCCGTATAAGGCGACGCATTGGCCGGGCTTCAGTCGATCTTGCAGATAGCCAGCGTGGAACCAAATACACTTCAAGCGTGCTCGCCCTTGTCCGGCGGTCATTTCGAAAATCGGTATGCGGCGGGCAGGGACGAAGCTGGCCCTGCGCACCTCGGCAATGACCGTCGCCATCTCTCCCAGCCGTAACTCCTGGATGGTACGAGGGTTCAGGCGATCCTCGTAGCGGAAGGGAAGGTAGTGGAGAAGATCGTCGACCGTGTGAATGCCTTTGTCGGCTAAGATCTCAGCCAGGCGTGGGCCGATGCCTTTGACATATTGCACAGATGTGCCGGGCTCGAGCATCTCAGTTGATACCAGCGAAACCGTTCTGGGCCAGCCAAACCATGTCTAAGTCTACAGCGAACTTCTTCCAGGCTCTCGCCGCAGTGGTGGTGGGCAATGCCCTCTACTTCCTGGTGGAGAAGTATCTGCCCGCCGGTGCCCACCATGCACTGTTCAAAATCGATCTCGGCATGGTGGTGGACTTTTGGTTCTGTTTGGTCGTCTTCGGGATCATTAAGACGATGGCCGGGAGAAAGTCGAGAGCAGGCAAGCTCTGAAGATGGACGTGGCCGGGGCTAACGGCTTAGCCAGCCCCCCGGATCGAGGTTACTTTCGGAACCTCGGCCCAGGGGCGGAACCCCGATAGAATCTGGCCAGCAGCGTATGCAAAAAATCGCCATCCTTTATGACGCCAGTCAGGCGGTGCTATCCACGTTCGACCTGGATGAGGTGCTGCAGCAGATCCTGGTGATCGCCCGCGATTATTTTCGCCTGCAAAATGTCGCTATCTTATTGCTGGATCATGAGGCTGCGGATCTCCACGTGCGTCGCCAAATCGGCTGGGATGAGGGTGAGGACAAGATCCGCTTGCCCATCGGAAAGGGAATCACCGGGATTGCGGCCCAGCAGAAGCGCCCGGTATATTCGCCGGATGTCCGGCAAGATCCGCGTTATGTCATATCTGCCCAGACCACCCGTTCCGAACTGGCCATTCCGCTGATGGTTCGCGACCAGGTAGTAGGCGTGCTCGATTGCCAGAGTGAAAACGTCAACCATTTCGACGATGAGACGGTCGATCTGCTGACCCTGTTTTCCACCCAGGCCTCGATTGCTCTCGAAAACGTTCGCCTTTACTCCTTAGAGCGCCGCCGGGCTTCGCAGCTCGAGGCCATTAACGTCATCGCCAAGGAAATGACCAACGTTCTCGATCTGCCCGAGTTGCTTCCGAAGGTGTGCCGGTTGATTCAGGAGGCGTTCCAGGTGCCGCAGGTGTCTCTTCTGCTCCGCGATGAGGAAGAACTAACCATGCGAGCCAGTCATGGAACCCTGACCGGTGGGACCCTGGAAGTCGAGAGCCTGCCGCTCAAGAACACACCGTGGAAACAAGCTTTCGAAGCACGCAAGACCCTGATCGAAGATGACGCTAGCCTCAACCGGCATGGGCGATTGTTTCCCCAGACCGCCTCCCGCATGTCGATTCCGCTGATCTCCTATGGACAGGCGCTCGGGGTGCTCGTGCTCACCAGCGATCGGAGGGGCGCCTTCAACCTGAGTGACGCCCAGCCGCTCGAATCGGTGGCCGACATCTGTGCGACGGCGATCCAGAATGCGTTTTACGTGGAGCGGGTACGAAAACTTGCCTATCTGGACGGGCTGACCGGGATCTTCAACCGCCGTTATTTCGAGTTGCGGGTGGTGGACGAGATCGAGCGTGTCCGCCGCTTCGGCTCGGGTATGGGCGTGATCATGATTGACATCGATAATTTCAAGCGCCTCAACGACGAATTCGGACACCTGTTGGGCGATGAGGTCCTGCGTCAGGTATCGTCGATCCTCCATCAGCAGGTGCGAAGACTCGATGTCGTCTGCCGCTTCGGCGGCGAGGAGTTCGTGGTGCTGCTTTCGCAGACCAGCCCCCAGCACTCGCTGCAAGTGGCGGAGAAATTACTCCGCATGGTGGAGAACCACCAGTTCCCCGGCGTGCCGCGGCCGGTTACGATCAGTGCGGGCGCGGCGAACTATCCAGATCACGGGGCGACGCGAGACGAGCTGGTGGAAGCCGCCGATCGAGCCCTTTACGCGGCAAAACAGGCGGGGAGAAATCGCGCCTGCCTGGCCACCAGTCTGGTCGCGACTCCGGCATCCACTCGGCGGAAGGTTGCCGAACCAGCCCCGGAGCTGTGACGCTGGATTTCGATTATTCCCAGTCTCTTTCGAGCAGTTGTTCTTGAAGATCACGCCCAGCGCGATCCCGATCCATCTCAAGTTCTAGCCGACGCTCATCGCTAGGTCGCTGCCGCTCCTCGGTCTGCCGCTCGACATCCATCTGCCGCATCTGCCGCTCGAGATCCTCGGCCGCCCTGAGCGACTGCTCGATGGCTTGCTTGCTCTCGGACGTCAGCTGCCCCATTTCGGCTTGCAACTCGTTCAGACAGGACGTCAGGCGGTCCCGGTCCGCATCCAGGTCGCGGGATTGTTTCCGCTCTGGCAAGGAGAGGGTCACGCTCTGTTCTTTCTTGTCCCGAACAATGCCGATGCTCACCGTATTGTCCTTGCGGGAGCGCAAGGCGTGCGTGAAATCTCCGGAATCGCGAATCGGCTCCCCATTGACCTTGGTGATTACGTCCCCGGCTCGGAACCCAGCCTTCTCCGCCCGACTGCCTCTCTCGACCGAACGGACCAGCACGCCCTCGCCGTTCTTGACGCCGAAAAAGTCGCCCAGTTGGGGAGTGAGATTCTCTACCATCAGACCGCTACGGGCCGAGGTATGCACGACGACGATCGACACCGGGATGTCCAGATCGGGCAGGGCCGGCATTTCGGGCATAACCGGCATCTTGGGCAGGGTAACGTGAAAGCTCTTGCCGTTTGCTCCGACGTCGTCCGCAAAGCCGTTTTTCCGGTCCGCGAGTTGTACCTGGACGGTCATCGCCTGGCCGTTGCGGGAGAGGCCGAGGGTTATGATCCGCTCGGGTGGTGTTTCCCGGATCATGCGGCGCAGTTGTTCGACGCTCGCAACCTTCTCACCGTTGAGCGTGAGGATGACATCCTGCTCCTTTAATCCGGCCTTGCCGGCCGGGGCGTCCTGGTCGACCATGGTAATTTCTACCCCCGTCTCCTCCTTCAGGCGCAGGGGGCCAAGCCGGTCCGCCGTGATATCGCGGGTGTCTACGCCTAGATAGGAAACGCCCTCGGAATCTTCGCTGGGAAAGCCATAAATGTCGCCTGAGGATCGACCGGAACGAGACTCAGCCGGGGCGAAAACAGCCCCAACGGATAGGATCAGCAGGGTGATGAGGATCGTCTTTGCCATGGCTCCCCCTTGATTAGCCGCTTAGCGGCTCGCCCGGAGAAAGGAGATGTCCCCTGTCGTAGTCCGGACTTTGAGCTTCGGACCACCGCCGTTCAAGTTTCCTTCTGCGGTCACCGTCTTCGGCCCCCAGTCGCCGCCTTCGGCCGAGATGCGGATCTCGGGAAAGTCGGAGTGGATCCGATGGCCATTGCCGACTTCAATCGAGGCCCGAACACTGAGATTGACGCTGGGCGCGATGTAGACCGTGATGTCTCCCGCCGCGGTTTCGAGGAACGAATCAGCTCTTTCGCCCGTGGAGCTTATGAACTTGGCTTCGATGCTGCCCGCCCCGGTTTCAGCCCGAGCCGAAGGTATGCCCCCCAACTCGATCGTGCCCCCTCCGGTTTCAGCCTTGACTGGCCCTTTGGCAGAAGTGAGGTGGAGGCTGCCGCCTCCGCTCGAGAGTTCGGCACCTCCGCCGATGTCCCCGAGTTCGATATTGCCTCCCCCGGTTGTAGCCTTCACATTCCCGTTACAACGTTCCACTTCGATCTTTCCCCCGCCGGTTTCCAGAACCGCCCCCTGGGCACCCTCAACCACCAGCACGCTACCGCCACCGCTTTCGGCGACGATCTTGCCCTTGGCCGAGTTCACCTTGATCGATCCACCCCCCGTGTGCAGGCTGACGTCGGAGGCAACCTTTCCCACCTCGATAGCCCCGCCACCGGTCTCGGCACTGATCGTGCCGCCAATATCATCCAGGCGAATGTTGCCACCGCCGCTCTCGGCCTCGACTCGTCCCGTGACTCCGCTCGTCGAAACACTGCCCCCCTCGGTTTCGACTTTGACCTCGTCCATCTCCCGGGGGACGCTAATCACCAGTTCTCCGGAAAAGCGGTGGGATTTGCCCCCTTGCCATTCCCCTACAATCCGCGCCGTGTCACCCCGGACGGCGGCGGTGATCTTGTAGTTCTCGAAGTCACGGCGTGCTGCCTGCTCGGAGCCGCTATAGGAGAGGTTGCGAATGGTATAGTCGATCGACTGCTGAGAACCCCCGGTCACTCGTACGGATCCGACGTCCACCCTCACTTTGAGGTTTTTGACGGCGGCCAGCGAACCGGTGATCTCCTGGGTCCAGTTTCCGCCCTCGCCGAAGATCCGCGTCTGCTGGGCTGGCGCCAACGGTAGGACGGCGACGACCACCATCAGAACTCTAGCGAGACGTTTCAATCTCCCACCTTCTCCCTGCCATCTTCCTCCTTGCCCGATTCGCGAGTGGGCAGCTTAGCTAGGCTCATCGCGCTTAGTCAAATTCCGGAAGCTGAGCCAGCACGCTGCGAGCCTGCGATTTGATGTAGGCATTCTCGTCGTTTTCGGCCAGCTTCACGAGGACGGCGCGCACGCTGCTGTCGGCGCGAACCGGTTCGAGCAGATGCAGGGCTTCGGCTCGCACTCCCAAATTGGAGTCGTCCATCAAGGCCTCGAGCAGGGCATCGCGAACCCGCGGATCACTCTTCACGTACGCCACCAGACCGTCGAGTGCTTTCAGCCTCACTCCGGGATTGGAGTCGTAGCGCAGGGCCCAGATCAAGGCTTCGCGAACCTGCGTGTCGTTCGGGTGCTGGGTGAGCAAGTCGACCGAATCCATCCGCACACCGGAGTTGTAGTTGTTGCGGGCGGCGAACAACAGCAGCTGCTGAATGCGCTGATCGTTCAGGGAACCTTGGGCTTGTTGGGTGGAGACTGTGTCGTACTGAATGCTGACCGTGTTCGAGCCAGCGACCTGGGAGATGGAGCGGATGGCGGTGATGGAGGATTCGCTGGGGGCGGGAGCGGTACGCGGAACCAGGGACTCGAGGTTGCCTGAGTTCGACATGAGCTTGTAGCTAGTCCCGATCCCGCCGGCAAATCCGAGAATGACCAGTACCGCCGCCAGGGCTGGGGCAAGTTGAATTTGTCGGAGCCATGCCCCGGGGTCGAACGCCAGCCGACGCCAGAAGCCGCCCGGCTGGGTAGTTTCGAGCGCTTCCTCGAGTCGCATGCGGGAGGCAGTCAGTAGGTTGGGGGAGGGTTCCTCGACCGGCAACTCGGAGAGAACCGCGTGGAACTTACGCGTCGCTTTGAGCTCGGCGGTACAGCCTGGGCAACGGGCCAAATGCTGCTCGAGCTCATAACGCGCATCGTCGGGCAACTCGTTGTAAACATACAAGAGAACATTGTCTTTGACCCATTCACATTTCATCGCCCCACTCCTTTGCGGGCCAGCCGCGGCTCGAGCCGGTGGCTCACTTCGTCCTTCCAACCCGTCACCGCATATCCGCCAGCGCGCTCCGCAACTTCTGGTTGGCGCGGAACAGCGTATTCTTCGCGGTTTCCTCCGTGGTATGGAGTACTTCGCCTACGGTTCGCAATTTCAGCCCGTGATAATGCTTTAGCTCAAAAACCATGCGCTCGCGGGGGGTGAGTTTCTCGAGCGCCCGGCTGATGCGCCCGGCCAGTTCCCGGCGCATCAGATCGCGCTCCGGATTGGCTCCCGCCCGTCCATCCGCCACCTGCTCGAGCACATCGTAGGCCTCGCCATCGGGATCGGTCGCTATCGGCGCCTCTTCCTTCCGCACTTGCTTTTTGCGCAGGTGGTCGAGGCACAGATTGGTCACGATGCGATAAATCCACGTGTAAAAGGAGCACTCAAAACGAAAATTGCCAACGCTCTTGTAGGCTTTGAGGAACGCATCCTGATAAATATCCTGAGCTTCGTGCTCCGATCCGGTGAGATGTATGGCCAGGCGAAGCACCGCCTGATCATACTGGCGCACGAGCTCCTCGAATGCAGCGCGATTGCCGCGTTGCGCTTCCCGAACCAAGAGCGTGTCGTCGATACGGCCTAGACTGTGCCCAGCCATAAGGCCCCAAGAGGGGTGATCCTGGGTTCCGCCTGCTTCCTCGTCCCGTCTTGCTCCCTGAGGGGAATCTTTGCCAACCGTAAATGTTAGAGACCACGCATCGGCCGGCATATCGCTTCTGGGTCCTCGACTGCCCCGGGCGCCATTGCCGTTTTCCCGGTGGCATAGCTATGGACGTGTCAGGATGAGAACCGTGAGCAAAACTTGGGTGCTTTCGAGTCCAATCTCGCCTCGAGGAATCGATGTAAGAAGATGGAAGCAACGAGGTTAGCCAAGCGCTCCCGAGCGGACCTCAAAGCGATCGCCCGAGCCGGCCCGAACGGCCGGAAAAACTCCGGGATTACTCGACTGTTTCCTTCTCAATCAATACCTTCAGGTGGGTGGTTACGTCCTTGTGCAGTCGGATGGGAACGGTGAACTCACCCAGAGTGCGCAGCGGCTCGTGCAGCTGGATCTTACGCCGGTCGACGGAGAAACCCTTCTTCTCGAGCCCTTCGGCAATGTCGCCGGAGGTGACCGACCCGAACAATTGGTCATGCTCGCCGGCCCGGCGCAGAAAGCTTACCGACAAAGTGTCAAACTGTTTAGCCAAGGCCTCGGCCTGGGATTTCTCCTTCGCCGAACGTCGGAGGGCTGCCGCCTTCATCTGCTCAATCACGGCCTTGTTGCCGGAGGTGGCTTCAATGGCAAGCTTTCGCGGTAACAGGTAGTTTCTTCCGTAGCCCTCGGCGACCTTGACCACGTCGCCCCGCGAGCCCAACTTGGCTACATCTTCCTTCAGAATGACTTCCATGAATGACTCCCAGATTTCACCGCTTCGTCCGATGGTACGGGTTTGGTTACGCGCGGCCGGCAAAGGGCAGCAGCGCGATATTACGAGCTTGTTTAATCGCCGACGACAATCGCCGTTGATGGGGTGTGCACACGCCGGTCAGGCGCCTAGGGACAATCTTCCCGCTCTCGGCGACAAATTGCTGCAGCAAGCGGACGTCCTTGTAGTTAATGGCCTCAATCTTCTCGACGCAAAATTTACAGACCTTCTTGCGCCGGAAGAACTTGCGAGCTCCGCCTTCGCGCCCACCGGCCCCGCCGGGTGAGCCACGACCGGGCCGCCGCTCTCCGCGCTCCACTCGCTCCGTCCGCTCGGGTCGTTCGGGCCGCTCCGGGGTTGCCACCGCTTCGGTCGTCGATCCTGCTGCCACTCTGGTTTCCTCAGTCATGATGTTTCAAGAATCTCCTTTCCCCTGGTTGGTGGGGACCTCTTTTTTCCTGGGCGAGCGTCACCGACCAGTTTCTATGCGGTGGCTGCCGGCGGCTCTCCCGCCGCCTCCGCAGCCGCCGGAGTAGAGGAAGCTTTGCGCCGCGCGGCGCGAATTGCCTTGATCTTGTCTAGGCGTTTCTGCTCCTCATCGATCCGCACCGTCAGAAACTTAATCACCGGCTCGCTCACCCGCAATCGACGCTCCAGTTCGTGCATCAGGCCGCCGCTTCCTTCGGCGGTTAGGAGAACATAGATGCCATCCTGGAACTTGCGGACCGTGTAAGCGAGACGCCGTTTTCCCATGCGCTCGACACTCTTCACCCGTCCCCCGAACGACGTGACTGCCGACTCCAAGGTGGAAATCAGCTTGTCCTGATCTTCTTCCGCCATGTCGGGACGGACGATGAACATCAGTTCATACGTGCGATTCATTCCTCTCTCCCCATCTGCCACGGATCTCCGTGCTTAGTTTTCCCCGTCCGGCTCCTTGCGGTTAACGCGATTCATGGCCGCCGCCGGACCTTCCTTCACAATCACCTCGACCGCCTCCGCTGCCAGCTCGAGCATCGCCTCGATCACTGTGCCCTGGGCCTTGGGAAACGGTGACAGCAAGTAGCTGATGCCGTCTTCGACCTTCCTCTCGGGACCGACTCCCATGCGGATTCGCAAGAAATCCTGGGTTCCGAGCGCCCCGATCAGCGATTCGATCCCGTGGTGTCCGGCGGCGCTGCGGTTGCGATGGACGCGCACTTTCCCCCAGGGGAAATCCAGCTCGTCCTGCAGCACGACCAAGTCCGATTCGGGAGCGAGTTCGTACTCAGCGACCAACTCGCGCACCGAGCCACCGCTCAGGTTCATGAACGTTTCTGGCTTCGCGAGCAGAACCGTTTCCGGGCCAATCACCGCCCGGGCGGTCAGCGCCCGGCACTGCCGGTTGCGGACTTCGACTCGGTATTGCTGGGCGATGCGGTCGATGGCCAGAAAACCCAGATTATGCGGCGTGAACTGGTAGCGGATTCCCGGATTGCCGAGGCCCACGATCAGCTTCACGCGCTTCGCTCTTCGCGGCTAACTCCTGGCTTCGGCGGCTTCGAACCGCCCGGCTTGCCGAGCGCTCCATGACCCAGGACCAAGCGCTACTTTTTCTCCTTCTTCTCGGCCTTCTCGGCCTTCTCGGGCTTCTCCGCTGCTCCTGCTTCGGCCGCTTCCTCGGGTGTTTCCTGCTTGCCCTTCTTGATGACCTCCGGCTCGGCCGGCACAGCCGCGGCTTCGGCCGCCACCGCTTCCGGTGTCGGTGCCGCTTCCTCCTTCACCGAAATAACGTGCGCCACCGGCTGATTAGGATCGCTCAGGAACTTCACCTTAGGAGGTTGCGGCAGGTCCGAAATACGCAGGACCTTGCCGAAGACCAGGTGGCGGACATCGACTTCGATCGACGTCGGAATATCGCCCGGCAGACATTCCAGTTCAACCTCGCGGGCAACCTGCTCCAAAATGCCGCCCTGCTGCTTTACTCCTTCGGCTTCCCCCTTCAATACGATGGGCACATTGACCTGCAGCCTCTGGTCCATGGCGATGCGTTTGAGATCAATGTGCAGCAAGGCCCCTTTGATGGGCTCGTATTGCCAGTCTATGATCATCGCCTTGGTGTGCTCGCCGTCGAGCGCGAGGTCGAAGATGGTGTTATAGCCCGATTCGGAATGCAAGATGCGCGCAACCTGGCGCGGATCGACGCTCACCGAAAGGGCCTCTTTGCCGGCACCGTACACCACGGCGGGAATTCTCCCATCGCGGCGGATGCGGCGGGCATCGTTCTTGTTGCCGGCCATCCGCGGCCGAGCTTGCAAAATGTTATTTTCCGTTGCCGTTGTCATACGCTCGTTTCCTAGTTGAACAATCTGCTGACCGAGGTTTCCTCGTGAATGGACTGGATCGCCCGTCCGATCAACCCGGCGATGGTCAGGACTTTAATCTTGGGTTCGCGTTTCGCTTCTGCGCTCAAGGGAATGGTGTTCGTGACCACCACCTCGCGGATGCAGGACTTGGACAGGTTTTCGACCGCATGTCCGGAGAGCACGGCGTGCGAGGCACAGGCGTAGACTGCGGTGGCGCCGTTCTCCATCAGCGCGTCGGCGGTCTTGACCAGCGTGCCGGCAGTATCGATCAGGTCATCAATCACCAGGCAAGTGCGGCCGCGAACGTCGCCGATGACATGCATGACATCCGCCACATTCACGTCGACCCGGCGCTTATCCACGATCGCCAGAGCCGAATCCATCTTCTTGGCGAAAAAGCGAGCCCGCTCTACGCCCCCGGCATCGGGGGAAACCACGGTGAGGTTCGGCAAGTTGGAGCGCCTGAAATAGTCGACCAGGACGGGCGAGGCGAACAAGTGGTCGACCGGGATATTGAAGAAGCCCTGCAACTGGGGGGCGTGCAGATCGACAATCAACGCGCGGTCGGCTCCGGCGGTGGTCAGCAAATCTGCCACCAGCTTGGAGGAGATAGGTACTCGCGGCTTGTCCTTGCGGTCTTGGCGGGCATAGCCGTAGTAGGGAATGACTGCGGTGATGCGCCGCGCTGAGGCTCGTTTGAGTGCGTCGATCATCAGCAGCAGTTCCATGAGATGCGAATCCACCGGCTGACAGGTCGGCTGCACCACAAACACATCCGCCCCGCGCACGTTCTCCTGGATTTGGACATAGGCTTCGCCGTCGCTGAAGCGCGTGACCGACGCTTGGCCTCGGGTCAACCCGAGAAAGAGGCAGACGTCGTCGGCCAGCGCCTCGTTGGCGGTGCCGCTGAAAATTTTGAACTTGTCGTCCATGCGCACGCGCTGCGGCCGTCGCTCCGGCTTTTCTTCCGTGCCCGTCGGAACCTTCTTTTCTGCCTTGTCCGTCACTGTCAACACACTGGCCATGATTTTAGCTCTAGCCTCTGGCTCTTGGTTTTGGCACAGGCTTCCACCCGCCCCGGCGAGCGGGTACCCAAAGTTGGTGTTCCTGGCTGGGCCGCTAGGATTCGAACCTAGACAAAGTGCTCCAAAGGCACTTGACCTACCATTAGTCGACGGCCCAGTTACCGGTTCCGCTGCTTGGTTTCGAGGGGAAGTCTACGCCCTGTACAGCATACTCGAAAACTAGAAGCGCGAAACCAGAAACTTGTTCCAATACTCGCTCCGCCGCAATGTGGTCGTGACCACCGCAGCCGTTCCGGCCTTGCGCAGTCTATGGGCGCCTCTCTCGGCCGCCGCGCGGTTCCGAAACAGCCCGTAGACGGCTGAACCAGAACCCGAGAGCGAGGCGTACCCGGCACCCGCCTGCTCAAGCACACGCTTGACCTCTCTTAATTCGGGATACTGAGGAAAGACGACTCGTTCGAAGTCGTTTTCGATCCCGGTATGAACGAGGTCGAGAAGTTGGGTCTCGGCCCGGCCCCTGCCCTCGGCAGGAACACCGGATGAACTCTTCCCGGAGCGGTGTTTGCTCTGGACGGTCAGCCACACGGCAAGCATGCGACTGAACTCCACGATTCTATCGGACTGAACCTGGGCCGTCAATTTGGTCGCCGGCGAGAACGACGCCGGTCGCTTCTCGGAGCGAGCTCGGGTTGGCCCGCCTGTAGGGCGACGCCTCCTAGCCGTGCCCGGAGCGTCGTCTCGCGGGAGGCGCGGGTCGACCCACACGGCCTGAACGTCCCAATCTCGAAAAGCCTGCGGTGTCGAAACCGCCACATCCGGGGTTGCCACCACACAGGGGACTGCGGGCAGCTCCGGCAGAGGATAGACTTCCTCGCCGTGGCCGGTACCGAGCACCGTCCCGCCAATGACAAACAGGGGCAAGTCGGAGCCAACCTCGGCAGCGATGCGCAGCCTCTCGGATGCGGGCAGCTGTTTGCCGAGCACGCGTTCGAGAGCCAGCATGGCAGCCACGCCATTGGCGGATGCTGCGCCCAACCCGCCCGCGACCGGCAGGCGCTTGTCGATCTCAATCAACACCCGGCCGCGCGCGTTGAGGGCGGAGAGGGCGCGTTCCACGGTCTGATGGCAAGTATTCGATTGGTCTAGCGGTACGCGGGGATCCGGGCAGCGAATCTCAATGCCATGGCCGGGTTCGACCGTGACCGCTATCCGATCTTCGAGCGCGATGGTTTGGTAGACGGTGCGCAGCTCGTGAAAGCCATCAGAGCGGCGAGCACCGATGCCCAGTCCCAGGTTGATCTTGGCAAAGGAACGAACCGTCGCGCGCATGGAGAACTGATTGTACGGTTTCACCCGCAGATTTGCGATTTCGCGCTGGCACGGGAGAGGCTTTTCTGCGCAGCTCGCGAAACCAGGGGAGGGTGATCGAGGGAATCAGGGAAGGTTCGGATTGCACCGCGAGAGGCGGGCCCAGGGGAGTGCCTAGCCCCTCCGCTTGTGGTAAATGGCGAACTCGTAACCGGGGTTCGGGGGAAACAGTTCAGCTACTTTTCGCAATCGCTCGGCCAGCTGCGCCGGCGCCAGGAGCGGGTAGTCGCGTTCCCGCAGATCATAGTAGTCCACATCGATGAAGAGCGACAGAAGATAGATGGAAATGGCATCGGAGAAGGTCGCCGCCAGGTATTCGTTCTTGTGCTTCTGTGTGTCGGGGCCGCGGCCCGCCGCCAGCTTTCGCGACTCCCAGGCGTCGAGCGAAGTTTCGCCGCGGGCATTGGCTTCCATTTGCTTTAACACGATGTCCGTGAATGCCTGCGACACTCCCGCTCGTTCCACGATGGCGTGTCCTACGTTGATGTAAAACTCGAAGGCCACGGAAAACTTGTCATCCATGAGCCGGGTCGAAATGAATACACACTGCGAGTCACCCATATCCAGATTGCGATGGCAGACGGCGTTGTCACTGAGCGCCACGTCATAGCGGTCGGCAATCACCGTGTCGTCTCCCTGATTCACCGTGAGGGGGACGAAGTAATAAGCCTTGCGTTCTAAGGCGACTGCCGCCGAATCAGGCACGGCGGCCACCATACGTTCCAAATCAGTAGGGGAAACCGTGAGCTCTCCCGCGATCGCATAGCAGACGCCATTCGGAGCTTGCGAAACTGGGGTTCGTCGGACTA
>Ga0187778_10002051_pt1 | contig 13879 bp, 7 predicted proteins | sample 1015_Q2_SP5_20_M_FD_132418 | JGI IMG/M metagenome (GOLD analysis project Ga0187778, IMG submission 132418) | Tropical peat soil microbial communities from peatlands in Department of Meta, Colombia - 1015_Q2_SP5_20_MG | ecosystem: Environmental > Terrestrial > Soil > Wetlands > Peat | place... | reverse complement strand
GCCCCGCCCGACCCACATGCCCATACGCGCCGCCTCCCGGCCGCTCCCGGCCCCCTGCCCGGCGCCCCGTCACGGCCGCCCAGGCCCCGTATGTAGAGAACTGCCCGCCCCGGCCCTACCGTATTTAGGGGTCGAGTATACGGACCACGCTCGGGGGTGTCAACCCGCCCTCACCGCTTGCCGCCCGGGTTGGCGCGCTCCCACAGCAGCCGCAACCCCTCGAGCTTCAGATCGGGATTGACGAACTGCAGGCTCTGCACGACCTCGCGCATCTGGCCCACCAATCCGCCGGTCCCGACCACCTTCACGTCGCCCTCCATCTCGCGGCGCATGCGCTCGACGATGCCGTCGACGAGTCCGGCCCAGCCGTAGATCATCCCGGACTGGATGTTGGTCACCGTGTTGCGCCCGATGGCCTCCTTCGGCCGCACCAGCTCGACCCGGTAGAGCCGCGCCGCGCGCGAGACCAGCGCCTCCGCCGCGGTGTTGATCCCGGGCGCGATCGCGCCGCCGATGAACTCGCCGCGGCGGTTCACACAGTCGAAGCGCGTGGCGGTGCCGAAGTCCACCACGATCAGCGGCGTGCCGTACAGCGCGATGCCCGCGACGCAGCTCACCACGCGATCGGCGCCGACCTCGCGGGGTACGTCCACCGCGAGTGGCAGGTCGACAGTGACGCCCGGCTCGACGTTCAGGGCGTTCACGCCGAAGTAGCGCTCGCACATCCACTCGAGCGCCTGCTGGATCGGGGGCACCACGTTGGAGATGGCGACTCCGGTGATGTGCTGCTGCTCGATGCCGCGCGTGCCCAGCAAGGTCTGGATGAACACGCCCCACTCGTCCGCGGTCTGCTCGCGCCGCGTGGTCAGCCGCCAGGACGCACGCAGCCGACCGTCCTCGTAGATGCCGAGCGAGGTGTTGGTGTTGCCGACGTCAATGACGAGCAGCATGAGCCGTCACCTCCTCGACCGCCGTGGCCGAGACGATCCGCCGCACCGATCCGTCGGCCGCGCGCGCCAGCAGCACGCCGTCGTCGGCCACGTCGACGGCCTCCGCCACGCGGCCGTCGGGCAGCCGCACCGCCTGCCCCGGCACGGTCGAGCGGGCCAGCCAGGCCGTGCGGAGCGCCGCGAAGCCGCCCCGCTGCCACGTCGCATAGCGTGAGGCCAAGTGCTCCAGCACCGCGGTGAGCACGAGGGTCCCGTCCTGGGCTCGGCCGGTCGCCACGCGCAGCGAGGTCGCGCGGGCGCGGAGCGCCTCCGGAAACTGGGTCTGGTTCAGGTTCACGCCGATGCCCATCAGCACCGGGCTCGCTCCGCTCGGGTCCGTCGTGGCCTCGGCGAGGATGCCGCAGACCTTGCCACCTTCGACGAGCACGTCGTTGGGCCAGCGGATGCGCGCGGCCACGCCGGCGGCCGCGGTGAGCGCCTCCGCCACCGCGAGACCGGCGACGAGCGAGAGCTGCGGCACCGTCGCCGGCGTCGCGGCCGGTCGGAGCAGCACGGAGCACAGCAGGCTCTGCCCGGGCTCGTCCCACCAGTCGCGGCCGCGGCGGCCCCGGCCGGCGTGCTGGTGGCGCGCGGTCACCACGGTGCCCTCGGGCGCTCCCGCGGCGGCCAGGCGGCCCAGCTCGGCCTGCGTGGACTCGGTGGCGTCGAGGGCGTGGACGAGGAAGTTCACGATCGGCGACCGCGCCCGGCTAGCCGAGCGCGGCGAGGCTGCTGGAGAGCTTCTGCTCGATCTCGCGCTGGTCGGCCAGCCGCTCGCGCTCGCGCTCGACCACCTCCGCGGGCGCGCGCTCCACGAACTCGGGCCGGCCCAGCTTGCCCTCGAGGAAGGCGACCTCCTTGCGGGCGCGCTCGATCTCCTTGCGGAGCCGCTGCTTCTCGGCTTCGAAGTCCACCACACCCTCGAGCCGCACGAAGACGTCGCCGCTCGGAGTGGCCGCCATCGCAGAGCTGGCCGGCCGCGCGGCGTCCGACGTCACGGTGACCGCGGCGCGGGCCAGGCTCCCGATCACCGCGACCGCGCCCTCGGCGAGCGCGGCCGCGACCCCGGGCCCCGCCGGCTTCACCGTCACCTGCAGCTCCACCGCCGGCGAGATGCGGCTCTCGCTCCGCACGGTCCGGATCGCGCCCACGAAGTCGAGCACCGGCGCCATCAACCGCTCCGCCTCGGGGTCGCGCCCCTTCCGCGACGCCTTGGGGAAGGCGGCGACCATGATCGACGGCGCCGCGTCCTTCCCCCGGGGCAGCCGCTGCCAGAGCTCCTCGGAGATGAACGGCATGAACGGGTGCAGCAGCCGGAGCGTCGTCTCGAGCGTTTCGGTCAGCGTGCGCTGGGTGACCGCCTTCGCCTCGGGGCTCTCCGGCTGGTAGAGGCTCCGCTTGGCGATCTCGAGGTACCAGTCGCAGTACTCGTGCCACAGGAACTGGTAGACCGCCGGCGCCGCGTCGTTGAACCGGTAGCCGTCGATCGCCTTCCGGACCTCCGCGGTGGTCGCGGCGAGCCGGCTCCGGATCCATCGGTCGGCCACCGACGGGGTGCCGCGCCGGGCGAGCGCCCGGTCGTAGCCGTCCAGGTTGGTCAGCACGAGACGCGCCGCGTTCCAGATCTTGTTCGCGAAGTTCCGGTAACCCTCGATGCGCTCCTCGGTGAGCCGGATGTCGCGCCCCTGCGCGGCCAGCGCGGCCAGGGTGAAGCGGAACGCGTCGGTGCCGAACTTGTCCATGACGTGCAGGGGATCGACGACGTTCCCCTTGGACTTGGACATCTTCTGGCCCTCGGCGTCCCGAATCAGCGCGTGGATGTAGACGTGGCGGAACGGCACCTCGCCCATGAACTTGATCCCGAGCATCGCCATCCGCGCGACCCAGAAGAACAGGATGTCGAAGCCGGTCGAGAGCACCGAGGTCGGATAGAAGACCTTGAGCTCGCGCGTCTCCTGGGGCCAGCCGAGCGTCGAGAAGGGCCAGAGGCCGGAGGAGAACCACGTGTCGAGCACGTCGGTGTCCTGGCGCAGCCCGCCCCCACACTGCGGGCAGGCGCTCAGGTCGGTGCGGGAGACGTGCATGCTCCCGTCCCGGTCGCAGTACCACACCGGGATCCGGTGCCCCCACCAGAGCTGGCGCGAGATGGCCCAGTCGCGGATGTTCTCCATCCAGTGGAAGTAGGTCTTGTTCCACGCGCGCGGGACGATCTTGATCCGACCGGACCGGACCGCCTTGATCGCGGGCTCGGCGAGCGGCTTGGTGCGCACGTACCACTGCTTGGACACGAGGGGCTCGACCACCGTCTTGCAGCGGTAACAGACGCCGACCGAGTGCCGGTAGGGCTCGATGCGGTCGATGAGCCCGAGCGCCTTCATGTCCTCGACGATGCGCTTGCGGGTCTCGAAGCGGTCGAGCCCCGCGTACTTGCCGGCCAGCGCGGTCATCTTGCCGTCGAAGCCGATCACGCTCCGCACCGGCAGGTCGTGGCGCTTGCCGATCTCGAAGTCGGTCGGGTCGTGGCCCGGCGTCACCTTGATCACTCCGGTCCCGAACTTGGGATCGACCGCGGCGTCGGCCACCACCTGCAGCGTGACCGTTCCCTCGACCGAGGGGACCTCGAGCGTCTTGCCGACGTACTTCTTGTAGCGCTTGTCCTTGGGGTGGACCGCGACCGCGGTGTCGCCGAGCTTCGTCTCGGGCCGCACGGTGCCGAGGGTGAGCGGGCCGTACTTGATGTAGACGAAGTCCGCGTCCTGCTCCTCGCGCTCGACCTCGAGGTCGGAAAGCACGGTCTGGCAGCGCGGGCACCAGTTGACGATGTAGTCGCCCTGGTAGATGAGCCCCTCTTCCCAGAGGCGCACGAAGACCTCGCGCACCGCCGCGGAGAGGCCCGCGTCCATCGTGAACCGCTCGCGCGCCCAGTCGCAGGAGGCCCCGAGCCGCTTGAGCTGGCGGATGATGGTTCCGCCTGACTCCTCCTTCCACTTCCAGACCCGCGCCACGAAGGCCTCACGGCCCAGGTCCTCCTTGGTCTTGCCATCCTTCTCGAGCTGCCGCTCCACCACGTACTGGGTGGCGATCCCCGCGTGATCGGTGCCCGGCATCCAGAGGGCGTTGTAGCCGTCCATGCGCTTGTAGCGGATCAGGACGTCCTGCAGCGTGTTGTTGAGCGCGTGCCCGAGGTGGAGCGACCCGGTGACGTTGGGCGGCGGGATGACGATGCAGTACGGCTTCTTCGCCGAGGCCACGTCGGCGTGGAAGTAGCCGCCCGCTTCCCAGACGGCGTACCAGTGCGGCTCGACGCGCGTCGGATCGTAGCGGTCGGCGATTTCACTCATGTTTGCGCGTCATTGTAGCACGGGGGCGGCGGCGCTCAGGCGCCACCCGGACGCGCTCCGAGTCCACGAGAGCGCCCACGGCCGCCTCCTGCCATCGGAGATCTCGCTCGCGGCCACCGTGACCGCGGACCGGGCGCCCGGCGGGGCGGGCTGCTCGCACAGCGGCTCGGGCACGAGGCTCCGCGGCAGGCGCGCGCGGAGGGTCGGCGACGGCACGAGCGCGGCGAGCGCGCGCGCGTCGTCCGCCGCGAGCGCGCGGAAGAGCCGATCGGCCGCGGCGCCCACCTCGCGGGCCCAGCCGTTGATCACCTGCTGCCGCACCAGCACGAGCCCGCCCGAGGGAGCGAGCCGGAAGTGATCCTCCTGCTCGGTCTGCCCCGGGCAGCCGGGCGTCCAGCCCGGATACTGGATCTGGTGGCGGATCATCAGCGCGCCCGGCTGCGCGCGCCAGTCCGAGACCACGAGCCCGTCCGGCCACCGCTCGGCGGTGCTCCACGCACGCACCACGCGATCGCCGGCGCGCCCCTCCCACAGCTCCGCGCGCAGCGAGCGGAACGCGGCCCCGGTGGACGCGCCGCTCCAGAGCGCGAGCACGCGCACGACGTGGTCGGGGCCGGCCGGCCACACCTGCGCGTCGAGCACGCCGTCCTGCGTCGAGGAGGCCGCGAGCGACGCGGAGCCGCCGGTTCCGACGTAGATGCGCAGGGAGCCCGAGCCCTCCACCCCGGCGAGACTGTAGAGGCCGATGGTGAGCGGGGCGCGTCCGGGCGCGCCGGGCACGCGCAGGACGCGCAGCGTCGCCCCGCCCCACGCGTCCATGAGCGCGTCGAGCCGCTCGCGGATGAATACCAGCGAGGAGAACGGCTCGTCGCCGCGCAGGCAGTCGAGCACCTCGGCGTCCACCAGCTCGTACAGATCGTGGAGCGCCCGCTCGCGCGCCGCCGCGTCGGGCGCCGCCGCGAGCCCGTCGCGCCCGAGGGTACGGAAGCGCTCGAGCCGGTCCTGGGCCGGCGCGGACCCGGTCAGAATCGCGAGCAGCGCGACGGCGAGCGCGCCCCGGAAGGAGACGCGGAACCACGGCGCTCCCATGGCGGTAGCGTACAATGAGGGCGCATGACTCGCATCCTGGATCGCTACGTCGTCAAGGAGCTGGGCCCACCCTTCGCGATCGGGGTCGGCGTCTTCACGTTCTTCCTCGTCATCGATCGCATCTTCCAGCTCACCGACCTCGTGATCACCAAGAGCGTGCCGATCGCGCTGGTGCTCCCGATGCTGGTCTACATGCTGCCGTCGTTCCTGGGCCTGACCTTACCGATGGCGCTGCTGGTGGCCGTGCTGCTGGTCTGCGGGCGCCTCGCGGGCGATCTCGAGGTGGCCGCGCTCAAGGCGTCGGGGGTGAGCCCCCTGCGCCTGTTCCGTCCCTTCCTCGCGGTGGCCATCGTCGTCACCCTGCTGATCTCGTGGCTCACCCTGGTGGTCGGGCCGTGGTCGACCGGCGCCTTCCAGCGCCAGCTCTTCCGCATCCTCCAGTCGCGCGCGTCCACCGGCATCAAGGAGCGGACGTTCAGCGCGAGCTTCGGCCAGTTCGTCATCTACGTGGACGAGGTGAGCGCGTCGCAGGTGAGGCTCAAGGGCCTGCTCGTCTCCGACGAGCGCAACCCGAACCAGTCGCGGATCATCCTCGCGCGCGAGGGCCGCCTCCTGAGCGACGAGGCCACGCGGCGCATCACCCTGCGCTTCCTCGACGGCTCGATCAGCGAGTCCGACGTCAACGACGAGCGGCGCTTCCGCCAGACCTACTTCAGCCTCTACGACATGACCTTGCCGGTGGACTCGCCGCTCACCACCGCCTCCCGCGAGGAGAAGCCCGAGAAGCAGCTGCCCCTGCGCGAGCTGATCGCCGAGGCCGACCGGCTGACGCAGGAGGGCCAGATCAGCGCGCCCTACTACGTCGAGCTCCACAAGCGGTTCGCGCTGCCGGTGGCCGCGCTGGTCTTCACGCTGGTGGGCTTCCCTCTCGGGATCCGCACCCATCGGGGCGGGCGCGCGGTGGCGCTGAGCCTGAGCTTCGGCATCGTCATCTCGTACTACATCCTCTACACGTCCTTCGAGGGCTTCGCCCTGCGCGGCCGCATGCCCGCGGGCATCGCGGTGTGGACACCGAACGTGATCATGGGCGTGGTCGGCCTCGCGCTCCTCCGGGCCAGCGTCGCGGGCGTGTCCGCCGCCTGGCTCGACATCTTCTGGCGGCTTTGGACGAAGATCGAGGGGCGACGATCGGGCCGGGTGGCCAAGCCGCTCGAGGCCCGGCGGCGGCGCCGCCTCGTGCCGCTGGCCGGGCCCCGCGAGTCCACGTTCATCATCGACCGGTACCTGGTCCGCCAGTACCTGTTCTTCCTCGGGATCGGCACGCTGGTAGCGGCGGTGCTGATCGCGGTGGTCGACCTCCTGCAGACCCTCGACCGGTTCCTGCGCAACAAGCCGCCGTTCACCACGATCCTCGAGCACTTCGCCTACCGCCTGCCCGGCGAGCTCTACAAGGGCCTGCCGATGATCGTGCTGATCGCGACCGTGTTCCTCTTCCTCTCGCTCACCCGCCAGCGCGAGCTGGACGCGCTCAAGGCCGCGGGCGTCAGCCTCTACCGCGCGAGCCTGCCCGTGCTGCTGGTGGCGTGCGCGATCAGCGTGCTCGCGGTGGTCTTCCAGGAGACCGCGCTGCCCGACATCAACGCGAAGGCGGAGGAGGTCGATCGGGTGAAGATTCGCGGGCAGCTGCCGCGGCACCTGCAGCGGCAGACCCAGATCTGGTACCGCTCGTCCGACACGCGCTTCTTCCGGATGGGGCTGCTCGATCCCGCCGACAAGTCGATGGAGCAGCTCATCGTGATCGACATCACCGGCGACTTCCGGCTCCGCGAGCGCCTCGACGCGCGGCTCGCGCAGTGGACGGCCGAGGGCTGGCGATTGACCGACGGCGCCTTCCACCGGGTGGGCCCGAACAACCGCATGACCGCGGAGATGTTCGACTCGCGGCTTCTGCCGATGCCCGAGCACATCGACGACTTCATCCAGGTCCAGGACGCGCCCGACACCATGAGCTTCTTCGAGCTGCGGGCCTACGTGGCGCGACTGCGGGAGGGCGGGCACCGGGTCACGCGCTACCTGGTCCAGCTCTACTCCAAGCTCTCCTTCCCGCTCGTGCACGTGATCATGGCGCTGGTGGCCATCCCCTTCGCGCTCGTGTCGCCCCGCAGCGGCGGCCACGCCATGGGCATCGGGGTGGCGATCGTGATCGCGGTGGGCTACTGGGTGGTGCACTCCATCGCGGTGGCCTTCGCGCAGGCGGACCTGCTGCCCGCGGCGCTCGCCGCGTGGACCGCCAACATCATCTTCGCGGGCATCGGCACCGCGCTGTTCCTCAGCGCCCGCACCTGACGGAAGCGGCTGAGCGCGAGGCGCGCCCCGCCGGGGGCAGCCACGGGGGCTCCGGGGGATCCCCGCCCCAGGAGCACGCTGACTCGCAACGGATTGCCGCCGTCTCGATCGGGCCACGAGACAACGGTGGAGCCTTCGATCACGCGCAGAGGACACGGCTCCCGGGGCGGAGATCCCCCGGAGCCCCCGTGGCTGCCCCCCGGCGAGGCTAGCGGGTCTCGTGGAGCTGGCGGAGGGCTTCCTCGAGGCGCTTCTGCTCGGCTCCGTAGGCGGCCCAGTCGCCGCGGCGGAGGGCGTCCTGGCCGCGCTGCCAGGCCTCCCAGGCGCGCTGCACGGCCGAGGTGATGGCGGCGGTCGGCGCGCCGCCGGAGGCGGGGCCGCGGCCGGCGGCACGATCGGGCGCCCGCCCGGCCTCCTCCTGCCCTTGCACGCGGCCGCCGAAGACCCGCGCGAGCGCGGCCTCGAGGGTGGGCTCCATCGCGATCTGGTTGCCGTAGGCGACCACCACGCGGCGGAGCTCGGGCAGCGCGCCCTGCTCGGCGGCGGCCAGGTAGAGCGGCTGCACGTAGATCAGCGACTGCTCGATCGGGATCGCGAGCAGCGTGCCCATGAGCACCCGCGAGCCCTGCTGGTTCCACAGCGAGATCTGCTGCGAGATCACCGGGTCCTGGCTGATGCGCGCCTGGATGTTCCGCGGCCCGAAGACCAGCTTCTGCTTGGGGAAGGTGTAGGCGACGATGCCGCCGTAGAAGGGCGGATCCATGCGCGCCACCATCAGCGCGATCATGTTGTCGCGCCCGCTCGGGTTGAAGCCCGAGAGCAGCACGAACTCCTCCTTTCGCTCGTTGGGCAGCCGCATCACGGTGAAGTACGGCTCCATCTCCCGCTCGCGGCCGTCCTGCTGCAGGCGCGGGATCACCCAGAGATCCTCCTTGTTGTAGAAGACCTGGGGATCCTGCATGTGGTAGGTCGCGTACATCCGCGACTGGACCGTGAAGAGATCCTCGGGGTAGCGGATGTGCGTCTGCAGGTCCTTGGGCATCTCGGCGAGCGGCTTGAGGAGCCCGGGGAAGGCCTTGGCGTACGTGCGGATCAGCGGGTCCTCGGCGTCCGCGATGTAGTAGGTGACGCTGCCGTGGTAGGCGTCCACCGTGGCCTTGACCGAGTTGCGGATGTAGTTGAATCCGCGCACCGGCGTCGCGTAGGGGTAGCGCTCGCTGGTGGTGTAGCCGTCGACCATCCACACGAGCCGGCCGTCGGCCGCGACGACAAGGTAGGGGTCGCGGTCGAAACGCAGGAACGGCGCGGCCTCCTGCACGCGCGCCATGATGTCCCGGTAGATCATCACGCGGCTCTCCGGGCCCAGGTCGTTCGACAGGAGCACGTTCAGCGCGCCGAAGCGCGCCGCGAAGGCGAGCTTGCGTACGATCGAATCGACCGCGATACCGCCCCGCCCCTGGTAACGCGTGTAGACGTTCTGGTCGCCCGAGGGATAGTCGAGCTCCTGGGAGCGGGTGCGCACGAACACGTAGTCGCTCCCCACCTCGCCGTAGGCGAGCTCGCCGTAGTAGATCTCCGGGCGCGTGATCCGGGGCATGCCGCCGGTGCCGGCGGGTGGAATGTCCTTGATGAAGAACTCGGGCAGGCCTTCCGGGCTGATCCGGTTGACCGGCCCCGCGACGAGGCCGTAGCCGTGCGTGTAGGTCAGGTGCTCGTTGATCCAGGTCCGGCTGGGCAGGTCGCGGTAGGACAGCTCGCGGGCCGAGAGCGTCACCTGGCGGTACTCGCCGTCGAGGGTGTAGCGGTCCACGTCGACGTCGCGGAACTTGTAGTAGGTCCGGATCTCCTGCAGCTTGCCGTAGGTGACGAGCAGGGGCCGGTGGTCCCAGAGGCGGATGTTCTTCACGGTCGCCGCGTTGCGATCGAGCGCGGCCAGGTTCAGGTTGTCCTCGGCCGCGAAGTCCTTCTCGGCGACCCGGTCGAGCGCGTAGGCCTGCCGGGTCATGCGGATGTTGTGCTCGATGAACGGCAGCTCGTAGGCCAGCTCGTTCGGCTTCACCCGGTAGCTCTGCAGGAGCGCGGGCGCGACACCCAGGCCGGCCACCCACAGCACGATCAGCACCACGAGGCCGGCGACCAGGAAGCGCCAGCCCGGCCGGAACATCTGGAAGACGCAGGCCGCCGCGCAGAGGAAGGCCAGCACGATCAGCCACTGCAGCACCGGGAGCGAGGCGTGCACGTCCGTGTAGGAGGCGCCGTAGACGAGGCCCCGCGGCGAGAAGAGCAGGTCGAAGCGGTCGAGCCAGAACCCGACGCCGCGCAGGATCAGGAGGAGCGCGGCGAGGCCGAGCAGGTGCGTGCGCGCGCCGGCGGCCAGGCGCGGGCCGCGCGCGGTGAGCACCAGGCTCCGCTGCAGCACGTACACCACCGCGACGAGGACGAGCGTGCCCGCGACCAGGGCGGTGGCCCACCCGTGCAGCAGCCGCCAGAACGGGAGCGTGAAGAAGTAGAAGCCCAGGTCGCGCCCGAAGAGCGGGTCGGTCAGACCAAAGGCGGTGCGATTGACGTACTCCAGCACGGTCGTCCAGGCCGACGTCGCGCGCGCGCCCGCGAAGAACGAGAGCACCGCGATCACCGGCACCAGCAGCCGCCGCACCAGCGGCTCCAGGATCGCGCGCCCGGGCAGCCCCAGCTGGTCCTCGAGCTCCCAGAGCACGTCGGGCGGCGCGGTGCGAGCCGCCACCGAGAGGTTGAGGAAGAGGAACGCAAAAACCGCGGCGCCCAGGCCCATGAAGAGCCAGCTGCCGAGCTGCAGGCGCGTCGTGAAGACGACCGTCGCGGCCACCTCCTGGAACCACAGCCAGTCGGTGTAGAGGGGGACGGCCTGCCCCAGCAGGCTGAGCAGGATGAAGGCCAGCAGGAGCCAGAGCCCCAGCCGGGGGCGCCGCAGGGGCGTGACGGAGCCGCTCACCGACCTCTGGGCCACGCGCGGTCCTCGCTAGCTCCCGGCAGCCGCGGAGGCCGCGGGCGCCCCCGGCTGCGGGATCGGTTGGTCCTCGATCACGACACGACCTCTCGGTCGCCTGTTCATGAAAATGCCCCGCGGCCGGGATGGAGGCCGCGGGGCGCGGGCGGCAGCGGCCCGGCGTCAAACGCCGGCGTCGTCGCGAAGATCCTTGATCCGGTCGGTGCGCTCCCACGTGAACTCGGGTCCGCTGCGGCCGAAGTGACCATAGGCGGCCGTCTTCTTGTAGATCGGCCGGCGCAGGTCCAGGTGCTTGATGATGCCGGCGGGCGTGAAGTCGAAGTGCCGCCGGATCAGCTGCTCGAGCTTGGCGTTCGACACCTTGCCGGTGCCGAAGGTCTCGACCATGATCGAGACCGGGTCGGCCACGCCGATGGCGTAGGCCACCTGCACCTGCGCGCGGTCGGCGAGCCCGGCGGCGACCACGTTCTTGGCCACGTGGCGGGCCATGTAGCAGGCCGAGCGGTCGACCTTCGTCGGGTCCTTGCCGGAGAAGGCGCCGCCGCCGTGCGGGCACGAGCCGCCGTACGTGTCCACGATGATCTTGCGGCCGGTGAGCCCGGTGTCGCCCATGGGGCCGCCGGTCACGAAGCGGCCGGTGGGATTGATGTGGTACGTGATGCGCTTCGGATCGATCAGGTGCTTGGGGATGACCGGCAGGATCACGTGCTCGATCACGTCCTCGCGGATCTTGGAGAGCCCCGTCTCCGGGCTGTGCTGGGTGGAGATGACCACCGTCTCCACCGCGACCGGCTTGCCGTCGGCGTAACGCACGCTGACCTGGCTCTTGCCGTCCGGGCGCAGGTAGTCGAGCTCGCCGCTCTTGCGCACCTGGGTGAGCCGCTGGCAGAGCTTGTGGGCCATCATGATCGGCAGCGGCATCAGCTCCTCGGTCTCGTTGCAGGCGTAGCCGAACATGAGGCCCTGATCGCCCGCGCCGAGCTTGTCGACGCCCATCGCGATGTCGGAGGATTGCTCGTCGATCGCGGTGATCACCGCGCACGTCTCGCAGTCGAAGCCGAACTTCGCGCGGGTGTAGCCGACCTCGCGGATGGTCTCGCGCGCGATCCGCGGAATGTCCACGTAGCAGGAGGTCGTGATCTCGCCGGCCACCACCACGAGGCCGGTGGTCAGGAGCGTCTCGCAGGCGACCCGCCCGGTCGGATCCTGGGCGAGGATCGCGTCGAGGACCGCGTCGGAGATCTGGTCGGCGATCTTGTCGGGATGCCCTTCGGTCACCGACTCCGAGGTGAACAGATACTCCTCACGCGCCATGCCGTCTACTCCTCCTGGGATTCGTATTGGGGTCGACCGCGGATAGGGCACGATAGCACGCAGGACGTGGGGCTCTCAAGCGGAATCCCCGGATTCCCGCGCTCCCGCGGGCATTTCGCCGACGCGCAGGCGCAGCGAGGTCTCCCACGCCTGGCCGGGCTCGAGGGAGAGCGGCCAGGCGAGCAGGATCGCGGAGCCCTGATAGATGCGCTCGAAGCCGCTCTCGGAAAGCGACACGGTCTCCACTGGCGCCCACGACACCTGGGCGGGCTTCGTGAGCGAGAGCGACAGCTCGGCGCGCAGCCACTCGTCCACCATCGTCAGCTCGTGCGTCGCCTCGACGCTGCCGCGGCTACCCAGCGAGGGCCGCCCCGCGACCCGGTAGTACCGGCCCGGCGCGTCCCCCGCGCTCAGCGTGACGTTGCACTGCGTGGCCCACCGCGCCTGCAGCGGAGCCGGGCCCTCCCAGCGGAGACGGTACTCGACGGTGACCGCGGGATCCTCCGCGGTCACCACGATGGACTTCTGCAGCACCATCGGCAGGCCGTCGGGCCGCGGCAGCGAGCACAGCACCGCGACCTCGCGGGGGGACGTCCGGACGTCCGAGGGCAGCGGGCGCTCGCCCACCACCAGGCGCGCGGCGCTCCACGGCTCGAGGGGATCGAGCGCGCCGACGGGCTCGAAGAGGCCGTCGAGCAGCGACGCGCGCCGGAACCGATCGTAGCCCAACAGCGCGGTGAGGCCCGCCTCCTTGGCCGCGGGCACCGCGTGAATCGTCTTCACCTCGGACCCCCCGTCGCCGTGCGACCGCTCGGTCACCTGACGATGATAGGCCTCGGGGCGCCGCGTGAGCACGTCGGCCGCGTCCATCTCGCCGCCCATCCACGCCAGCTCGGTGAGCGAGCCGCCGCGGGCCGGGCGCAGCGTGACGCCGAGCAGGCGCGTCCGCACCGCGACCTCGCTGAGGCCGTCGCCGTCGACGTCGGCGTGCACCCACTCGAGCGGGGTGCGACGGCTCACCGCCTGCAGCCCCCGCTCGCAGCCGATGAGGGCGGACTTCACCGCGCGGCGAAGGTGCGGGAGATAGCAGCCGCCGAAGACGCCGTGCCAGTAGGCGTCGTTGGCCTGACCTTGCCAGAGGCGCTCGCGCGCCGCGAGCAGCCGCGGGTCCCGCGGGCGCGCGGTGAGGGCTTCCTGCACGCGTCGCGAGAGCCCGATCATCTTCCAGTACGTGTCGCCCACCTCCGCGTACTTGACCAGGAAATTGCGGAAGAAGCCGCCGCGCAGGAGCCGGGTGAGGTGCGCGCCGTCCGGGAGCGCGGCGAGGCGGTGGCGCGCGTCGTCCAGCTCGGCGGCGGCGACCGCGGGCAGCGCCCACTCCCCCATCTCGGTGTAGGCGGCGGTGGGCAGGTACACGCGCCCGGTGGGCGGCCGCTCGTCGAGGTAGCGCGAGAAGGTGGAGACGCGCAGCCACGGCGTGGCCCGCAGCGCATCCAGGAAGCGCGCCAGCCAGCGCTCGCCGTACACGAGCCGGTCGGTACCCGGCCAGACCCCGAACTTCTCGCCGTCGTCCACGAGGGTGACGGCGCCCGCGTCGCGGCGGCCCTCGAGGTAGCGCACGCTCTCGCCGGGATCCGCGAAGGGCACCAGGTAGCGCAGGCGCTGGTTGATCGGGAACACCGCGATCGCGCTCCCCTGCTCCTCGGTGAGGTAGTAGCCGCCGAGCGTCTCCGGATCGAGGCCCGCCAGCGCGAAGTGCGAGTCGTCGACCAGCACGAACTCGACCCCGGCCTCCCGCAGCACGCGGGGCAGCT
>Ga0187778_10002050_pt1 | contig 13879 bp, 17 predicted proteins | sample 1015_Q2_SP5_20_M_FD_132418 | JGI IMG/M metagenome (GOLD analysis project Ga0187778, IMG submission 132418) | Tropical peat soil microbial communities from peatlands in Department of Meta, Colombia - 1015_Q2_SP5_20_MG | ecosystem: Environmental > Terrestrial > Soil > Wetlands > Peat | place... | reverse complement strand
GGTGCCCCTACGGGGACAGAATACCACTGGTACATGCTTGCTCACCAGACGGTCAGGAAACTCAACGCCAATGAGTACACCACCTCCATGGCTGGCGTGAAATACAAACTGGCTCATCGCCGACCGGGCAATGGAGAGTGGAGTGCGAGCGAGAGGGCTCAGCTTAGACGCTTGATTGGGATACTTGAAGAGAACATGATCCAATTGAGGCATGAGTTAGGCGAGGTGGGCGAGGGCTCTTTGGCCGCACATAGGGAAGTCGATTCCCTCGCGTCCACGAAGCCGCCCCGAGAAATGATGGCGGGCCGGAGAATGGCTTCAAATGGCTTGGCTCTTTCCATGCTTGGGCAGCCACCGCTTGAGACGTACCTCCTTCAGAGCGGCGCTGCTGGAGTTGCCGAGGGTGCCTCGCCTTCCGCGGGCTCAGGCTCGTCAACCTCCTCGAAGAGCGAGTTCTTCCCGAAGAACAACAGGTAACTGATCACAGCGAAATCAATCAATATGGCCGCATGCATTATGGTGCAGTATACGCATATTGCGTGAAGGAGGAACAGCTCAACGAATATCAGGTATGGGACGAGGGCTACCCCAAGGAAACGCCAGACGAATAGGAGGTTGACTGTGATCTTCGCGGCCCGATCCGAAGCGAAGGCGATAACGAACACCATCCCGACGTTTACCAGAAAGTACACCAGTGCAGCGAGCTCTAGCGGGACGCCGAACACCACGCTGTAGGAGCTCGAGAGGACCTCCCCGCAATCAAGGTGGATGTAGAAGCCAAGGATGTTGTAGGTCCCTGTGGGGCAAAGCGGGAGCTGCTGGCCAAGGGTATAGTAGATGATCAGTACCGTGGCAGATGCCCAGATGCCTATGGCCGACATCACAAGCAAGATGAAAAGCTTGAGTTTGGAGATCCTCAATCCGTAACCCTCTCCGCGTTCTTTCTTCGTGCTGCGTATCTATTAGAAGCGAGCAATTCGAAGACCTATCCGTATTGCTTGGCAGACGGGGGCGAAGCAATTGCTGAAACGAGATACGGGGAAAATGGGGGAGGGGTTGCTGTAAGCTTGGCAGTAATGGGGCCAGCGACTGACGAGGTTGATGTTGAGATAGGTGAGGCGCTGCAGACCGCCGCAGGTGAGTCCTGGGTGATCTTGCAAATGACGCCAGTTATCAAGTTGGCTGCTTCTCTGATCTGAAGGCCGACGCTGTCTGAAGTCGAAATGTCGTTGAGAATGGCGGTCCAGTTCTTGCCTCCGATGATATCAGGGAAGGGCAGCACCGAGACCCTGATGACGAACGTATTTCCGAAGTCTAGGAATGGGAAGCCGCTTCCGAAGCTCGCCCATACTGCGGAATAATTGGACGGTACGGTCTGAAGCGGAATCAGAGACCTGTCCTCATCCTCATACCCCCTGAAGGCAATGTAGTTGCTTGTGTAGGAGCTCCCGACGAAGGTGAAGGTAGCGTAATCCCCCTCGTCGTTTGCGGAAGTGGTGTAATGGAGGTTGGTGAAGTTGCCGAAGCGTTCAAGGGCCATGATCAGGGCCCATCGTTCGACGGCACAGTAGGGACAGTACTCGGCGCCCACATACACTACAACGGGCTTACCGTTTGAAATGAACTGGGCGCCGTTGTAGCTTTCGACCTGTGTCTGCATCGCGGAAGTAGCGGGAGGACCGTAGGGCTGGTCGCTCACTGACTGTAGGGAGCTTCGGTCCTGGGTGGAAACCAAGACTCCATCGTACTTGTCGAGTCCCGTGCCGCCGTTCGCCGTCGAAACGAAGTATATTCCGACGGCTATCGATATGGCGATGATGACCACTGTTACGACAATCGTTAGCCTTCGGGTCTGCTGTCGCTTCTTCTGGCGCGCTCTCAATTTGGACGCCTCCCTTGGCGCCCTAAGACCCCTGTTTAAGCGACTCGGACGCGCACGGAGGCAAGGCTTTTAGTCGAATCACTCGTCGGGAGATTATCTTGCTATCCGCAGATTTCCAAGCAAGAGAGTATCAGAAGCGCATCGCCGATGTGGCCGTTTCAACGAACACACTGGTGGTCCTTCCGACTGGCCTCGGGAAGACGATAATTGCCATTATGGTAGCTGCCCAGTTGCTAGAGAAGCACACCGGGTCGAAGGTGATGGTCCTCGCCCCCACGAGGCCCCTTGTCCTTCAGCACCTGAGGGCATTCCAGGCCCAACTGAGGCTCCCGGGTGGGTCGATGGTCGCCCTCACGGGGACTGTGGACCCCGGTGAAAGGGAGCTTCTCTGGATGAAGGCAAGGGTGGTGTTCGCGACCCCGCAGACGGTATACAATGACGTTCGCCGCGGTCGTGTCTCACTCCAAGACGTGGCGCTCGCTGTTTTTGACGAAGCCCACAGAAGCGTGAAGGACTACACCTATACGAAGCTCGCTACTGCGTACAGGGAGAGCGCCCTCAGACCAAGGATAATGGGATTGACCGCTTCGCCGGGCGCGTCGAAGGGGAAAATCAACGAAATCAAGCGAAATCTGTTCATCGAAGCTGTGGAGGCGCGCAGCGAAGAGAGCGATGATGTGAAAGGGTATGTGGAGAAGACGAACATCGGAACAATCATGGTCAGGGTGCCAGACGAGTACTACGAGACCACTTTGAGGCTGAGAGAACTCTACAATGACAGAGTCAAGAAGCTCCTGAGCGGCGGTTTCCTCAGGAGCGACAGAGTCTCAAAGAAGGCGCTCCTAGAAGCAAGGATGGCCATTTCTGCGCGGCTGAAGTCTGCCCAAGCGAGTGGAGGGCAGAAGGGATACATTTTTGGAGCCATTATCAATCAAGCCCAGGCAGTCGCGATTCTCCACGCGATCGAGATGATCGAGACGCAGGGCGCACCACCGCTTCTGAGGTATCTCCAAAAGATGCGCGACCGGCCGGACAAGGGGAAGGCTATCTCGTCCCTGGTCCGCGATCCCAAGTGGCTCAAGATGGAGGAAGAAGCTGCAAGAATCGCGGCAATCCCGCATCCAAAGGTATCAGTGGTGCTCGACGTTGTGAGGCATCAGCTCTTGAAGAAGCCTGACTCGAGGGTAATAGTCTTCACCCAGTACAGGGACACCATCGAGGATATTGTGCGGGCGCTCGAAGGGCAAGGGCTGAACGCCAAACGGTTCGTAGGGCAGTCGGACAGGGAGGGGAGCAGGGGGATGGACCAGCAGCTCCAGACGCAGACGCTTGACTCGTTCCGCAAGGGCGAGTTCCAGGTCCTTGTGAGTAGCAGCATAGGAGAGGAGGGGCTCCACGTCCCCGATGTCGACCTGGTCGTCTTCTACGAAGCGGTCCCGTCGGAGATCAGGTACATCCAGAGGCGCGGAAGAACGGGCCGCACCACCGAGGGAAGGGTGGTGATTTTGCTGGCAGAAGGGACCGTAGACGAACCTTACTACTACAGTACACTTCTGAAGGAGAGCCGGATGAAGGAGCTGGTGAAGCAAACGAACAAGGGAACGCGAAGGCGGGCACGGAATCCGACGCTCATGGACTTCATGGACGGCTAGGGACTACCTCCCACCACCGACACCTTGATCAGGTTCGTTGTACCTTTCATTCCGGGCGTCCCTGACGTGACCACGATGCGGTCCCCCTTCTTCGCGAGCCCGAGCTCCTCCGCGGCCGTGTCCGCACGTTCGAAAAGCCAGTCGATCGTCTTCGCACTCCTTGAGAGTATGGGGATGACCCCCCAGTATAGCTTCAATTCCCGCGCCACTCGTTTGTCAGTGCATATGGCCACAATCGGCTGTCGGGGGTGGTACATCGAGACCCTACGGGCCGTGGATCCGGTCTTAGTAGGCGCCACAATCGCCTTCGCTTTCACATAGTCGGCGAGGCGGCAGGCGGCGCGAGCTATGGCTGACCCCGTGTCTTCCGTCTCTGCCTCTGAGGAAGCCGGAGCATATGAGTGGAGGGATCGCTCGGTGAAGCGGGCAATCCTGTCGAGCATCCTCACGGCCTCCACGGGGTATTTCCCCACAGTCGTCTCTTCGGAAAGCATCACGGCGTCGGTGCCGTCAAGAATTGCTGTCGAGACGTCCGTCACCTCTGCCCTGCTGGGCACTGGGGAGTTTACCATGCTCAGGAGCATCTGCGTCGCCACTATGACGGGTTTCCCTGCGCTGCTGCACCTCCCGATTATCTCCTTCTGAATAGCGGGTACCGTTTCGATAGGCACTTCGATTCCCAAGTCCCCTCGGGCGACCATGGCCCCATCAGACTCGTCTAGAATCTCTTGGAGATTCTTGACCGCCTCTTTCTTCTCTATCTTGGCAATTAGTTTCGGACCGTCAGGGGGGAGGAGCTTCCTGACCGCCCTCACGTCAGAGGGAGTGCGAACGAAGGACATGGCCACGTAGTCGACGCCCAGGCGGAGGCCGAGTCTGAGGTGTTCGACGTCCCTCTCGGTGGGGTATTCTATTTTCAGCTTCACGCCGGGAGCGTTCACCCCTTTCCCAGAGCTTAGAACGCCTCCTGCAAGGACGGTGCAACGGACTCCTGCTGCTACCATCTCCTCCACTCTCAAACGGATGATTCCATCAGCGATGTACAGGGTGTCTCCCCTCCCCACTGAGGTCAGCAGGTCGGGATTTCCTATCGGAATGAGGGAAGCGGTCCCTTCCACTCGTGTAGAAGTAAGGACGACCTGTGACCCGGTTGGCAGATTTGCCATCCCGCCAGACATCCTCCCGACCCTTATCTTTGGCCCCGGGAGATCCTGAAGTATAGCAATGGTCTTGCCTCCCCGCCTTGCCTCCGCACGGATGGTCGCAACCTCTTGGACGTGGCTCCCCCTGTCGCCGTGGGAGAAGTTGATCCTGAAGACATCCACCATCGGGACCAGCCTTCTGACCATCCTGGGCGGGCTACTTGCCGGGCCGATGGTGCAAACGATCTTTGTCCTTCGCATCTGCCTGGGACGCCCTACCCGGAGGGCACACGATAAAGCTAGAGCCAGGCGACAGGTCCGGTCGTTTTCGCGTTCTGAATAGTAGGTTTTATAGCCACACCGGATGTGGCCCTTTCGATTACCTCAGCGGGTAGTTGAGACCAAATGGCGCCATCACTTGAAGCAATCAATCTGACAAAGAAGTTTGGAGCTTTCACGGCGGTCACCAACTTGAACCTGAAGATCGAGGGGACGAAGTGCGTAGGTTTCCTGGGGCCGAACGGCGCGGGGAAGACGACGACGATGAAAATGTTCACGGATCTCATTGCAGCGACCAGCGGGAACGCCCTCATAAACGGGGTCGACATCAGGAAGGACAAGAAGGCTGCACTGGCGTCCTGCGCTACCCTGATTGAAACGCCGGAAATCTATCCAGCTCTCACGCCGAAGGAGGCGCTGACGATGCTCTGCGAGATCCGGGGGGTCAGCCCGGAGGAGAGGAACAAGAGAATTGACGAGGCACTGGCGAGCGTGAAGATGCAGGAATGGGAGAACAAGAAGGTGGGGAGCTTCTCGAAAGGGATGAAACAGCGCGTGAACGTCGCATCTACCCTTCTCAGCGACCCACAGGTCATCATTATGGACGAACCGTCCACGGGGTTGGACCCAAGGGGTATGAGCGAAGTGAGAGACATAGTGAGATCGCTGGGGGACAGATTGGTGTTCATGAGTTCCCATCTACTTGCGGAGGTCACAGAAGTCTGCCAGGAAGTGGCACTCATCGACCACGGAAAGCTGCTCGTGTACGACACCATTGACAACGTGACTTCGAAGTTCGCGGGGGGCACGGGCGAGGTCCACGTCGGCTTCGCAGGCCCAGTCGCCCTGGAGACGGGGACGGCGATATCAAAGATCGATGGAGTGCTGTCGTTCTCTAGGTTGAATGACCGGACCATCGAGGTGAAGTTCAACTCCGGCGTGATAACCCAAGCGAAGCTGTTCGAGGCCATAGCAGGGTTGAAGGCGGGCGCCCAAACCCTTGAATCGACGACGGGGCTGGAGGACGCGTACCTCAGCCTCATCAAGGAGACGCTATAGGAAATGACAGAGAGCCAATTGACGCATGCGAGGGTCACCACCTTTACCCAGATCGGAACCATCACTCGGTACAACTTCCTGAACTACTTCCGAGCTAGGAGGTTCTATGTCATGCTCGCCATCATACTCATAATCTCTGGCTTGCTCACAGGATTGGTCGCCTACTACCAGCCGGCGAGCTTCGTCTCGGGCGACTCGCTCGGTTTCTACGGAGCCGGCTGGGGGAGTTTCGCCAATTTCGTAGTTGTCCTGTCGGCGGCGTTTTTCGGCGGAGACGCGATCTCTGGCGAGTTCCAGAACAGGACGGGGTACTTCCTTGTCCCCAATCCAATCAGAAGAGCCTCCATCTATGTGGGCAAATACCTGGCTGCGCTCGCAGCGTCGTCCGTTATCCTCGGCATCTTCGCCCTCATCATGATGGCAAACGTCTTCTACTACTTTCCCAGCGACCCCGTTCCCTGGGGGTTCGTTCAGTCAGTCATCTTCGCGTGGGTCTATCTTCTCGCCGCCCTCGCACTGACCTTCGCATTCAGTTCATTGTTCAAGAGCAGCTCCATTTCAATCCTTATGAGCGTGATTCTGCTCCTCTTTGTTTTCGACGTCGTCGACACAGTAGCCTCTATTGTGGTTGGTATTGAGCCCTGGTTCTCCATAACCTATGGGGCCGGGATTGTTTCGAACGTATTGACGGTGCCATATCCGCCTAACCACATCTCGCAGAGCGTACCGGTTGGGGGAGGGAGACTCTTCAGGTTCGCCACATACAACGCAACGATCCCCGAAGGGCTTGTCATCCTCCTTCTCTACTTCGCGATTATGGCGATAATCGGCCTCTTGCTCTTCCAGAGGAAGGAATTCACGTCCTAGGCTACACTCTGCCCCCAGGGCCGTGAACCAAGCTTGAAGACGAAGATCTCTCCGATGTGGCTAACGTACTTCATGATGGATTGGGGCGAGGTCAAGCAAGAGGTATCCGATCAAAAGTGCACCGTCTGTGGAAGGCCGATGATGAAGACCGAAACCATGACAGATGAGAAGGGGAGGAGGTACGAAGGCTTCGTCTGTCACTCTGATAAACAGGTTACATGGCTGAAGGTGGACTAGGCCCCAGCAGGTTTCTTGGCCCTGAATCCCTCGCCGTACCGGAATCCCCTGTTCATGTTCTTCGCCCACTTCTTATCGAAGACCTCGTCCATGTTCGCATCGGGCTTGATCAACCTCGACGCGTCCAAGACGTAGAATATCACGTCGACGAGCTCCTCTATCGTCTCGTCTGCAGGCCTCCCCTTCTTCCAAGAATCACCGGCCTCCCCAAGCTCTATGAAAGCGAATAGAAGCTTGTTTGCGATTTCTTCAGGTGAATTTCCGAATCCCTTTGCTAGGACTAACTCCTCCACCTTCTTTTTGGCTTCTTCCAGGGATGGCACAGGAACACGCGTCGGAGGTGGGGCTAAGAAGGTTTGTGCTTGGGGGCATAGACCGTCCTATAGTACACGCACGACCCAGTAAGGGTGCAGGACCAGCAGTGTGGGCCTATCGGCTTGCATGTTGTCTGGCCGAACCTGACGAAGAGATCGTTCAGCTCTAGCCAGTAACGCTTCGGGACAGTCTTCACGAGCGCAGCCTCTGTTTCCTCTGGCTTCTTGGTCTTGACCAGTCCGAGCCTGTTCGAGATCCTGTGGACGTGCGTGTCCACTGGTATAGCGGGCTTGTTGAAGGCGTACACTAGGACACAGTTGGCCGTCTTCCTGCCAACGGAATGGAGTTTTAGGAGGTCCTCTTCGTTGTCTGGCACCCTCCCTCCGAACTCGTCAACCAATTGTTTCGAGACCCTTACGATGTTGTGGGCTTTCATGTTGTAGAAGCCGGAGGGCCTGATGAGCCGTCTGACGTCGCTGAGACTTGCATTGGCGAGTTGGGCAGGCGTTTTGTAGACTGAAAACAGGTTTTCAGTTGCCTTGGTTGTGTTTTCGTCCCTCGTCCTGTGCGAGAGAATCGTGCTTATGAGAATCCGGAAGGGGTCGGAACCCTCGGCGGCCTGGAGCTCCGCCAGTGCTGTCGCTCGCCTGTCCGTAGAACCGTAGTCCATCTGACGGATCTCCCTGAGCATCGAGGGGAGACCTACGCGCTTTCTGCCACCCAGGGCTCCTTTTTGTACCAGTTCGCAATCTCCTCGCATGTTCTCGTTAGGTCGTACTGCGGAGCATACCCGAAATCCTTCCAGCTCGGCTGTGCATCAATGCGTATGGAAGCCTTGAGTTGTTCCGAGGTGTACTTCGGGTATGGTGAGCCTGAGAACATTCCCTGCCTTTTGAATTCGACCGTGCGCCCAACGGCCGAAGCGACCCCTCTTGCCAGTTCCTCTGGCGCGGCGTCGAACGACTTCATGAGGTAGGAGCTGCCCGTGGGGGACTCCCCCAAGGCAGAGTTGTACATCGCCTGAGCGATGTCTCGGGGGTGAGAGTAGGACATGACCTCTCCTGCTGGGACCGTCACCCTTCCGGCATCTATCATTCGCAGCATTGGGATGACGAGGGATTCGTCTCGAGAACCGATGGCCTTTGCTGACCTTATGATTGTCACCCTCGGCTGAGAGCTTCTCTTTGAGAACTCCTGAAGAAGACGCTCGGCTTCCGCCTTCGACCTTTGGTATTCGTTAACAGGCTTGAAGGAATCCTGTGGCGAAACGTGTTTCGCGCCGAACCCGTAGACGTCAAGGGTGCTCAATTGGACGAAGGTCTTCGCTTTTGCTTCCCCCGCGACCTCAAGCAGATTGAGAAGACCTTCCGTGTTGGCGGACAGAAACCCACTGTCCGCATCTGGCATGGGGGAAGCCAGGTTGTACACCACGTCGACTCCTTCCATCGCTTCGTGCAAGCTGTGGTGATCCGCAAGGTCTGCTTCAATCCCCATCACCCCGCTGGCATCCATTATCTTGAGGTGCGATCCTTTTCGGAAGATGCCCTTTGAAATCTCCCCCTGCTGGAAGAGGTACTCCACTAGGTGGCCTCCCACGAACCCAGTGGCGCCGACCAGAAGGTTCAACGGGCATCTGTCCCTTGGCCCAGGTGGTGATGGTGATGGTGCTCATTCTTCGGAGGTTTGGCCTCGAATTCCCCGCGTACCAACCGGAGCTGAATGTCCTCCTCGAATTTGTCGAAGTCGCCGGTCAATGACTGAATACGTGCCTTTGCCGCCGTTGAGAACTGCGGGGAGAAGTTCTGACCTCCAAACCGGCCGTAAGCGACGCCTGAGAATCGCACCTTGGCACCCTTGACCTCGATATAACCCCGGATCAAGTTTGCCACTTCTCCTTCGCTAACGTAGTCGACCACAATCACGTACGGCGGAAGACCCAAAGTCAGAGGCACCCTGTCGGGAGGTGCTTTAAGCCAGTTTCCGATGAGACCGCTCGGTCGTACTGGCTTGCCCTACATTTGGAAGTCGGGAGGGCGATACCGTGCCTGCACCATCTCCTTCAGCGACGTCACCAGGGCGAAGCTCGAGTTCACGATGTCCGTCTGGGTGAGGATGCCCACCAGTTTTCCTCCTTCGAGCACGGGGAGTTTCTTTACGCCCGCCTCAGCCATTGTCTTGGCCGCGACTTCGATGCGCTCCTCAGGCGATACGGTGACCAGCTTCTTCCTGCCGATGGTAACAGGCGTGGTGCGAGGGTCAAGTCCCTTGGCTACTAGTCGGGAGACGTCCCCTTCCGTCAGCATGCCAGTCGGCTTGTCACCCTCTACGATGACAAGGGCGCCTATCTTCCACTTGGCCATCACCTTTGCCGCATCCGAGATGGTCGACTCTTCCCCCATGGTCCTGACGTGCCTTGTCATCACATCCTTCACGTAGATCATTGGGTCATCTCGCGATAAGCACCGGGCAGTGGGCATGGTTAACGAGACCGGAGGATACGCTTCCCAGGATGAGCTTCTTGAAACCGGTCATCCCCCTCGTTCCAGTCACTATAAGGTCGGCCTTCTTGTGGGCCGCGAAATCCACGAGTGCCTCGACCACGGATGGGGCCTCAATCAATTCCCCCTTTGCCCCAACTCCATCCAGTGCAGCAAGTTTCAACCCATTCGAAAGGACCTCCTTGGCTTCGGCTTTTTTTGCGTCTTCAAGCGTCTTGTAGTCCGGGATCGGCATTCCGGAAGTGGCTCCGTAACCGATCGATGGGGAGGAGAATACGTGGACGACGGTGAGCTCTGACCCGAACTTCAGTGCGAGTGAGCACGCGAGACCCATCGCCTTCTCTGAATCCTTCGAACCATCGAAGGCGACGATTATCGCCCCAAACCTAGCTTCGGTTGGCATGCCTCTCCGCGCCCAGGACGTTCGTGTTGCTATTTAATGCGGTTTTCCTTTCCCAACCGTGAGAACTACTGTGGCGATTGTTAAGGTCGCAACGAGAACCTTGGAGAAGGGCTCTCTTGCCTGTGTGACCTAATGCATGAGGGCATCCCGCGGAGACGTCGGTTCGACGCCTGAAGTGGGCACGGAGCCGAGGCGGCTTTCCCTAAAACTGATTATCAGAATCGATAATCGACTCGGCACGTTATAAGTGGCACAGATTGGGGAAGGTCCATGGAAAACGCAATCGGAACCACCCATGGCAAGTGGGCCGGACGGTTCATTTCGGCCGCTGTCATAGAGGGGCTCATCGCAACCGTAGCCACCATACTCATCGTCGAACCATGGAGCGCCCTCGGCATCAACTCCTACTACTCACCTTCGAAAGTCATCGCAGGGAACGGAGCCGGGACCTGGCTGTTCACAGGTTACATCTCGTTCCTGGTCGTAGGCGTAGTCGCAACCGCTGTCACAGCGGTCTTCTACTTCTACATCGAAGACATCCAAGGCAAAGTGTACAAGGGTCTTTCGAATCTGTTCGCGTGGGGGCACCTCCTCCTCATGAACGTCGGGGTAGCGGGGGCCATGATAATCATGATGTACCAAGGCTACCTTGCCGGTGTCGCCGCGGCGCCCGTTTCGGAGGGCGGACTAGGATACAGTGCAGGCCAGATTCACGTCAATATCCTGGCTTGGACGGTCGACCCAATCGGGGGATTCATCCTCCTCGCATGCATCGGTGCAATCCTGGGTGGGCTAGGGTACTTTCTGAGAAGCGCGTCCAAGAAATAGGACACGCTTCCTCCCTGTTTTTCTGACAAAACAAAAGCAGAATAGACTCAAATAAGCTATTTCCAGGTTTTCAGGCGCTTGGAGATAACCGATCAGTCCCGCGTCCAGGCGCTGGTCGAGGGGCTTGCTGACGAATACTCCAGGAAGATTATCCTATCGGCCATTCCGAAGGCGAAATCAGTGGAAGACATGAGCCGAGAGAACGACATCCCCCTGAGCACCTGCTACAGAAGGGTCCATGAGCTCCTCGACAGCCAGATACTGGTGGTCGAGAAGATCATAGTTACCCCCGATGGCAAGAAGTATGAGCTGCTTAGGAGCGCTTACAGGGCGGTCAATGTTACCTTCGATGGGGGCGTCATGAAAGTCGATGCCCTGGTTAATGAGGACGTAGCCGAGAAGCTAAGGCGCCTGTGGATGACCATGAGGGAGGCGAAGTAATTGCCATCGTTGAGAATCGAATCCAAACCTAAAAAGAGCACAGGGGGTGACATGTCTTAGATGGATCCAATCTACCTTGACATAGCGCAAGCGCTAATCCTCGTCTTTGGGGGAGTCGTCGTTTACTTCGCCTCGAAGGCTTACGGCAGGACGAAGAGTCAGGCGATGATTCTGCTGGCGATAGGGTTCGCTTGCGTTGCCGTTGGTGCAGTGGTAGCGGGCGTACTCTATAATGCGAATACTTCAGATCTCAGCACGCCGATAACGGTCCAGGCCTACAGCCAAGCCGTGGGCTTCCTCGTCATCGTCTACTCTCTTGCGAAAGCGAAGAGCTGACGTAGGGATACTACAGGCACCTTCTCTTCGTTCCACAAAAGAGTCTTGCCTTCTGTCAGGCTTGCACCGAGTGGAGAGATCCGGCGGGCTGCGTGCATATTAGGCGAAACACCCTTGAATGCACCACTGTAAGGGTGGGTCGGCTATCATGCCCTCACCGGACGTTCCCATGTACTGGGAGAGGCGCATTGAACGGATATCCCGCCAGGGGCTGCGGGAGCTTCAGGCAAAACGTCTGAAGTCCGTCCTGAATTACGTCAGGACGCGAAGCCCATTTTACAAGCGGGCCTTCAAGGCAGGGAACGTGGACCCGTCTGATTTCACTGGCCTCCGCGATATCAGGAAATTCCCTTTCACCACGAAGGACGACCTTAGGCAGTACTCCTACCCCTACGGGGGGGACTTCCTCTGCGTTCCAATGAACAGGTTGATCGGTTGGCACATGACGAGCGGGACGACAGGTCGGCCGACGGTTGGGCCCTACACCCTCAAGGACCATCAGACGTGGATGAACGTAATGGCCAGGACGCTCCTGACAGCGGGCGTCCGGCCCGGGGACATCCTTCTGAACATCTATGGCTATGGCCTCTTCACGGGGGGCTTGGGCTTCCACCAGAGCTGCCACCTCGTAGGAGCTGCCGTAGTCCCCTGGAGCGTTGGGAGGACCGAGCCCATGGTGCAGGCCATTAGAGATTTCAAGCCCACAGTAATGACGGGCACTCCCTCGTACCAGCTGTATGTACTCGAAACGCTGCGGAAGAATGGAATCGATCCGGTGGAAAGCGCGATCAGAGTAACCATCCCTGGGGCCGAGGTATGGAACGAGGAGATGCGGAAGCGTATCGAGAAGGGGTATGGACTGAAGGAGAAGGGAGGGGGCTCGAGGAACGTCTACGGCGCGACCGAACTCCTGGGGCCAGGAAGCGGTCAAGAGTGTGAGCAGGAGAAGGGATTCCACTTCTGGACGGACCACTTTTTCCTCGAGGTGCTCGACCCAGACACGAATGAGCCCGTGGGCCCGGGAGAGGAAGGCGAGATGGTGGTAACAACTATGACGAAGGAGGCGATGCCTCTGATAAGATACCGGATGAGAGACCTTACAATCCTAGACGATGAAGATTGCGCGTGCGGTAGAAGCGCCTTCCCCCGGTGTAAGTGGGTCACCGGGAGGGTCGACGACGTAATACACTACAGGGGGACGAAGATTTGGCCCGGCGCGATACAGGAGGCCATGTTCAGGTTCCCTGAAGTGAACGACTACCTTGTAGAAGTGGACCGGAGTGGCAGCAAGGGGTTCCGCATAACGGTAGAGATCGCTGCAGCCCGTGACACCCCGGGCCTCAGAGAGAGCATTGAGAAGGAGATGGGCCGGACGCTAATCTTCATCTCACCGAAGGTGTCGTTCGTCAAGGAAGGGAGCCTTCCGAGGTACGAGGGGAAATCGAAGCGGATCCTGATAGAGTAAGACGAAGGACGGGAGCCAGGCAGGGTGGGTTCGGAAGGGCGTGGCCAGCTCCGAAACGCTTCGGGATAATCCATTTAACACCAGAAAATCGAACTTGTAACATATGGCAACGCCAGCGCAAACCAAAGAAGCAAAGATAGACGTTCACTGGAAAGAAGAGCCGTTAGTACCGCCGCCCGCGAACTTCGTCAAGCAGGCTAACGCCCCCGATAAGAGCATATACACCAGATTCTCTGAAGAGAATTTCCCACGGTGCTACGACGAGTACGCGGAGATGTTGTCCTGGGACAAGCGCTGGCAAACCACCCTGGACACAAACAACCCCCCCTTCTGGAAATGGTTCGTCGGGGGGAAGCTGAACGTTTCTTACAATTGCGTAGACAGGCATCTGGACAAGCATGGAGACAAGGCCGCCATCGTTTTCGTTCCAGAACCCGAAGACGAGCAACACAGATGGATAACTTACAAAGAGCTT
>Ga0187778_10002049_pt1 | contig 13883 bp, 17 predicted proteins | sample 1015_Q2_SP5_20_M_FD_132418 | JGI IMG/M metagenome (GOLD analysis project Ga0187778, IMG submission 132418) | Tropical peat soil microbial communities from peatlands in Department of Meta, Colombia - 1015_Q2_SP5_20_MG | ecosystem: Environmental > Terrestrial > Soil > Wetlands > Peat | place... | reverse complement strand
GGCCCGGCACACTTCTTGTTTTTCTTCAGCCTCTTTACAAAGGCGGTATTGATGACGTCACGCCGGGCAGCAATTGTATCGCCAACGCCTACTCGAACAATCACGACGTGATTGTTGCGAAAGACACCGGCACCTTCCGCGCTATAGCGCTCCACGTCGTGGATGCGCTGGCACTCGTGCACGCCTTGATCCTACGGCTCCAGGCATTGGTGCTACCGTTCCAGACGCTGGTGTTCGGCGGGCACTGACGCTCTATATTGCATCGGTCGACGCAGCTTAGTTCCGCTGCAGCAAGGTTGCTTGCGCCTATCATTCTACCTGCAAAATTTTAATGCCGACGCGTTGATTCAAATCAATCCCTTGCGACAGAAGAGATGCGAATAGATTTTTGGGGAGGTCCGTCATGATTTCTCTGGAGGACTGCATCGCCTTTTGCGGTCTGGACGAAAGCGAAGTTGCTGCGATCAGCGAGCACGAGCACATTCCAGAAATCGCGGCAACCGCTCTTGCGGCTTATTTGCTCAAGCAGCCTCATGGCGGTGAGGCCATACGGACGATGATCGTCGAGGATATTCACAAGGCGCTGGACGACGGACGCATCAAGCACGCCCAGGAGCTTCTTATGGCGCTGCGCCACTTCCTTAGCGAACATCCCGACGCGCGCGCCGGCATCGAAGCATGACACGAGCTGATGGTGCTGCCGGTGTGGATTGAACACACGACCTCCCCCTTACCAAGGGGGTGCTCTACCACTGAGCTACGGCAGCAGGAGCGCGCAAGCACAAAACGCGGCGCAACGCGGCGGAAACTGCCATAACGGCCCCCGGTGGCGCAAGACAAGTGCTCCGCTTGCGCAACATCTTTCCAGGCGGATAATGCGGCCATGGTGCGGGTCGGCAAGGACAACAAAAACGAAAAACAATCCGGCGGCCGCAATGAACGGCTGCGGGCCGCCTTGCGGGAAAATCTGCGCCGACGAAAGGCGCAGGAGCGAGGACGCGGGTCATCGGCATCACCGCCGCCCGAAGGCAAGGACCGGGTTCCGGAAAACGACCGAAACGACTGACCATCTGAGGGGTCCGACTTTCGCCGCAATTGCGCGGCGAAGGTGCTAAGCTGACGGCACAACGGACCTTCAGCGGCCGCAACAAGCGGGCGGGGCGAACATGGATCGTATACGTATCGTCGGTGGACAGCATTTGAAGGGGACGATCCCGATTTCAGGCGCCAAAAATGCAACTCTCCCGCTGATGATCGCTAGCCTGCTGACGCCTGAAACCTTGATCCTCGATAACGTTCCGCGGCTGGTCGACGTCATCCAGCTTCAGCGCATACTCGGCAATCACGGCGTCGATGTGATGATCGCCGGCAAGCGCGCGGGCGATGATCCCAACAATGGACGTACTCTCCATATCTCTGCAAAGGAAATCGTCGACACCACAGCGCCCTATGAGCTGGTCTCCACGATGCGCGCCAGCTTTTGGGTGGTCGCGCCGCTCGTCGCGCGTATGGGCGAGGCCAAGGTCTCCATGCCCGGAGGCTGCGCGATCGGCACGCGCCCGGTCGATTTGCTGATCATGGCGATGGAGAAACTCGGCGCCGAAATCGAAATCGAAGGTGGTTACGTGATTGCGCGGACCAGAAAAGGTCTGCGTGGCGGCGAAATCGTATTTCCGAAAGTGACTGTCGGTGGCACCCATACAGCATTGATGGCTGCATCGCTCGCCAACGGTACTACGGTAATCGAAAATGCGGCGCGCGAGCCCGAGATTACTGACGTCGCCGATTGTCTCAATAAAATGGGCGCTAGGATTTCGGGCGCCGGCACGTCGCAGATCGTGATCGAGGGTGTCGCAAAATTGCACGGCGCGCGCCATGCGGTTTTGCCCGATCGGATCGAGACCGGGACCTATGCCATGGCGGTCGCGATGACCGGCGGCGATGTGTTGTTGCAGAATGCGCGGCCCGAACTGCTTCAAGCCGCGCTTGATGTGCTGGGGCAGACAGGCACGATCGTGACGCCGACCAACGAGGGAATTCGCATTGCGCGCAATGGCGCGGGGCTCGCGCCCGTTGATGTGACCACTGCGCCGTTTCCGGGCTTTCCGACCGATCTGCAGGCGCAGCTGATGGCGCTGATGACGCGGGCCGATGGCACGTCGCACATCACCGAAACCATTTTCGAAAATCGGTTCATGCATGTGCAGGAGCTTGCCCGGCTTGGCGCCCGCATCAGCCTCGACGGCGAAACAGCGACGATTGAAGGCGTCGACCAGCTTAAGGGCGCGCCGGTGATGGCGACCGACCTGCGCGCCTCGGTATCGCTGGTCATCGCGGCACTGGCCGCCGAAGGCGAGACTATGGTCAACCGCGTCTATCACCTCGACCGCGGTTTCGAGCGGCTCGAAGACAAGCTCGTGCGCTGCGGAGCAGCCATCGAACGCCTTAGCGCCTAAGCGCTCGCCGCTCATCCCCGCGAAGGCGGGATCCAAACTTTTTCGAGACGCGTTTTGTGGATTCCCGCTTGCGTGAGAATGAGCGGTTGAGGACAATTCCGTCGATGACGGACTAGAACACTCGTGGGATCAGCAAGGGAGTCGTCGGGTGGCTACAATCAAGGTAATGAGCGCCGGCGCCGTGAAATCGATGGTGGCGGCGCTCGCCGCCGAGTTCGAACGCGAAAGCGGCAACAAGCTCGATCTCAATTTTGGGACGGCCGGGTCGCTGCGCGAACGGATCAAAAACGGAGAGCTCGCCGACCTCGTCATTTTGTCCGAATCGGCAATCGCCGAACTAGCAAAATTTGGTATTGTGGTTTCGAGCAGCATTACTGACCTTGGCCGGACCGTCACTGGCGTGGTGATCCGCGAGGGCACGAGAGCGCCTGACATTTCCACGCCGCAAGCATTTAAACAGGCTCTGCTGAACGCGCGCTCGGTTGCTTACACCGATCCGAAAGCTGGCGGCTCGGGTGGCATCATGTTCTCCGCCTTACTGGAAAAGCTTGGCATTGCTGATGCGATCAACAAGAAGGCAGTCCTTGGCAAAGGCGGCCACGATGTAGCGGTGTCGATTGCCGAGGGCCGGGCCGAGCTCGGGACCACATTTATTAGTGAAGTCCTCCCGGTGCGCGGCGCCAAGGTGATTGGCCCGTTGCCGGGTGAATTGCATAACGCAAATACCTACACCGCTGCGATACATGCCAAGGCAACCGAGCGTGACGCCGCCGCCGCCCTGTTGCGTAAGCTAACCGACCCCGCCACCCGGCCCCGCTGGACAACAGCGGGTCTCGAGCCCGCGTTCGGCGGCCGTTGAGGGCCTTGCGCGTCTTCATGGTCTTGCCTAACTACGGCGGGAAGGGAATCGAACGGCCATGGACGCGATCAAATTCGTGGTGCTCGATGAAGAGGACCTTGAGGTCGCTTCGACTCACCTGCAGGATGCGGTGGTCAAGGTCTCCGACGTCCTTTGGCGTCCGCGGGAAAAACGCGTCGTAGTTGCGCTCAACCGTTTTGACTGGGAAAACACCAACGATCCCAACCACGAATATCACCGGCGCCGCGCGGCTTTGCGTTTCGAACGTGTCCTGTCCTGCAAATGCCGGGAGGTAGATCCGGCCCGCAAGGATGCGGTTCTCAATCTGCTCGCTGTGTCGTTCGATGAAGCCGACGCCCCGGCCGGCACCGTCACGCTCATGTTTTCCGGCGGAGCAACGCTGAAGCTTGAAGTTGAATGCCTGGAGGCCGAACTCGCCGATCTGGGGCCATCCTGGACCACCGCCGCATGCCCGGCTCATGCCGGTCTCGACAAACCGGCGGCAAAATCCAACCGCGCCTGACCTTAACCCTCGGTATCCTTCGCTCGCTTGCGGTTTGGCCCCTTCGTCAGGGTTGACGGCAAGGCGCGCATCACCCATTGACCTGTCGTGCGGGTAATAACCCCGGCAGAATCAGGCCATGCCCCTTCGGTTAGACAATCAAAGCACCGATTTCGCCGAGCGTTTTCGCAGCCTTCTTTCGGTCAAGCGTGAATCGGCGCAGGACGTCGAGCAGGCTGTGCGAGGTATTGTTGCCGACGTGGCGGCACGCGGCGATGCCGCGCTGTTCGAGCTCACCGCCAGGTTTGACCGCATCGATCTCGCCAAAGTTGGTCTGCGTGTAACTGCGGACGAAATTGCGAAGGCCGAGAAGGCCTGCAACGGGGAGGCGTTCGCCGCGCTCAAGCTTGCGCGCGATCGCATCGAGGCTTTTCATCGGCGCCAGAAACCGAGCGATGAGCGTTTTACTGATCCGCTTGGCGTCGAAATGGGAACCAGATGGACCGCAATTGAAGCGGTCGGTCTTTACGTGCCGGGCGGAAGTGCGGCTTATCCGTCGTCGGTTCTTATGAATGCGGTGCCGGCCAAGGTGGCCGGAGTGCCGAGAGTAGCGATGGTAGTGCCTGCACCGGACGGCAAGCTCAACCCTCTGGTGCTGGCTGCTGCGAAACTGGCCGGTATCGACGAGATCTATCGTATCGGTGGAGCGCAGGCGGTCGCCGCGCTTGCCTATGGCACGCAAAGCATTGCACCGGTCGCCAAGATCGTCGGGCCCGGCAATGCTTACGTGGCGGCGGCCAAGCGCATGGTGTTCGGCAAAGTCGGCATCGACATGATCGCTGGCCCGTCGGAGGTGCTGATACTTTCCGACAAAACCGGCAATGCCGGCTGGATTGCGGCCGATTTGCTGGCGCAGGCTGAACACGATGTCAGCGCGCAGCCAATCCTGATTACCGACGATGCCAGCCTTGCAGATCAGGTGGAAAAGGCCGTCGCTTCGCAGCTCAAGACGCTGCCGCGCGCGAACATTGCCGCCGAAGCATGGAACAAATTCGGCGCTGTAGTTATTGTCCGAAAACTGGACGATGCCGTTACCTTGGTCGACCAACTCGCTCCCGAGCATCTGGAAATCACAGCCGCCGACGCCGAAAAGCTTGTCGCGCGCATCCGCAATGCAGGGGCAATTTTTATCGGCGCGCACACGCCTGAAGCGATCGGCGACTACGTCGCGGGCTCAAATCACGTGTTGCCGACCGCGCGTTCGGCGCGCTTCTCCTCCGGTCTCGGGGTGCTCGACTTTATGAAGCGCACGTCCTTGCTCAAATGCGGGCCGGAGCAATTGCGTGCGCTCGGACCCGCTGCGATCGCTCTTGGCGAAGCAGAAGGGTTGAGCGCGCACGCCCGCTCCGTCGCGATGCGCCTCAATCAAAAATGAGCCCGGCGAAATCAACGCATGGTGGGACCAAACGGCGTCTCGTTGCCGTGGTCCTCGATGAGGAATCGATCGGCCGCTCCAATCCGGACGTTGAGCATGAACGTCAGGTCGCGATTTACGATTTGCTGGAGCAGAACTCGTTTGCGCCGGTCGATCACGATGATGGGCCATACGCTCTGCATCTGAGCATCAACGGTAACCGTCTGGTATTTGATATCCGTCAGGAGAACGGAACGCCGGTCATTGCGCACCTCTTCTCACTCACGCCGCTGCACCGGATCGTCAAGGACTACTACATGATCTGCGACAGCTACTATCAGGCCATTCGCACGGCGACGCCGGACAAGATCGAGGCCATCGATATGGGCCGCCGCGCCATTCACAACGACGGGTCGAATATTCTGATGGAGCGGCTGAAGGGGAAGGTGACGGTGGACCTCGATACGGCGAGGCGGCTGTTCACACTGATCTGCGTGCTGCATTGGAAGGGCTGAGCTGCGGATGGCCGCGTCCGAGCGCCCGCCGCGCCCCCATGCCGTGCTTTTTGCCTGCGGCATGAATTCGGTGCGCTCTCCTATGGCCGCTGGCCTGCTTCAGCAGATGTTTGGAAAAACCATGTATGTCGGATCGGCTGGCGTGCAGAAGGGCGAGCTCGATCCCTTTGCCATCGCGGCCATGGAAGAGATCGGCATCGACATTGCCCGGCACAAGCCGATCACGTTTGAAGAGTTGGACGATCTGGAAGGCCTCAACTTCGATCTCATCGTAACTCTGTCACCGCCAGCCCATCACCGCGCCCTTGAATTGACGCGAACCAGTGCGGCTGAGGTGGAATATTGGCCAATGATGGATCCAGCTGCCACAGAAGGTAACCGCGAGCAGCGGCTCGATGCCTACCGTCAACTGCGAGACCAATTGATGGCGCGCATCCGGGAGCGCTTTGGCCAGTCCGGCGGCGGTAACGAATGAGGGCGCCGGCCGCCTTGGGTTGTGAAAACAAGCCTATTCCGCTAGTTTCCGCGCCCACTCCCGACGGTTTCATCAACGCTCTCGTATCAGCGGACAAATGATCGGTCGCCCTAAACTCGTGCTCGCTTCCGGCTCTCCCCGCCGGCTCGCGCTGATCAATCAGGCTGGCATCGAGCCGGACGCGCTAAAGCCCGCGGATCTCGATGAGACTCCGCGGCGCGGCGAGATTCCGCGCGCTTACGCAACGCGGCTGGCGCAATCAAAGGCGGCAGCGGCGCTGGAGAACGTGAAGCTCGATGACGAGTTGCGCGGCGCCTACATTCTCGCCGCCGATACGGTCGTTGCGGTCGGCCGGCGCATCCTGCCGAAGGCAGAATTGCTGGATGAGGCTGCGCAATGTCTGCGGCTCCTGTCGGGACGCAATCATCGCGTCTACACCGCGATCTGCCTCGTTACTCCGAAAGAGACATTCCGCCAGCGCCTGGTCGAGACGCGCGTGCGCTTCAAGCGGTTGTCGGAAGAAGATATCGAGGCTTACCTTGCATCGGGCGAATGGCGTGGCAAGGCCGGGGGTTATGCAGCGCAGGGTATTGCCGGCAGTTTCATCGTGAAGATTGTCGGCTCATACAGCAACGTCGTCGGCCTGCCCCTTTACGAAGTGATGACGTTGCTGGGCGGTGAGGGTTACCCCATCCGCTTCGGTTGGTTGAACGCCGTGATGTAATTCCATGAATGAGATCGATCGCAAAACGTCCGCGGTGCGATCCTGCCCGATCTGCGGCAAGCCGGTCGAACCAGCGTTCAAGCCGTTCTGCTCCAAACGCTGCGCCGATATCGATCTGAACCGCTGGCTCTCCGGCGTCTATGCGATTCCGGCAAAGGAAGAAGAAGACGAAGACGGCGAGCGGCCCGCAGAGGGTGAGGCCGGCGAAAAATGAGCGCGCACGCCCATGACTGGCCGGATCGGTTGTTCGATACGCTCAAACGTGGCGGCATACGTCAGGTCGGCTACGTGCCCGACGCGGGTCATGCGCGTTTGATCGAGCGTTGCCGCGCTGATGATGAAATCCACGACGTTGCGCTCACGACTGAGGAGGAGGGCATCGCACTTGCGGCGGGCGCCTGGCTTGGCGGTGAACGCGCCGCGCTGCTGATGCAATCGAGCGGACTCGGCAATTGCATCAATATGCTTTCGCTGGCCCGTACTTGCCGTTTTCCGTTGCTGATGCTCATCACGATGCGCGGTGAGTGGGAAGAGTTCAACCCGTGGCAGGTACCGATGGGCTCGATCGTCGATCCCGTCCTCAAGCTGTGCGAAGCGGATATCTACCGGGTGCGCGCGCCGGACGAAGTGGCCGGCGCCGCCGAACGCGCCGTGCAGCACGTATTCGGGGGCGAGCACATCGCTGCGGTTATTCTGTCGCAGGAATTGATTGGCAAGAAGGTGTGGACCAAATGAGTCTCGAACGCCGCGACGCGATGGCCGCGTTGCTCGCAGGCCGCGGCGACGATCTGCTGCTCGTTCCGGGTCTCGGCTCGACCACATGGGATGCGATGGCAGCCGGCGACAACGACCGCAATTTCTATCTGTGGGGCGCCATGGGTGGCGCTACGATGATTGGTCTTGGACTTGCTTTGGCGCAACCCAAGCGCCGCGTTGCGGTGATCACCGGCGACGGCGAGATGTTGATGGGGCTTGGCTCGCTGGCGACCATCGGGATCCGGCAGCCGCGCAATCTCGCGGTCATCGTCTTTGATAACGGCGTGTACGGCGAAACCGGCATGCAACCGAGCCACACACAAGGCGGGGTCGATTTGATCGGCGTAGCCGAAGCCTGCGGGATAAAGCAATGTCTCGATGTGCGCGATCAGGAGGGTCTGGACGATCTGGCGCGCCGTCTGAAGAGCCTGCGCGAGACGCTTTTTGCCCGCATTATCATTGCTGCCGATGAGCCGCTGCGCGTGCTGCCGCTGCGCGACGGTGTTGCATTGAAAGAGCGGTTCCGCGCTGCCATCGGTGTTAAACCGTAAGCAGCCGAGGCGTTCTGGACAGTGCGGATTCGAGCCTTTATAACGCCCCGCGCTTTGCTGAGCGGCCTTACGGGGCCGGCCCGGCGCCCAGGTAGCTCAGTTGGTAGAGCACGTGACTGAAAATCACGGTGTCGGTGGTTCGATTCCGCCCCTGGGCACCACCCTCACACCTCGCTCCTGATCGAACAATCACTTAGGACGAGTTTTTGTCCCACCGGCGCGTTTTTTGATTCGAGAGTGGGACACTTTGTTCACCGTTTGACCGGCGCTGAGCTTGGCCATCGCCCGCTCCGCCAAAATTTTTTGACGCGCGGCCTGCGTGTAACGGACGACCTCCTGGACTCTCCAAACAATCTCGAAAATATTTTCTCCACTATCGCCAAAAAACACGCTGGCGCGCTGATTGTGAGTGCCGATTCAATGTTCTTGAGCTATCGCGATAGGCTCGCCGCATTGGCTAAGCAAAACGCTATACCGACCATCTACTTTGCGCGCGAGTTCGTCACAGCTGGCGGTCTAATTAGCTACAGCCCAAGCTTTGTCGATTCAATCCGCAAGGCGGCGGCCTACGTGGGCCGAATACTTAAGGGTGAAAAGGCCGCCGACCTCCCGGTTTTGCAACCAACAAACTTCGAGATTGTCATCAATCTCAAGACCGCTAAGGCACTTGGCCTCACGGTGTCGCCGTCGCTGCTCGCCCGCGCTGATGAGGTGATCGAATAACTTCACAGATGTCCGCTTTTGGCCCTTAGCGGATATGCCGCTGAACCCCCTTCCGGCGGCGTATGCTGAACCGTTACGATGCCGCTCGTCGACACGGGAGCCAGCATGGAGCGGCGCAAATTTATTGCTTTTATTTGTAGCGCGATAGTAGCGCCCTTTCTGGCTCAGGCTCAGCAAAGCGAACGCACTCGACGTATTGGGGTGCTAATGCCGTTTGCTAAGGACGATACGGAAGGCCAGGCGCGCGTCACCGCCTTTGTTCAGGAATTGCAGCGATTGGGTTGGACTGAAGGGCGCAATCTGCAAATTGAATATCGATGGGGTACGAGCGATCTAAGGAAAGCTGCAACCGAATTGATTGCTTTGTCTCCAGAGGTCATTTTTGCCAGCACCACACAAGCCACAACTCCACTGCAACAAGTGACCCAAACTGTGCCGATTGTATTTGCACAAGTTGCCGATCCTGTCAGTGCCGGGTTTGTCGTCAGTCTGGCAAAGCCGGGTGGCAACCTGACAGGGTTCACGAATATTGAATACAATGCCGGAACAAAATGGTTGGAATTGCTAAAAGAAATAGTCCCCTCAATAACCCAAGTCGGAGTCATTCGAGACCCGGGTATCACTGCGAGTATCGGTCAGTTCGGCGCTATTCAATCAGCCGCAAGAAGTTTTGGAGTTGAGGTGGTCCCGCTGGGCGGTCGGAATGCTAAAGAGATAGAATACAGCATTACTGAATTTGCACGCGGATCAAATCGCGGTCTGATCGCGGTGGCGACCCCGCTAAACATTACCAATCGTAGTCTCATCATATCTCTCGCCGAGCGATATCGGTTGCCCGTGGTATATCCATTTCGACGCTACGTCGTTGATGGAGGTTTGATCTGTTACGGACCTGACACGATTGATCCACACAGGCAGGCTGCCGGGTATGTCGATCGCATCCTCAAGGGCGAGAAGCCTGCTGACCTGCCGGTTCAGGCCGCAACGAAATTCGAATTAGTGATTAACCTCAGGACCGCTAAGGCACTTGGTCTCACGATGCCCAATTCGCTTCTGTCTCGTGCCACCGAGGTCATTGAGTAAGTCTCGCGGTGTCCGCTTTTGGCCCAAAGCAGACATAAGGTAGTGCACTGCAAATGTCCGCTAACGGGGGTAGAGCGGACATGGCTTGTTGCGCCGCATATGTCTGCTTTTGACCCAAAGCGAGCATGCCTCTTTCAGTTTAGCATTTAGCCGCTACGATGACGGCTTCTAGATCGGGGGCAAACTTGAGGCGCCGCGAATTTCTCACCCTTCTGGGAGCTGCCGCGACTTGGCCGGTCACGGTGAGGGCACAACAGGGCCGCCGTCCGGTTCGTATTGGCTTCGTGCCCATCGGCTCTCCCAACAACAAATATGACCAGTCACTCGTTGAGGCGTTTCGACAGGGTCTACGTCAAACCGGTCTCGTCGAGGATCGAGATATCGTTCTCGATGTCGTCTGGCCTAAAAATGATCCTAACGAGGCAGTGAGTGAGGTGTTGAAGCGTGGAGCCGACATGATGATTCCGTGCGGCTCAAGCGCATCCGTGGCTGCAAAACGGCAGACCTCGACTATTCCTATCCTGTTTCTCAATGTCGGCGATCCGATTGCAATGGGATTGGTTGAAAGCTTTCCGCACCCTGGGAGTAACGCGACGGGGTTCAGCGACAATCTTGCGGATCTGAGTGGCAAGCTGTTGGAACTTGATAGAGACCTGAGCTTGGAGCGCGTTATCATCGACTATTTTTGGTATACGGCCTGGCCGGACGGGCAAAATCGTTACAAAGCTACAGAGCAAGCGGCAAAAGTGGCCGGAATGACGCTTCGATCAAAAGGTATTTCTGATGTCACTCAATTGGACGACGCGTTTGTTACAATAAAGCAAATGGGCGCGAGAACTGTTGTTGTCCAGCCGAGTCCTTTTACCTACGGACAACGAGGGGTGATTATTGCATCGGCTACGAAAAATGGGCTTGGTACAATTTTCGCGTTTCCAGTAGCTGCGAGAGAAGGTTCTTTGATCGCATATGGCCCTGATTATCTTCACATGTATCGGCGAGCTCCTCTTTATGTCGAGCGTCTACTCAAAGGCACCAAGCCAGCCGATCTACCCGTTGAACAGCCCAGCAAGGTCGAACTACTTGTGAATACGAAGACTGCCAAGGCACTCGGAATTGAGCTGCCACTGCCTTTGCTCATCCGTGCCGATGAGTTAATCGACTAATCGATAATGTCCGCTATTGGCCCAAAGCGGACATACCTCACATGTCTCCTTTTCGGAGGCAAAGCGGACACCGGCTAAAGTTTTAGTGGTAAAAGTGAAAGCCTCGGTTCAACGCCCGAGGCCTTCTAATACCCTAGCAGGCGCTATCAGTTTTCGTTCGCAAAACCATCGCGCATCAATTGAAAGCGAATGTTGCGGTCAGGGTCGGCACCAAGGACGCGGCCGTCCCAACCGATAACTGAGTAGACACCTTTGGACGGAGCCATTGCATAAGCTTCCGTTGCTTTACTGGCAGACGCGGGAGTGGCGAGAACGGTGGCCACTGCGACAGTGCCCAGAACGAGTGCTATCGAGCGCAAGATCATTTAAGGCCTCTTTGGTACCTCCGCCCCATGTACGTTATGCATAGCACCTACGTTGCAATGCCCAATTGATTGCGAACTCTAATCTTTATTTTGATTTTTCAGGATGCGTTAGCTTTCCTTTAAGCGGAGTGGCCGGTTTTGGTGCTCTGCGTGCCGACGGCCCAGTTAGTTTTCCGACTCGAACTTGACACCGAGGAGCGTGTCTGTTCGCCACTGCGAGCGGCAACGGCGCTTCGTGCCGTCCACTATGACGTCGAAATTCCCGGGAATGCCGACGGTGGTCGACATCTGCAAAGTCGCGCCGCTATCTGAAACATTTCTGATAGCGCATTCTAACTTTGGTGCTTTCTCTCCAAGAATAATGACGCCCGTCTTGAGTACGCGCTGTCGATAGACAGCTCGCCTTTCCATTATGGCGACCCGCGTCATGCCGCATTTCCCAAGGCAATGTGATCTGGCGCGCGTGCTTGTAGTGGCTAACCGTTTGGTTTCGGCAAAGCACAGGTTTGCAATTCAGGATATCTTGGTAAGCACATTTTAATTGGCGGTTCGATGATTTTTGCTTCTAACTCGCCTTGCGCCGACAGAATAACCGCGCTGTCCATGATGTCCGCTATTGGCCCTTAGCGGACATGCCGTTTTGCACTGAGGCGCCCGTCTTTGACATTGGCGCCCCCGGCTCGTAGTCGAGGGATGTCACAGACCAAGAGCTGGAGACGAGGGAACTTGGTGCTCGCCAAGTGGATGTACGCGGTACACAAGCAGCCCGAGCCCTCCAGGAAAAATAAAACCATGATGCAGGCAATCGGGTCTTGACCTGTATCAATCCCCAATAGGGTACAATGTCCGCTTCTGGCCAACAGCGGACATTGCGAGTCCCCGATCCGGTTATTGCTACCGACCAATTCGACCCCTAACTTCGTCGTCCCGAGTCGATCTGGATCAGGGGGGAATACATGTGTGGACTTTGCACGGTATCGCTGGCGCGACGACACATTTTGAAACTAGCGACGGCCGCGGCTGTAGGATTGGCTATCGCCCCGGACGCATTCGCCGCAAAAAGCAACGCGCCGCCGAAACCACAAAATGTCCTTTCTCCAGACGCCGCGCTCGAGCGCCTGATGGACGGCAATCGCCGTTATGTCCAAGGTGTCAGCAAGCGGCACGACTTCCAGCATGAGCGCGAGTCCTTAAGCTCAGGGCAGAACCCATTTGCGGCGGTCCTGAGCTGCGCCGATTCTCGGATCGCGCCCGAATACTGCTTTGACACGGCGCGTGGTGACGTTTTTGTGTGCCGCATCGCCGGCAATTTCGCGAGCGACGAAATGATCGCTAGCCTCGAATATGCTGTCCAAGTCCTGAACACGCCGCTCATCATGGTGCTCGGCCACGAATCCTGTGGCGCGGTTGATGCCACGATTAAATCTGTCAAGGACGGCACCGCGTTGCCAGGACATTTGCCGACGCTCGTGGCGGCGCTTACCCCTGCAGTCAAGTCCGTCCAAGGAGCGCCCGGCGATCTTTTGGCAAACGCCACGCGCCGTAATGTCGGCATGAATGTCGATAAGCTCAAAAACGCGACGCCGATCCTGAAATTATTCAATGATGATAAGAAAATCCGCGTCGTCGGCGGGATCTATCAGCTTAAATCCGGGCGCGTCGAGCTGTTAACGTGAACGCGTCCGCTTTCGGGGGTAAAGCGGACATCGCCTGTTGCGCTGCAAATGTCTGCTTTTGACCCAAAGCGGACATCGGTTATTGCGCTGCACACGCCTGCTGGTGCCCCTTAGCGGATATCTGCGGAAAGTCTTTAAAAAGCTAGCTCACGCGCAGGCGATTTCTCGCTACGACGCATACGAAAAATCCATGTCAGGAAAATCCTGACCCATCGCGCGACCGTCTTTTTGACATGCCTCAAAGTGCTGCCCGGTCAAATCTACAAACCTAATTAAACAACGCCCAGGCGATGGTCACGTCGAACTGTGAGCCGATTAGAGGAGTCCAAACTTCGTGGAGACGTAGACTTGTAGGAAGGTGATGAGAACGAAACTTTACATTGGCACGCTCGCCCTCGCGACAATAGCAATCATGACGTTGAGCGTTCCACTACGGGCTCAGGCGCCGGCCCCTGATATGGAAACGCTGGCCAAAGACCCGAACTATTTCATTCAGGTCCTCGGCAAGGCGATGAAGTGGGAGGAGCCCGCCGAGCCAATGAAAATCGCGGGGCCGATCTATTTCGTCGGAACGAAGGGTCTCGGCGTCTGGCTGATCACCGGCTCCGAGGGGCACATTCT
>Ga0187778_10002044_pt1 | contig 13910 bp, 11 predicted proteins | sample 1015_Q2_SP5_20_M_FD_132418 | JGI IMG/M metagenome (GOLD analysis project Ga0187778, IMG submission 132418) | Tropical peat soil microbial communities from peatlands in Department of Meta, Colombia - 1015_Q2_SP5_20_MG | ecosystem: Environmental > Terrestrial > Soil > Wetlands > Peat | place... | reverse complement strand
CTCGACCTTGGTCACGCCGGGCGCGACCGGCTCGCCGTCGCGGAAGAACAGCGGGTCGAACGGCTCGCCCTCCTGCCGCGCGTAGTCGGCCTCGACCGCGTCGTCGAACGCCTCGAGCGCGGCCTCGTTGGCGCGCCACTCCAGGTGGTGGCGCACCTCGTGGGTGAGCGTCTCCCAGGTCTCGTGGCGCCAGTCGAAGCTCGCGTCGCCGGCGGCGAGCGCCGCGAACGAGCCGTGGTGGAGGTAGATGGTGGAGCGGAGCTGGGCGCCCTCGTCGCCCGGCGCGCCGAAGACGTGCGGGACGCACTCGCCCATGGTGTAGATGCCGGCGCGCACCGGATGCGGCACCCGCTTCGGCGTGACCTCGATCTCGACGATCCCCTCGCGGAACTCCGCCGGCAGGTCGCGGATCATCCCGCGCACCATGGCCTCGAAGTCGCGCCGCCGCATACCGCCGGAGCGCCGCCGCTAGGCCAGGGCGGCCTCGGCGCGCTCGACCAGCGGACCGAAGTCGAGCCGGCAGCGGAGCACGTTCGCGGCGAGGGCCGCGGCGTCGTCGCGCTGCCCCCGCGAGAACAGCTCCAGCAGCCAGGCGCCGCAGTGCGGGTTCCGGTACCAGTCCTCGTCGAACCGCTCCCGCAGCGACGCCGCCAGCAGCGCCTCCAGCTGCCAGGCCCGGAGGTAGCGGGCGGCGTAGAAGCCGTCGTCGAGGTCCAGCAGGGCGTCCTCGCCCGCGTAGCGGAATCCGGTCGCCGCGCTCAGCAGGGGCGCGTAGGCCTCGGCGCCGGCGGCGAGGCCCGGCGCGCGGTGCAGCTCCAGCTCGTAGCGGAGCTTGGCGGCGTAGCGCCGGAGGATCGCCAGCAGCGCGAAGGCCTGCGAGCGCCGGAACGCGCGCCGCCGCTCGCCGGCGAGCGGCGTGAAGCGCGCGAGCCATCCGGGCGCCACGACCATGTGCTCGAACAGCATCGCGAACGCCTCGGTCACCGAGTTGTCGCCGAGCCAGCGGTGCTCGAACGGCAGGTCCCGGGCGATGTTCGCGAAGTGCTGGGCGTGGCCCAGCTCGTGCCAGAACGCCCGGTAGTCGGTCTGCCCGCCGAACGGCCGGATGACGAGGTACACCTCGTCCGGCACGCGCACCGGCGAGCAGAACGCGCGCGACCGCTTCCGCTCGCGGTCGTCGGCGTCGTAGCGGATCCGGCCGCCCGCCTCCGCGTCGAGCCCCATCTCCCCCAGCTGCGCTCGCGCGGTCGCGACCAGCTCGGCGCCGGGGAAGAACTCGTCGAATCCCGCTCCGCGGAACAGGTACGCGGCGTCCGCCCGGTCGGCGTCGCCCGGCTCGAGGCCCAGCTCGCCCCGCAGCACCTCGCGCAGCGTGTCGCGGTAGACGTCCTCCGTCGCCGCGAGGAACCCGCCGCACGCCTCGCCCAGCGCCGGCAGGTCCACGCCGGAGAGCCGGGAGCGCGCCGTGACCACGTCGCCCATGCCGAGCCCGGCCAGGAGGTCGCGCTCGGTCTCCAGGCGCTCGCGGCGGATGGCGGACGGCTCCCCGAGCAGCGAGCGACGGACGGCGTCGATCGCCAGCCGGCGCGGGCGGTCCGGCTCGTTCGCGATCTCGATCGCGGCCCGCTGGTAGGGCAGCATCTCGCCCTCCTCCAGCGGCAGCACCGCCTGGGCCTCCCAGGCGTGCAGCCGGTCGTCCAGCCCCGCGACCGCCCGGCCCACCCGGTTGTCCACCACCCACTCGAGCAGCTCACGGTGGCCGCGCGCCGCTTCGACAGCCCGATCGTCGGCCAGGTCCGGGTAGCGGCCGAAGATCTCCGCGAAGTGCGACTCCGCCACCAGGCCGGCGCCGGTGCGGTAGCTCTCCTCGCCCAGCTCGCCGCACATCGCCTCGCCGCGGCGCCGCAGCTCGTCGACGGTCACGGCGCGAGGTGCTCCGCCAGCCACGCGGCCAGGCTCGAGGCGGCGACGCGGTCCTGCACCAGCGTGTCGCGGTGCCGCACGGTGACGGTGCCGTCCTGGGTGGTCTGGCCGTCCACCGTGACGGCGAACGGCGTCCCCGCCTCGTCCTGCCGGCGGTAGCGGCGCCCGATCGAGCCGCCGTCGTCGTAGAACATCGTGTAGCGGCCGCGCAGGTCGTCGTAGATGCGGCGGGCGATCTCCGGCATCCCGTCCTTCTTCACCAGCGGGAGCACCGCCGCCTTGATCGGCGCGATCTCGGGCCGGAACCGCAGCACCACCCGCGACTCGCCCTCGATCGTGTCCTCGTCGTACGCGTCGCACAGGGCCACCAGCGCCAGCCGGTCGGCGCCGAGCGAGGTCTCGATGACGTACGGCAGGTAGCGCTCGTTCCGCTCCTGGTCGAAGTACTCGAGCTTCTTGCCCGAGGTCTGCTGGTGGCGCGACAGGTCGAAGTCGGTGCGGTTGTGGATCCCCTCGAACTCCTGCCAGCCGAACGGGAACTCGAATTCGATGTCGAACGCCGCCTTGGCGTAGTGCGCCAGCTCGCCCGGCCCATGCTGGTGCCAGCGCAGCTTGGCGGGGTCGCGCACCAGCGCCGCCTGCCAGGCCATCCGCTGCTCGCGCCAGTACTCGAACCACTTCTCGTCCTCGCCCGGGCGCACGAAGAACTGCATCTCCATCTGCTCGAACTCGCGGGTGCGGAAGATGAAGTTGCCCGGCGTGATCTCGTTGCGGAACGCCTTGCCGATCTGCGCGATCCCGAACGGGATCTTCTGCCGCGAGCCCTGGAGCACGTTGAGGTAGTTGACGTAGATGCCCTGCGCCGTCTCCGGCCGCAGGTACACCACCGCCGCGTCCTCCTCCACCGGCCCCATGAAGGTCTTGAACATCAGGTTGAACATCCGCGGCGCGGTCAGCGAGCCCCGGGTGCCGCAGGCCGGGCACTGCGCGTCGGGCTGCCCCGGCGTGCCCTTGATGCGCGGGTCGTCCCCCCGGAACCGCTGCTTGCAGTGCTTGCAGTCCACCAGCGGATCGGTGAACCCGGCCACGTGGCCGGACGCCTCCCACACCCTGGGCGACATCAGGATCCCGGCGTCGAGGCCCTCGATGTCGTCGCGGGCGTGGACCATCGCCCGCCACCAGCGGTCCTTGATGTTGCGCTTCAGCTCGACGCCCAGCGGGCCGTAGTCCCACACCGAGCCGAGGCCGCCGTAGATCTCCGACGACTGGAACACGAAGCCGCGCCGCTTCGCCAGCGACACCAGCTTCTCCATCCGATCGTTGTCCGCCATGAGCCCTGCTGAACCCGAGGTGGAGGTTGGGGAGGCGGAGGAAATTACCCCCGGCCCGAGCGTGCGAGCAAGCAGCGGGGGCCCGGCGCCCGCTCGGCGGCGGGCCGCGTTCCGGCCGGGGCGGGCTCCGTGGGCCCGGAGCGGCGTAACCGAAAGTCCGCGAGAGGGTTGTGCAATCCGCCACAGTTTCCTATCTTGGCGTTTCATGACCGAAGCGGGCGTCCTCACGCGCCCAGTGGCCCGGCCCGACCTGTTGCTCAGGCGGGTCGGCTCCGAGTGGGTGCTCTACGACGCGGCGCGGGCGAAAGCCCACGTCCTCAACCTCACCGCCGCCGTCATCTGGACCTACTGTGACGGGTCCTTCGAGCGGTCGGCGATCGCCGACGCAATCGTCAGGGACGTGCCCGGTCTCGACATCACCCGCATCAGGGACGACATCGACGACGTGCTCCGCCGGTTCGCCGACGAGGGCCTGCTGCGCTAGTGCGCGTGCGGCGGATCGCCGTCGCGCCCCAGGTCCTGGAGTTCGCGAGCGACGACCCCATCGCCGCGCGGGCGCTGGCCGCACTGTACCACGCCGCGCCGGCCAGCGCGGCCGAGCCGACGCTGCGCTACGCGCTGCGGCGCGCTCCGGAGGGCGACGGCTGGATCGCGACCAGCCCGTCGCGGCCGGACTTCGGGCCCGCCGCCCTCGGCGACGCGTGGTCGTTCCTCGAGTGGCGCGCCACCGAGGACCTGCTGAACGCGCCGGCACGCGACGCCGTGTTCCTGCACGCGGGGGGCGCGGACATCGGCGGCCGGCTGGTCCTGATCGTGGGCGAATCCGGGGCCGGGAAGTCGACGCTCGTCGCCCATCTCCTGCTCCGCGGGCACCGGATGCTCGGCGACGACGTGGTGCGGTTTGCACCAGCCGGCGGAGCCTTCTCCGCGGTCGGCCGCTCGCTGAAGCTCGAGGCGAACTCGTTGCGGGAGATGCCGTTGATCGCGACGCGCTGCGCGAACGGGGTGGTCGGAACGCTTCTTGCCGCCGGGTGCTATTACGTGAGTCCTGCGGCGATTCGCCGTGGCTGGGAGGCGGCGGGCGGGAGGCCGAGGGCGGTGGTCCTGCTCGATCCCGCCGACCGCGCAGCCGCTCCCGGCGTGGTGCGGACGAGCGAGGGTGAGGCCGCGGTCTACGTGACGCAGAAGGTGCTGGGCGAGGCCGCGGGCGGTGCGCCGCGGCAGGAGGACCTGACGGTGCGTCTACTCGATGTCCTGGCCGACGTGACGGCATACCGCGCCCTGGGCGGCGAGCCGGCCGCGGTGGCGGCGGCGCTGGAGCGGGAGGTCGCGCGATGAGCGCGCCGCTCGCCAAGGCCACCGGCACCGTCAGCCGGCGCGAGCTGCTCGGCTCCCTGGCGCGGTGGAGCGTGCCGACCGTGCTCACCATCGCGCTCGCCACGCGCACGGCCGCGGCCGCATCCTGCCCGCCGTGCCAGAAGAAGACCGGCGGCAAGTGCAAGGCCTGCACGATGAACCAGATCCTCAACTGCCAGTGCGAGCCGTGCCTCGGCGCGCCGTACTGTTCCGGCGGCGCCCGCGCGCCCACGGCCGGCCTGCAGGGCGCGCAGGCCTCGCCGCTGGCCCGCAACCCGCAGGCCCGTCCGCTGTTCGAGCTGAATCCGAACCCGCTCTACCCGTCCCCGTACCAGGCATCCCCGTTCGGCCGCCCCTACGGAGCGCCGCGCGACACGCTCCCGTCGAGGGGCAGCCTGTACGATCGCTTGCGCTCTGACCAGCGGAGGCCTTTCTGAGCCCGTCACCCAGCGGCCGGCCGAACGGCTTCGCCGCCGAGCGTCAGGTCCACCTGCGGGACATCGTGCGCGTGCTGGCGATGCACTGGAAGGTCGTCGCCGTGGTCACGGTGTTCGCCGTGCTCGCGGCGTACACCTCGGCGCGGCGCGCGGTGCCCCGCTACCGCTCGGACGCGTCGTTCCAGGTCGGCTCCAAGAAGTACGGGGCCACGCGGCTCGAGGAGCCGCAGGTCAACGAGCTGGACATCAAGACCGACCCGGTGCTCTCCGAGGCGCTGTTCCTGAAGACCCAGAATCTCGCGCTCGCCGTGGCGGACTCCCTGGGCCTCCAGCTCCGCCTGCTCGACGGACGCATCGGGCGCGCGAACGTGCTCGACAGCGTGCGGGTCGCGATGGCCGCGCCCAACGACACCTTCGAGCTGGTGCTGAAGGGCCCGGCCGGCTACGAGGTCCGGACGGCGCGCGGCAAGGTCGTGGACGCCGGAGGCTACGCCGTGCCGGTGGCCGACTCCGCGCACGGCTTCGGCTTCCGGGTGCAGCCCTCCGAGGATTCGAGGACGGTGAAGTTCGCGATCGTCGCGCCGGTGACCGCGTCGGCCGAGGTGCGCGCCGGGATGGGCTTCGACGTGCAGTCCGGCACCACGGTGGTGGGCGCCTGGTACGAGGGCGCCGATCCGTCGCTGGCTCCCGACATCCTCAACCAGGCGCTGGAGATCCTGCGCTGGAACGGCGTGGCGCGGCTGCGCCAGACCGCGGCCCAGCGCGAGGACTTCCTCAAGAGCTCGCTCGACGAGGCGGGGGGCCAGTACCGGCAGGCGCTGGCGGCCCTCCAGCAGTACAAGGAGACCCAGCACGCCACCGACCTCAGCGCCGAGGAGCAGGCGCTGCTGAACTCGCTGCAGATGTTCGAGCGCGAGAAGCAGGAGCGGCGCGAGGACCTGGCGCTGCTGCAGGGCATCCTGGGCCCCTCGTCCGACGCGAACGTGACGCTGGACGTGCTGAACCGCCTCGCGGCGATGCCGGATATCGACAAGAACACGGCCATCGCCTTCCAGATGCAGAACCTGCTCAAGCTGTACGACGACCGGCACAGCCTCACCGCCGGGGCCCTCGGCCTCCGGGAGGACAACCCGACCGTGCAGGCGCTGGACCAGCGGATCCAGCAGGCCGGCCACGCGCTGCGGCAGGCCGCGCAGGCCACCGAGCAGAGCCTGCAGGCCGACGTCGCGGCCCTCGACGCCCGGATCGCGGACCTGCGCTCCCAGCTGGCGGCGTACCCGGGCAAGGAGACGCGGATCGGGCAGCTGGAGCTCGACGCGTCGCTGTACAACGACACCTACCGGTACCTGCTGACGCAGCTGCAGGCGGCGCAGATCTCGTCGGCCACGATCTCGCCGTACGTGGACATCGTCGAGACGGCGACCGTGGCGTCACGCATCGGCATCGGCACGCGCCAGAAGGTGACCATCGGCCTGCTGATCGGCCTGTTCCTCGGCGTGGTGAGCGCGTTCTTCCTCGAGTACCTCGACCAGACGATCAAGTCGTCGGCCGACGTCGAGCGCGCGCTCGAGGTGCCGGTGCTGGGCCTGATCCCGGTCGACCCGCGCGGCGGTCACGATCGCCGCAACGGCCGCCGCCGCGCCACCATCCCGCTGATCACGAGGGCGGCGCCCGACGATCCGACCAGCGAGGCTTACCGGGCGCTCCGGACCAACGTCACCTTCGTCCGCGCCGAGCAGCGCGGCCTGCAGGTCATCTGCGTCACCAGCCCCGGACCCGGCGAGGGCAAGAGCACCACCGCCGCGAACCTCGCGATCACGCTGGCGCAGCAGGGAGCGCACACCCTTTTGGCCGACGCGGACCTGCGCCGGCCGCTGGTGCATCGCGCCTTCAACCTGGTCCAGGAGCCGGGACTCACCGACATCCTGGTGGGCACCGCCGCGCTCCGCGAGGCCGTGCGGCCCAACGTCATCGGCGGCCTCGACGTGCTCCCGGGCGGGGCGCTGCCGCCCAACCCCTCCGAGCTGCTCGGCTCGGAGGCGATGCACAAGCTGCTCGCCGAGCTGCGCGCGCAGTTCGACTACGTCATCTTCGACACGCCGCCGGCGCTGGCGGTCACCGACGCCACGGTCCTCGGCGCGAGCGCCGACGCCGTGATCGTCGTGCTCAGGGCCGGGGAAACGGAGGAGACCGCGGCGCAGCGCACCGTCGAGCTGTTCCGCCGCGTCCAGGCCCGGGTGGCCGGCACCGTCCTCAACGGCGTCGAGAAGGCGCGCGACCGGTACTACTACTACGACTACGGGCACCCGGCGGGCCCGCCGGGCAGGCTGGCGGCGCTGCGGGGGAAGCTGGGAGTGTGAAGGACAGCTTCAAGTTGCGCAGCTGGAAGTTGCCAGGCGTTTCGAGTCACGAAGTGGCAAGGGGTCAGTCTTCAGGAGACTGACCCCTTCGGCCGTCCGTCCCTGCGCGTCGGCATCCCCGTCACACCTGGATCAGCTGGTCCCTCCTCGTCCCCACGCCCACGTAGCGGATGGGGGTCGCGGCGAGCGCCTCGAGCCGGTCCAGGTAGCTCCTCGCCTCCTTCGGCAGGTCCTGCAGCCTCCGCGCACCTCCCGTCTCGCGCCGCCACCCCGGCATCAGCTCGTACGCGGGCTCCACGCAGTCGAGGGTCGCGACGTTGTCGGGCAGATCGTCCAGCCGCTCGTCGCCGAGGCGATAGTGCGTGCACACCGGCACCGTCTCGAAGGCGTCCAGCACGTCCAGCTTGGTCACCGCGAGGCCGGAGAGCCCGTTCACGCGCGCGGCGTAGCGCACCACGACGGCGTCGAACCATCCGCAGCGGCGCGGGCGGCCGGTCGTGGCGCCGAATTCGTCGCCCAGCGAGCGGAGCCGCTCCCCCTCCTCCGGCGCGGCCTCCGTCGGCAGCGGGCCGTTGCCCACCCGCGTGGTGTAGGCCTTCACGATGCCCAGCACCGCGTCGATCGCCGTCGGCCCGATGCCCGCCCCCACCGCCGCGCCGCCGGCCGTGGTGTGGGACGAGGTGACGAACGGGTAGGTGCCGTGATCCACGTCGAGCAGCGCTCCCTGCGCGCCCTCGAGCAGCACGTGGCCGCCCCCGGCGAGGGTATCCGCCACCAGCTTGCCCGCGTCGCCGACGAACGGCAGCAGCCGCGGCGCCAGCTCGAGCAGCGGCCCCTCCACCTCCTCCGGCTTGCAGCGCTTGGGCGAGCCGGACATGGCGAGCATCGCGTTGGCGCGCTCGCACCCCGCCCGGACCAGCTTGGCGACGATCTCCGGGTGCCGGAGGTCGCCGACCCGCACGCCGCGCCGCCCGTACTTGTCCTCGTAGGCGGGTCCGATGCCGCGGCTGGTGGTGCCGATCTTCTTGCTGCGCGCGCTCTCGGCGTCGAGCAGCTTGTGGTACGGGAGCACCAGGTGCGCGCGGTCGCTGACCGTCAGCCGGCCCTCGATCGCGACCCCGCGCCCGACCAGGGCGTCGATCTCGTGGAACAGCGTCTCGGCGTCGAGCACCACGCCGTTGCCGATGACGCAGCCCGTGCCCGGGTGGAGGATGCCGGCCGGGATCTGGTGCAGGACGAACTCGCCGCCGGGCGCGTCCACGGTGTGGCCCGCGTTCGCGCCGCCCTGGTAGCGCACTACCAGCTGCGCCCGCTCCGCCAGGGCGTCGACGACCTTGCCCTTCCCCTCGTCGCCCCACTGGGCGCCGACGACCACGATGCACTTGGTGTCAGCCGAGAACATGGGGACGGTGCGGGCGGGTGTAGGGCGTACGGGCGCAGGGGGTGCTACGCCGCGGCCTTGAGGCCCGCGGTGGCCAGCAGATCCGCCACGCGCGCCTTCTGCCGCGCGTCGAGCGGCACCAGGGGCGGCCGCACCGGTCCTCCCTCCAGACCCACCAGATCCATCGCCGCCTTCACGCCGGGCACGCCGAGCTCCCCGACGATCTCGCGCGCCAGCGGCACCAGCCGCTCCTGTTCGGCCCCGGCCGCGCGGCGGTCGTCGGCGCGGAACGCCCGGTACAGCCGCGCGCAGGTCTCCGCGGCGAAGCACGCGACGGCCAGGATGCCGCCGACGGCTCCCAGCTCGAGCGCCGGATAGAACAGCGAGCCGGTGCCCACCAGCGCCCGGAGCCGCGGCGCCGCGGCGCGGTACGCCGCGAGCAGCTTGAGGTCGCCGGACGAGTCCTTGACGCCGGCGATCCGCTCGTGGTCGGCGAGCGCCCGCAGCACCCCGTCCTGCAGCATCACGTGGGTGTACTTGGGGATGTTGTAGACCAGCACCGGAATGGGGCTGGCGTCGGCCACGCGCACGAAATGGCCCACCAGCGCGGCGGGCGACAGCGACGGCCCGAAGTAGGCCGGCGGGCGCACCAGCGCCGCGTCGGCGCCCGCCGCCGCCGCGCGCTCGGTGGCCCGGATGGAGGCGCGGGTGGACTCGGCGCCCGTCCCGGCGATCAGCCACCGGTCGTCGGGGACGACGTCCCGCAGCCACTCGACCAGGTGCGCCTGCTCGTCGCCGTCCAGCAGCGGCCCCTCGCCGGTCGTCCCGCCCACCACGAGGCCGTGGAGCCCGCGCGCCAGCAGCTCGCGCGCCGCCGAGCGCAGCGCCACCGGCGCCACGTCGCCCGTCTCGCGGTCGAACGGCGTGGTGACCGGCGCGAGCACTCCCTGCAGCTGGTCGGGCTTCACGAGGGCAGCATGCTCGACAGGTCGTCGGTGAAGCCCTCCGGCCGCTCCGGCGCGACCGGCGCCGCCTTGGCCGCCGACGCCCGCTCGGCCGGAACCTTGGCCTTGGTCGACATCCGCGAGCGGCGGCGGAAGGTCTTCATCTGCAGCTCGAAGTCGGACGGGTTCGTCGCGTGCGCCACCGCGATGTCGTAGTCGATCACGTCCTCCTGCACCAGCTCCATCAGGTGCTGGTCGAACGTCTGCATCCCGTACTGCTCCCGCCCCTCGGCGATGAACTCGCGGATCTCGGGGGTGCGGTTCTTGTCGAGGATGAGATCCTTGATCGTCGCGGTGACCAGCATGACCTCCACCGCGGCCACCCGCCCGTGGCCGTCCTTGCGCCGCAGCAGCCGCTGCGAGATCACCGCGTGCAACGTGTCGGCGAGCCGGACGCGCACCACGTCCTGCTCCTCCGGCGGGAACATCGCGACCACGCGGGCGATGGTGGTCGTCGCGTCGGGCGTGTGCAGCGTGGAGACCAGCAGGTGCCCGGTCTCCGCCGCCTTCATCGCCGTGTCCACCGTCTCCGCGTCGCGCATCTCGCCGATCAGGATCACGTCCGGGTCCTGGCGCAGCGCCGCGCGGAGGCCGGTGCGGAAGCTCTCGGTGTCGGTGCCCACCTCGCGCTGCGTGAGGCTGCAGTTGATGTCCCGGTGCAGGAACTCGATCGGGTTCTCCAGCGTCACCACGTGCTTCTGCTGGGTGCGGTTGATGCAGTCGATCATCGCCGCCATCGTGGAGCTCTTGCCGCTGCCCGTCACGCCCGTGACCAGGATCATCCCGCGCTCGGCGCCGGCCACCGTGGCCAGCACCGGCGGCAGGCGCAGCGACTCGAAGGTCGGCACCTCGAACGGGATCACCCGCATCACGATCATGAACGACGAGCGCTGCCGCAGGATGTTCACCCGGAACCGGCCGATGCCGGGCGCGCCCCACGAGCAGTCGTAGTCCTGGATCCGGTCGATCCGGGCCTGGTCCTCGACGTTGGGGATGAACTGGAGCGCGATGGCCTTGGTCTGCTCCGGCGTGAGGCGCTGCTTGGTGAGCGGGACCAGCTTCCCGTCGATCCTGGCGCGGAACACGTCGCCCGCCTTGATGTGCAGGTCCGACGCCCCGCGATCGACCGCCGCCTTGATGATCTTCTCCATTCAGTACCCCGCGCCCGTGTCCACCACGTTGAGCAGCTCCCGCCCGTCCCGGTACCGCGCCCAGTTCTCGAGCACCAGCGCCTGCTCGCGCGCCCAGAAGCCCGTCGTCGCGGCCGCGACGTGCGGGTGCACGAGCACGCGCGGATGGCCCCAGAACGCGTGCTCCGGCGGCAGCGGCTCGCGCTCGAACACGTCGAGCGCCGCGCCCCGCAGCCTGCCGGAATCCAGCGCCGCCAGCAGCGCCGGCTCCTCCACCACGGCGCCCCGCGACACGTTCACCAGCACCGCGCCCTCCGCCAGCAGCGCCAGCTCCGCGGCGCCGATCGCGGAGCGCGTGTGGCCGGTCAAGGGCGCCGCCACCACCAGCGCGGCCGCGCCCTCGAGCGCCCACGCCGCCTGCCCCGGTCCCACCACCGACACGCCCGCGGGGCCGCCCAGCGCGGGCCGGCGACGCACGCCGCGCACCTGCGCCCCGAGCGCGACGAGCCGCGCCGCCACCGCCCGCCCGATGCCCCCCAGCCCGTAGACCGCGACGCGGCTCCCCGCCAGCTCGCGGAACGGGCTCGGCAGGCCGGTCAGCGCGCCCTTCGCCCAGCGGCGCTCGCGCTGCGCGGCGGCGGCGAGGTCCATGCCCCGGAAGAAATGGAGCACCGCGCCGACCACCCACTCCGCGATGGGCTCGGCGTGCACGCCGGCCGAGTTGGTGAGGACCACGCCCGACTCGCGCAGCGCCGCCGTGAGGCTCCCGCTCACCCCGGCGGCGGCGCTGTGCACCCAGCGCAGGCTCCCGCGCCCGGCCGCGACGACCGCCTCGGGGATGCCCCACCCAATGTATATCTCCGCCCCGGCGGCAACAGCCACGGCCTCCGCCGAGCCGCCGGCGCCGTCCCCGTCGCTGTCGTTGGCGGCGGTCACCGTTTCCACCCGCCACGCGTTGCCGCCGGCCGCCTGCAGCGCGCGCACGAACGTTCCGGGCGCCTGCCACAGCGGGCGCTGCGACGCGAGGTCGAGGACCAGGCGGCGCGCCGTCACGCCGATCCGGGCGGCGCCGTCGCGATGCCCGCCGCGCGCCGGCGGAGCACGCTCACGCCGACGAGCCGGGGCGGACCGCCGCCACGCCGCCCTGCGCGAACCGGGGCGCGAAGCCCATCACCTCGCGCACCTTCGCCAGCGTCCCGTCGGCCAGCTTCCGGCAGCGGTCCGCCCCGGCGGCCAGGATCTCCCGTACCCGCTCGGGCCGCGCCTTCAGCTCCTGGGCTCGCTCCCGGACGGGGGCCAGCGCCGCTATCATATTGTCCGCGAGCAGCCGCTTGCACTCGAGGCATCCCCATCCCGCCGTCCGGCACTGCGTCGCGACGTGCTCGACCTGGGCCGGCGTCGAGAGGTGCTGATGCAGGGAATAGATGTTGCAGATCTCCGGCGTGCCGGGATCGCGCCGGGTCTTGCGCGCCGGGTCGGTCATCGCCGGCCGCAGCTTCTCCCAGATCACCTCGGGCGTGTCGAGGACGCCGATCGTGTTGCCGAGGCTCTTGGACATCTTCGCCTTGCCGTCGAGCCCGACGATCCGGCGCGCCTTGGACAGCAGCGGCTGGGGCTCGGGGAAGAGCTCGACACCGTAGCGCGTGTTCCAGCGCCGGGCGATCTCCCGCGCCAGCTCGAGGTGCTGGAGCTGGTCCTCGCCGACCGGGACGCGGTCGGCCAGATAGAGCAGGATGTCGGCGGCCTGGAGGATGGGGTAGTTCAGCAGCCCGGCGGGGACGGTCTCCTCGCGCGCGGACTTGTCCTTGAACTGGGTCATCCGCTCCAGCTCGCCGAGCGGGGTGACGGCACCGAGGGCCCACGCCAGCTCGGTGTGCTGCGGAACGTGCGACTGGACGAACAGGGTGGCGCGCTCAGGATCGATGCCCGCCGCGAGCAGCCCGACGGCCATCTCCAGCGTGCGGCCGGCCAGCTCCCCTGGCTCGTACGGCTGGGTGATGGCGTGCAGGTCCACGATGCTGAAGATGCACTCGTGATCCGATTGCAGGGCGACCCAGTTCCTCACCGCCCCGAGGTAGTTGCCGATGTGCAGCTCGCCCGAGGGCTGGATGCCGCTGAAGACCCGGTGCATCAGCGCAAGCTAAGGAACCCCGGGAGGTGTGGCAAGTGAATCTCGATGCGCGCCAACTGCTGGCGGCGGCTCAACTTGCGGCCGATCGGGCCGCGGCGTTCCTGCGCCGCGAGGAGGGCCGGCTGAAGCCCGACGCGTGGTCGGAAAAGGGGCGCGCCGATTTCGTCACCGAGGTGGACCGGGAGGCGGAGCGCCTGATCGCCGAGGCGCTGACCCGCGCCTTCCCCGGGAGCGCGGTGGTCGGCGAGGAGCTGACGCCGGCCGCGGCCGGGACGGGCGCGCAGGGACTGCCCGCCGGGCTCGCCTGGGTCGTCGATCCGCTCGACGGCACGACCAACTTCCTCCACCGCTTTCCCTGGTACGCGGTCTCGATCGGCGCCCTGGTGGACCGCCGGCACGTGGCCGGCGTGGTCCATCACGTGTCGACGGGCATCCGCTACCACGCGCTCGAGGGCGGAGGCGCGTGGCAGGACGAGGCGCGCCTCCACGTCTCCGCCGTGACCGAGCCCAGGCAGGCGCTCATCGGCACCGGGTTCCCGTACCGGTTCATGAGCGAGTGGCCGCGGTACCGGGAGCAGTTCGCCGCCGTGCTGGGCAGCGCGGGCGGCGTGCGGCGGCCGGGCTCCGCGGCGCTCGACTTCTGCGACGTCGCGGCCGGGCGGTTCGACGGCTTCTGGGAGCTGTCGCTCGCGCCGTGGGACGTCGCCGCCGGGACGCTGATCGTGCGCGAGGCGGGCGGCGTGGTGACCGGCCTCGCGGGCGAAACGGACGTGGTCCGCCAAGGTCCCATCGTGGCGGGGAATCCCAGGATCCATGAATGGTTGCTGAAGCTGTTGCATGACACCGATGCCCCACCT
>Ga0187778_10002043_pt1 | contig 13915 bp, 17 predicted proteins | sample 1015_Q2_SP5_20_M_FD_132418 | JGI IMG/M metagenome (GOLD analysis project Ga0187778, IMG submission 132418) | Tropical peat soil microbial communities from peatlands in Department of Meta, Colombia - 1015_Q2_SP5_20_MG | ecosystem: Environmental > Terrestrial > Soil > Wetlands > Peat | place... | reverse complement strand
CGGACGCGCCGCTGGTGTCCGTCGACTACATCGGCAACCCGTACTCGTCCGTCGTGGACGCGATGAGCACCGCGGTGGTGGACGGCACGATGCTGCAGGTGTCGTCGTGGTACGACAACGAGTGGGGCTACTCGATGCGCTGCGTGGACCTCATGGAGCTCGTGGCGGCGAGGATGTAATGGCCAAGAAGACGATCGAGAACCTGGACACGGCGGCCATCCTCGGCCGCCGTGCCTTGGTCCGCGTGGACTTCAACGTCCCGGTCAAGGACGGCAAGGTCAGCGACGACACGCGCATCCGCGCGGCCGTCCCGACCATCGAGGACCTGAAGGACCGGGGCGCGCGGATCATCCTGCTCTCGCACCTTGGGCGTCCCAAGGGCGGGGGCCCGGAGCCCAAGTACTCGCTCAAGCCCGTGGTGCCGGTGCTCGAGTCGCTGCTCGGCATGCCGGTCACGTTCATCGAGGACCCGGCGGCGCCGACGGCGGTCGAGGCGACGCGCGAGCTGCCGCGCGGGGCCGTGGCGCTGGTCGAGAACACTCGGTTCCAGGCCGGGGAGGAGAAGAACGACCCCGCCACGGCGCGGATGTTCGCCGCCCTCGGCGACTTCTTCGTCAACGACGCCTTCGGCTCGGCCCACCGGGCGCACGCGTCCACGGAGGCGGTGGCGCACCTCCTCAAGCCCGCCGTCGCCGGCCTGCTAATGGAGAAGGAGCTGGGGTACCTCGGCGGGCTGCTGACCTCGCCGGCGCGCCCGTTCGTCGCGATCCTGGGCGGCGCGAAGATCTCCGGCAAGATCGACGTCATCCAGAACCTCCTGCCGCGCGTGGACCGGATCCTGATCGGCGGCGCGATGGCCAACACCTTCTTCCGCGCCAAGGGCGCGGCGACCGGGACGAGCCTGGTCGAGGACGACCGGATCGCGATGGCGAAGGATCTGCTCGCCCGCGCGGGGGACAAGCTCGTGCTGCCGGGCGGTGGGGTGGCCGCGCCGTCGCTCGAGAGGGCGCAGGAGCGGCGCGACGTCGCGTGGAACGCCATCCCGGACGGCTGGGCGCTGTACGACATCGACGCCGCGACGGCCACGCGGTTCGCGGAGATCGTCGCCGGGGCGAAGACGGTGGTGTGGAACGGCCCGATGGGCGTGTTCGAGACGCCGCCCTTCGACCAGGGTACCCTGGCGATGGCGCGCGCGCTCGCCGCGGCGACGGCCAAGGGCGCGACGACCGTCGTCGGCGGAGGCGACTCCGCCGCGGCGATCGAGCAGGCGAAGCTCGCTGACAAGGTCAGCCACGTGTCCACGGGCGGCGGCGCGTCGCTCGAGTTCCTGGAGGGGAAGGTCCTGCCGGGCGTGGCGGCGCTGGACGACGCATGAGCCGCCTGATCTTCGCGGCCAACTGGAAGATGCACCACGCGCCCGCCGCGGCGCGGCAGGTGGTGCGCGAGGTCCTCGCACGCTACCGCCCGGTCGCGGAGCGCGAGGTGGTGTTCTTCCCGCCCGCCGTCTCGCTCGCCGCGGTGGTGGACGAGATCAAGGGCCGGCGCGACGTCGCCGCTGGCGTGCAGAACATCCACTGGGAGGCGAAGGGCGCCTTCACCGGCGAGATCTCGGCGCCCATCGCCGCCGCCGCCGGCGCCGCCTGGACGCTGGTGGGCCACTCCGAGCGCCGTCACAAGTTCGACGAAACGGACGCGGAGACCGGCCGGAAGGTGCACGCGGCGCTGGCCGCCGGCCTCCTGCCGATGCTGTGCGTCGGCGAGCTGATCGAGGAGCGGCGCGCCGGCAGCACCGAGGCCGTGGTGTTGCGCCAGCTCGGGGCCGGCCTGGCCGGTCTCGACGCCGCCACCACGGCGCGCGTCGCGATCGCCTACGAGCCGGTGTGGGCGATCGGGACCGGCGTCAACGCCACGCCGTCCGATGCGGCGGCCGTGCACCGCACGATCCGGCGCTGGCTGGCCGAGCGCACGCCGCCGGGCAGCCGGCACGCGATCCTCTACGGCGGCTCGGTGAACGCCGAGAACTCGGCCGCGCTGATGGCCGAGGAGGAACTCGACGGAGTGCTGGTCGGGGGGGCAAGTCTCGAAGCGGACTCTTGGCTGAGGATACTCGAGACGGCGGTGAGACGTGAGAAGTGAAAGGTGAGACGTTCGCGAGAGAAGTGAGAGGCAACTGCCGCGAGAGGTGGCTCCTCTCACGCCTTTCGGCTTCTCACGTCTCGCCTGAACGCCTCACCTCTCACCCCTCACCGCTCACTATCGCCCAGCGTTGACCCTCTCGGCCCCAACCCGGTAGATTGCCTCCCGCCATGTACACTTTCTTCCTGATCCTGCTCATCCTCGACGCCTTCGTGCTCGCGGCCGCCGTGCTGCTGCAATCGGGGCAGGGCGGCGGGCTCGCGGCCAGCTTCGGCGGCGCGTCGAGCACCGACGCCTTCGTCGGGAACCGCCAGGCGGCCACGCTGCTGACCAAGGCGAGCTGGTGGGGCGGGGGCATCTTCCTCGCCCTGTGCTTCATGCTCTCGCTGCTGTCGATGCGGTCGTCCACGCCGCGTTCGGTGTTCGAGAACCAGCCGGCCCAGCAGGCCGCGCCCGCGCCCCTGACCCTCCCGCTGGAGAGCGGCGGGGCGGCCGCGCCCGCGCCCCCGCTGGGGAACGCGAAGGCTCCGGCCAAGTCCACCACGCCGGCGCGGTAGTCCTCGATGGGCGGGGGGAATCGTGCGGCCGGCGCCAAGGACGAGACGGCGGCTCGTGAGCCGCGGCCGGCGCGCTGAGTGAGCGAGGACCTCCTACCGGCCTACGTCCTGCTCGAAGACGACACCTGGTACCGGGGCGCGACGAGCGCCCCGTTTGCCGTCGCCGCCGCCGAGGTCGTGTTCACCACGAACCTGAGCGGCTACCAGGAGGTCTTCACCGACCCCTCGTACGTCGGCCAGATCGTCACGATGACCGCCCCGATGATCGGCAACTACGGGATCAACGCCGAGGACCTCGAGTCCCGGCGCCCCATGGTGGCCGGCGTCGTCGTGCGCGAGCTGTCGCGCGTGGCCTCCTCGTGGCGCGCCAGCGGCCGGCTCGGCGACTGGCTCGGCGGATTCGACATCCCCATCGTCTCCGAGGTCGACACCCGGCGCCTCACCCGCCACATCCGCGAGAAGGGCGCGATGCAGGGCGTGATCGCCGTGGGCACCGAGCCCTCGGAGGAGGCCCGCCGCATCCTGGCCGCCTCGCCCCGGATGGAGGGTCTCGATCTCGCCTCCCGGGTGACGCGCGGCGAGTGGGAAACCGTGGGCCCCGAGGACGCGCGCTTCAAGGTCGTCGCCTACGACTTTGGAATGAAGCAGAACATCGTGCGCCTGCTGGTGGCCGAGGGCTGCCAGGTCACGATCGTGCCGAGCCACACGCCCGCGGCGGCGGTGCTCGAGCGGAAGCCCGACGGGGTCTTCCTCTCGAACGGTCCGGGCGACCCGGCGGCCGTGTCCTACGCCCCGCCGATCCTCCGCGAGCTGGCTGGGAGCGGCACGCCGATCTTCGGCATCTGCCTCGGGCACCAGCTGTTGGGCCTCGCCTTCGGGGCCCGGACGGTGAAGCTCCCCTATGGGCACAGGGGAGGGAACCACCCGGTCCGCGAGCTCGAGACGGGGCGGGTCCTGATCACGTCCCAGAACCACGGCTTCGCGGTCGAGGGAGAGGGGGAAGGCCCTTCCACGGGGGTGCCCGGAGCCCCCGCGCTGGAGGTAACCCACCGTAACCTCAATGACCACACCGTCGAAGGCGTCAGGCACCGGGAATTGCCCATCTTTGCGGTCCAGTACCACCCCGAAGCGAGCCCGGGTCCCCACGACGCCAGGCACCACTTCGCGGAGTTTCTACGCTTGATGTCCTCAACCCCTTGACATCAAACGAGTAAGCTTCCACATTAGCCCTCCCGTCCCCCCTGTGGGGGCTTTCCTGCGGACTCGGGAGGAGCTGATGACCAAGGCCGACCTGGTAGAACGGGTCACCGCGCAGATCGCGCGCACGGCCGGCCCGATGATCAGCAAGAAGGACTGTGCCCGCGTCGTCGACAGCTTCCTCGACGCCGTGAAGGACGCCCTTGCCGAGCAGAAGAACATCGAGATTCGCGGCTTCGGCACCTTCAAGATCCGCAGCCGGAAGACCCGCATGGCCCGCAACCCGCGCACCGGCGACCCGGTGGAAGTGGCGGCGCGCCCGGTGCCGGTGTTCAAGCCCAGCAAGGAGTTGCGGGGGATGGTCGCGGAGCGCGACGAGCAGATGGCGCCGAAGGCGTAGGCGCCGCTCCATCGGAACGCAGGCACGAGGCCGACGCTCCCGGGCGCCGGCCTTCTTCTTTCCCGGAGGCTCCGTCCGCTAGCGGGCCTTCAGCTCCGGAGCGTCGGGCCAGCGCTCGCGCACCCGCTGGATGACCGCGTCGGCCTTCGCGGGGTCGTTGCCGCTCAGCCGGTAGATCTCCGACAGCCGCAGCGCCGACTGGATCTGCACGTGGCGCGGGACGGCCTCGGCGGCGAGGTGGCTCTCCAGCAGCCTGATCGTGTCGTCCAGGGTGAGGTCCGGCGGATCCTCGACCGTGGCGGAGCCGCCGAGGATGCCGGTCACGAGCCCGCCGAGCGGACCGAGGAGATTCTCCCACACGAAGTCCCAGCCCCACCAGGCGATGCCGAACGCGCCGGAGGCGGCGAGCCAGCGCCGGTCGCCGAAGAAGCCGAGCAGCGCCGTCACGACGGTCGCCGCGCCGAAGAACGCGCGGCCAACGGCACTCGGCGAATCGAAACGCGGGGTCGCGGACACGGGCACTCCAGCGATCAGCGGACTGCCATTATATTGTGCGCACCGACTGATACCAACAGGGGTATCGAACCTCACAATCCAAGGGGGGAGTCCGTGAGTGCACGGATCCGCTGGTTGACCGTCGTCGCCGTCGCCTGTATGGCCGCAGGTGCCGCCCGGCAGGCCCGCGCCCAGACCCACTTCGGGCCGGAGCTGAGCTGGGGCAGCAACAGCATCGGCATCGGGGTCGGCGCCCGGCTCGAGCTGGGGCTGGCCAAGATGATCCCGGGGGCGAAGAACTTCGACGCCGTCGGCACGTTCGACTACTTCTTCCCGAGCAGCGGCTACGGCGTCAGCCCGAGCTACTGGGAGCTTGGCCTGGGCGGGCAGTACCACTTCTCGATTCCCGGCGCCAAGGTCCTGCCGTACGCGGGCGCGGGCCTGGCCATCGCGCACAGCAGCGTGACGGTGCTCGGCATCAGCGGCAGCGCCACGAACGTGGGGCTGAACCTCTTCGGTGGCACGGCGTTCCAGCCGCTTGGCAAGGTCACGCCGTTCGTCCAGCTGCGGCTCGAGCTGCAGAGCAGCAGCGCCTTCTTCATCCAGGGAGGCGTGCTGTTCTAGCGCGCGCCGCCGCCGTCGCGATGCTGGCGATGCCCTGCGCCCTCCAGGCGCAGGGCATCTCGTATCGCGTACACCTCGACGGCGCGGACCGCACGTTCCACGTCCGCGCCGAGTTCCCCGTGGCGTCGGGCGTCGACACGCTGCGCGTGTCGCTGCCGGCCTGGTCGCCAGGCTCGTACGAGATCATGGACTACGCCCGCTACGTGCACGGCTTCACGGCGACGGCAGCCGACGGGCGGCCGCTGTTCTGGGACAAGCAGACCGGGGACACCTGGCGGATCGCCGTCGCGGGCGCCGGCCGTGTGGTGGTCGAGTTCGAGACCAACCCGGATTCCGTGGCGCTCGAGCTCAGCCGCATCGAGCCCGGCTTCGCCTACTTCAACGGCACGAACCTGTTCCCCTACCCGGAGGGGAGCGGCTTCGACTTCCCGGCCGACCTGGCGATCGAGGTGCCGCCGGGCTGGCGGATCGCGACCGGACTCGAGCCGGCCGGGGAGCCGGGCCACTTCCGGGCCGCGAGCTACCACGACCTCGTCGACTCGCCGACGTTCCTCGGACGGTTCGCGCTCGACAGCGTGGTCGTGGACGGACGCGCCATCCGCCTCGCGCTCTATCCGGACACGGCGCTGACGCCCGCGGTCTGGGACAGCGTCTCCGACGCGCTGCGGCGCATCGCCGCCACCCAGAACCGCATCATGGGCGGGCCCCCGTACCGCAGCTACACCGTGCTGGTCTTCGAGCCTGGCGGCGAGCTGGACTGGGCGGGCGGCCTGGAGCACCGCAACTCGCAGCTCGACATCATCGCCCAGTCGTTCTTCGCCACCGACCGGCGGCGGGGCGCCCTGGGCGACTTCACCCGTCCGCTGCTGTCGCACGAGTTCTTCCACCTGTGGAACGTCAAGCGCATCCGGCCGGCGGAGCTGTGGCCGTACGACTACGCGCGCGCGCAGGTCACGCCGCTGCTGTGGTGGTCGGAGGGGGTGACCGACTACTACGGCGACGTGACGCTCGCGCGGGGCGGGCTGTGGACGCTCGGGCAGTTCGTGGCTGGGATGAACGCCGACGTGCAGCAGGTCGAGGACGCGGGGGAGACGGTCGCAGCCGAGGATGCGAGCGTCGACACCTGGATCCACCCCACCTTCGTGGACGAGGCGCAGTACTACTACCCGAAGGGAGCGCTGCTCGGGCTGATGCTGGACATCGGGATCCGCGACGCCTCGGGCAACCGCCATTCGCTCGACGACGTGATGCGGCAGCTGCTCGCGGACTCGTGGGGCCGCCGCCGCGGCTTCACCACCCGGGACCTCCTCGACCTGATCCGGCCCTGGTATCCGGGCGTGGACGATTTCTACGCGCGGTTCGTCCGGGGGCGCGAGGAGCTGCCGTACGACAGCGTGCTGCCCCGGGGCGGCCTCGCCGTCACGCGGCGCGAGGACCACACGCCGGTCGTCGGGGTCGGCGCCGAGCGCTACGCCAAGGGCGGCCTGGTGGTGAGCGAGGTCCTGGCCGGCTCGCTGGCGGACGCCGTGGGCATCCAGCCGGGCGACGTGCTGCTGAGGGTCGGCGACGTGACGACCGCCGGCCCGGACTGGCCGCTCGCCTTCCAGGCCCGATACGCGGAGGCGGCCGGGCGCGACGTCGAGGTGGTGTACCGCCGCGACGGGCGCGAGATCGTGCGTTCCGGCGCCGTGCGCGTCCGCACGGTGCGGACGATCACCCTGGGGCTCGACCCGCACGCGGGGCCCGGGGCGCGGGCGATCCTGCAGGGCATCGCCGGGGTGCAGCCGTGAGCGGCGCGCCGGGAAAGGGATCCGGCTCGGAGGCCGGGATCCGGGTGTGCATCAGGCTGTTCGCCACCTACGCGGAGGCGGCAGGGCGCGACGCCATCGAGGTCACGCTGCCTCCGGGCGCGGTCGCGGCCGACGCGCTCGCGGTCGTGCGCGCCCAGCCGTGGGCCGGACGCCTCGCACCGAGCCCGGCCGTGGCCGTGAACCGGCGCTACGCGAAGGCCGACGCGGAGCTGAGGGACGGCGACGAGGTCGCGATCATCCCCCCCGTCGCGGGCGGGTAGTTTCGACGCCGCGAGAGGCTTGCCCGCCGCCCGGGCCACGCGTAACTATGTGGGCCATGAGCGGGTGGCTGACCGACCAGCCCATCGACGTCGCCCGGCTCGTGGCCGACGTCGCCTCCGCCGGGTCGGGCGGCACCGTGGTCTTTCTCGGCACGGTGCGGCGGTCGGAGGCGGACGGGGACGTCGAGGCCATCGAGTACTCGGCGTACCAGGAGATGGCCGACGCCGAGCTCGGGAGAATCGTGGCCGAGACGCGGGCGCGGTGGCCGGAGGTGCGGATCGCGCTGCGGCACCGCACCGGTCTCGTGCCGCTCGGCGAGGCGAGCGTCGTGATCGCCGCCTCCGCGCCGCACCGCGCCGAGGCGTACGCGGCTTCCCGGTTCCTCATCGAGGAGACGAAGCGGCGGGCGCCGATCTGGAAGAAGGAGCGGCTGGCCACCGGCGCGGCGCGCTGGGTGGAGGGCCGGCCGGCGGGGGGGTAGCCCTGGCGCTGCACGTCGCGCTGATCGAGCCGCAGATCCCGCCCAACACGGGGAACATCGCGCGGCTGTGCGCGGCGACCGAGACGTCGCTGCATCTCATCGAGCCTCTGGGTTTCACCCTGGACGACGCCGAGGTGCGCCGCGCGGGCCTCGACTACTGGGACGCGGTGGACGTGTGGGTGCATCCCACGTGGCGGCACTTCCGCGAGGCCATCGCCCGGGAGCGGTGCTGGTACTTCTCGGCGCACGGCGAGCGCTCGCTGTGGGACGCCGCAATTCCCGACGGGGCCTGCCTGGTTTTCGGCAACGAGACCGCCGGCCTCCCGCAGCGGATCCGGGAGAAGCACCCCGAGCGGGTGTTCCGCATCCCGATGACCGGGCCGGTCCGGAGCCTGAACCTCGCGACCGCCGTGGGCATCGTGCTGTACGACGTGCTGAAGGGCCTGCAGGCGGAAGCGTCAACCACACCACACCGTGCGGAGCGGGCGGGGGTCGAGCGGTGAACAAGATTACCGTGGTCGGGGCGGGCAACGTCGGGGCGACCACCGCGCAGCGGCTGGCCGAGAAGCGGCTGGCGCGCGAGATCGTGATGGTGGACGTCATCGAGGGCGTCCCGCAGGGCAAGGGGCTCGACCAGTGGGAATCGGCGCCCATCGAGCGGTTCGACACGCGCATCATCGGCTCGAACGACTACGCGGCCGCGGCGGGGTCCGAGCTGTTCGTGGTGACGGCCGGCATCGCCCGGCGCCCCGGCATGAGCCGCGAGGACCTGCTGAGGACCAACGTCGACATCGTGAAGTCGGTCGGCCAGGAGATCCGGCGCCACGCGCCGAAGGCCGTCGTCATCGTGGTGTCCAACCCGCTGGACACGATGTGCTACGTGATGAAGGAGACCCTCGGCGCGCCGCGGGAGCGGGTGATGGGGATGGCCGGCGTGCTCGACACGGCACGCTACCGGGCGTTCATCGCCGAGGCGCTCGACGTCAGCGTCGAGGACATCCAGGCCATGGTGCTCGGCGGCCACGGCGACACGATGGTCCCGCTGGTGAGCTACACGACCGTCTCGGGCATCCCGCTCGGGCAGCTGCTGCGGCCCGACGTCATCGAGAAGCTGGTGGACCGCACCAAGAACGGCGGCGCCGAGATCGTCTCGTTCCTCAAGACGGGCTCGGCGTACTACGCGCCGTCGGCCGCGGCCGCACAGATGGTCGAGGCGATCGCGCTGGACAAGAAGCGCATCCTGCCGTGCGCGGCGTGGCTGGAGGGCGAGTACGGGCACCGCGGCATCTACCTCGGCGTCCCGTGCAAGCTGGGCGCCGGCGGCCTGGAGCAGATCATCGAGGTCGAGCTGACGCCCAAGGAACGGGTGGCGCTCGGGAAGTCCGCCGAGTCCGTCCGGGAGTCGATCGCGTTGGTGAAGCTATAGGGAGCGGTGCGCGGTCAGCCGGTGCGCAGGTCTATCCGCTTCCACCTTCCCCGGCTCTGGCGATCCGCCTCCCCTCGTCGACCGTGGCCGCGAGGTAGTCCCGGTTCATCCGGGCGATGAACAGCACGCTGATCCCCTTGGGGCAGGCGGCCTCGCACTCGCCGTGGTTGGTGCAGCTCCCGAAGCCCTCCAGGTCCATCCGCGAGACCATCGCCAGCGCGCGCTCGTGCCGCTCGGGCTGGCCCTGCGGGAGCAGCGCGAGGTGCGAGACCTTCGCCGCGGTGAACAGCATGGCGGAAGCGTTGGGGCACGCCGCCACGCAGGCGCCGCAGCCGATGCACTGCGCCGCGTCCATCGCCAGGTCCGCGCTCTCCTTGCGGATCGGGATGGCGTTGGCGTCCGGCGCGCCGCCGATCGGCGCCGAGACGAAGCCTCCCGCCGCGATGATCCGGTCGAACGCGCCGCGATCGACGACCAGGTCCCGCACCACCGGGAACGCCCGCGCCCTCCACGGCTCGATCCACAGCTCGTCGCCGTCCTTGAAGCTCCGCATGTGGAGCTGGCAGGTGGTCGTCCGCTCCCGCGGCCCGTGGGGGCGGCCGTTGATGACCATGCCGCAGGCGCCGCAGATCCCCTCGCGGCAGTCGTGGTCGAACGCGATCGGCGCCTCGCCCCGCCGGATCAGCCCCTCGTTGACCACGTCCAGCATCTCGAGGAACGACATGTCGGGGCTGACGTCCGTCGCCTCGTAGGTGACGAACCGGCCGGCCTCGCGCGGGCCGCGCTGCCGCCACACGTGCAGCACCAGGCGCATCACTTGTAGCTCCGGGTGGCGAGGTGCACGGTCTCGTAGTCGAGCGGCTCCTGATGACGGACCGGGGCCCGGCCCTCGCCCTGGTGCTCCCACACGGCGACGTGGCAGAACCGCTCGTCGTTCCGCTTCGCCTCCCCGTCCTCCGTCTGGTACTCCTCGCGGAAGTGGCACCCGCACGACTCATCGCGCGCCAGGGCGTCGCGGCACATCAGCTCGCCGAGCTCGAGGAAATCGGCCACCCGGCCCGCCAGCTCCAGCGACTGGTTCAGCTCGCCGGCCTCGCCGGTCACGGTGACGTTGCGCCAGAACTCCTCCCGCAGCGCCGGCACCTCGCCGAGCGCGCGCTCGAGGCCCGCCCGGTTGCGGGCCATCCCGCACTGCTCCCACAGCAGCCGGCCCAGCTCCCGGTAGAACGAGGTCGGGGTGCGCTTGCCCGGGACCGCCAGCAGCCGGGCCGTGCGGTCGCGGACCGCCGCCACCGCGGCCGTGACGGCCGGGTGGTCGCCCGCCACCGGCGTCCGCGGCGTGCGCGCGAGGTAGTCGCCCATGGTGTAGGGGATGATGAAGTAGCCGTCGGCCAGCCCCTGCATCAGGGCGCTGGCGCCCAGCCGGTTGGCCCCGTGGTCGGAGAAGTTCGCCTCACCGAGCACGAACAGCCCGGGAATCGTGCTCATCAGGTTGTAGTCCACCCACAGGCCGCCCATGGTGTAGTGGGAGGCCGGGTAAATGCGCATCGGGACCCGGTACGGGTCCTCGGCGGTGATGCGCTCGTACATCTCGAACAGGTTGCCGTACTTCTCGCGGATGGCGTCCTCACCCAGCCGGCCGATGGCCTCGGAGAAGTCGAGGTACACTCCCTGGCCGCCGGGGCCGACGCCGCGGCCGTCGTCGCACACCTGCTTGGCGGCGCGCGAGGCGATGTCGCGGGGCGCCAGGTTGCCGTAGCTCGGGTACTTCCGCTCCAGGTAGTAGTCCCGCTCGTCCTCCGGGATCCGCACCGGCGGGCGGGTGTCGCCCTTCTGCTTGGGCACCCAGATGCGGCCGTCGTTGCGGAGCGACTCGCTCATCAGCGTCAGCTTGGACTGGTGCTCGCCCGTGACCGGGATGCAGGTGGGGTGGATCTGGGTGAAGCACGGGTTGGCGAACCCGGCGCCGCGCCGGTACGCGCGCCAGATCGCCGTGGTGTTGCACCCCTTCGCGTTGGTGGAGAGGTAGAAGACGTTGCCGTAGCCGCCGGTGGCGAGGCAGACCGCGTCGGCCAGGTGCGCCTCGAGCTCGCCGGTCACGAGGTCGCGCACCACGACGCCGCGGGCGCGGCCGTCCACCACGATCAGCTCCTGCATCTCGTGGCGCGGGAACATCCGCACCTGGCCCCGCCCGATCTGGCGCTCCAGGGCCTGGTAGGCCCCGAGCAGCAGCTGCTGCCCGGTCTGCCCCCGCGCGTAGAAGGTGCGCGAGACCTGGGCGCCGCCGAACGAGCGGTTGTCGAGCAGCCCGCCGTACTCGCGCGCGAACGGCACCCCGAGCGCCACGCACTGGTCGATGATGTTCACCGACACCTCGGCCAGCCGGTACACGTTGGCCTCGCGCGCGCGGAAGTCGCCACCCTTCACCGTGTCGTAGAACAGGCGGAAGACGCTGTCCCCGTCGTTGGGGTAGTTCTTGGCGGCGTTGATCCCGCCCTGAGCCGCGATGGAGTGGGCGCGGCGGGGGCTGTCCTGGTAGCAGAAGCACTTGACCTGGTAGCCGAGTTCGGCCAGCGACGCGGCTCCACCCGCGCCGGCGAGGCCGGAGCCCACCATGATCACCGAGTACTTCCGCTTGTTGGCGGGGTTCACGAGCTTCAGCTCGAACCGGTGCCGCGACCACTTCTGCTCCAGCGGCCCCGAGGGAATCCGGGCTTCGAGGTTCATCGGACCCACCCCGCGAGCACGGCGACGGGGAAGGAGCAGTTACCGACCAGGATCAGCAGCGCGAAGGCGCGCGCGGCGCGCCGGGCCCAGCGCTTGTAGCGCGGGTGGCTGAGGCCGAGCGTCTGGCACAGGCTCCACACGCCGTGATCGAGGTGGAGCGCCAGGAGCACCATCGCCACGACGTAGAACGCCGCCACCGGCCACACCTGGAAGCCGGCGACCAGGTTGTGGTACACGTCGCCCGGCCGGTAGTCGGGGTGGAACCGGCCCAGCGTGAGGTGCAGCACGTGGAAGACGATGAAGGCGAACAGGATCACGCCCCCCCAGCGCATGGTGCGCGAGGCGTAGGTCGAGTCCTTGGCCTTCCAGCGCCGGTACGACTCGGGACGCGCGGCCCAGCTGTCGAGCGTCAGCGACGTGGCCGACCAGACGTGCAGCACCGCGCAGCCGAGCAGCACCGCGCGCGCGACCCACAGCCCGCCCCCGTGGAGGAAGCCGTGGAGGAAGCGGCTGTAGCCGTCGATCGCCTCGGGGCCCAGGTACAGCGTGAGGTTGCCGACGAAGTGACCCAGCACGAACCCGAACAGCACCAGGCCGGTGACCGCCATCACCACCTTCCGGCCGATCGTCGACGCCACGTACGGGAGCCTGATCCGGGGGAGGAGCTCGGCCATCGCCGTCATGTGGCCATCGTCTCGACCTCGGGTGACACGGGACTGTGCGGCGCGCGGGCAGCTACCAATATTTCTCGATGCCTTGCGCGCCACGCAAGGTGGCCAATAAGCTAGGCGGCGGATGTCCACCGAGCGCAAGATGATCATGGGCTGGGTGAAGGTCTGCGTGGCCCCCGAGATCTTCGCCTCGCGCTGCGACGAGGTGCTGATGGAGCGCGAGAAGCAGTATCTCGCGGGGCTCCAGCGCAGCGGCGAGATCTTTCTCTCCGGCCCGCTGGCGGATCACTCCGCCGGGCTGGTGGTGTACGACGTGCAGTCGCTGAAGGAGGCGCAGCAGCTGGTCGAGGACCAGCCGATGGTGCGCGCCGGACTGCTGTCGGTGGATCTCCACGAGATGTTCGCCGTGACCTATGCCTGACCGCGGAGGCCCGATGGACCAGAGCCCCAAGCGCCTCATCGTCGTGGGCGACCGCGTGCTGGTCACGCCGGAGGAGGGGGAGGAGCGCACCCGCGTGGGTCTCTACCTCCCGCAGACGGCCATCGACGCGCTGGCGGTGCAGGGCGGGCGGATCATCGCCACCGGCCCCGGCACGCCGCTGGCCGAGCCGGCGAACCTGGACGACGAGCCGTGGAAGATCCACGCGCGCGAGGGGGCGCGGTACGTGCCGATGCAGCCGCGCGCCGGCGACTACGCGCTGTTCTTCCGCAAGGCGGCGGTCGAAATCACCTTCGAGAGCCGCAAGTACCTGGTGGTGCCGCAGGCGGCGATCCTGATCCTGGTCCGCCCCAAGGACGACGAGGACGAGGCGGCCGACGGGGAGCCGGAGTTCTAGCCGACGTCACGAGGACGACCGACACGAGGAGGTGATGGGATGAGACGAGCCATTGTCATCGCGGCAGCCCTGGCGACTGCCGCCGCCTGCCACAGCGCGCCGCCGACGCCAGCGCCGGCGCCCGCCGGCCCCAGCCTGTACGAGCGCCTGGGCGGCCGGCCGGCGCTCGAGGCCGTGGTGGCGGACTTCGTCGTCCGGGTGACGGTCGACCCGCGGATCAGCAGCTTCTTCCGCGGCGTGGACGTCGACCATCTGAGGGCCAAGCTCACCGAGCAGCTCTGCCAGGTGACGGG
>Ga0187778_10002040_pt1 | contig 13923 bp, 9 predicted proteins | sample 1015_Q2_SP5_20_M_FD_132418 | JGI IMG/M metagenome (GOLD analysis project Ga0187778, IMG submission 132418) | Tropical peat soil microbial communities from peatlands in Department of Meta, Colombia - 1015_Q2_SP5_20_MG | ecosystem: Environmental > Terrestrial > Soil > Wetlands > Peat | place... | reverse complement strand
TCTTGATCGTGTCGGTGAACTCGTTGAGATTCTCGGTGGCGCGGCGCAGGCTGTCGAAAATTTCGTCGAGATTTTCGGAATTCCCACCTAGAGTGCGATTGAGTTGCTCGGTCAAATCCTGAGCCGAGGCGAGCACGCGCTGCATTTCCACGATCGATTTCTTCAGATCGGGACGGTCCTCGGAGACGGTGGCGTCGAGATGCGAAAGCGTGTCCTGGGCCTGCGCGGCGGTTTTGCGGAAGTCGTCGATCAACGGGCTGAATTTCGCGCTCGATTCGTTCAGATGAGTGAGCGTGCCGCGAATGTTCGACCGGTCTTCTTCCAGTATGCCGTTGAGATTCGCGAGAGTTCCGGAGATGTTGATGCGATTCTTGTCGTTGAGCAGATCGTTGACGCGATCGAGCGTCACCTGCAACTGATCGGTGCGGTCTTTCAAATTCGAGATCAACTCGTCGGTGTTGGGGCCGAGTTCCGAAATCATCGAGGCGATGTCGGCAAAGCTCGAATACTCGATCGACTTCAACGTGGAACCAGGAGGGGCTTTCGGCGCAGCCGCGTTTTCCGATCGTACCTCGAGGAAATTGTCGCCAAGGGGCGTGGTGCTGGTGATTCTCGCGGTGCTGTCGGACTTCACCGGCGTATCGGGACGCACGGCGAATTCGACTTCCATTCGAGTGGGGTCGTGCGGATCGGGCTGCACTTTGTCGACATGGCCGACAGAGGGCCCGCCTGCGTAGCGAACCTGCGAGCCGGGTTCGAGGCCTCCGGCATTCTTGAAATAGGCGCGGTAGGTCACGTCGCCGCCGCTAATGCGACCCGACATCAGGAAGATCGTGACGACCAGCAGCATCACCACGACGATTACGAACAGCCCGACAACTGCCTGTTCTTTCTTCGAGTCCATTTTGGTTCTTCGGTCTTCGCCCCGGAACGCCCGCGCCACGCTGCGCGAGGCTTCAAAGTGCCGGGGAGTATATCACGCCGGGCGCATTGCGCCAGTTCATTGACGCTCGGGCGGGATTTCCCCCGTCAGCATCTGGAGATAATCGATTTCGGCGGTCAATTCCTTCTCCGGTATGCGGTCCAGGAACTGCCGGACGCGCGGCTGCATGCTAGCGCGCAGCTCGTCGGGCGTTCCATCGGCCACGATGTTTCCTTTGATGAGAAGGATCATGCGATCGGCGATCAGAAACGCGCTGGCGAGCTCATGAGTGACGACCAGGATCGTGATATGAAACGCTTTTTTCAGCGCGACAATCAGATCATCGATTCCCGCGGCGATGATCGGGTCAAGGCCCGCCGACGGCTCGTCGAAAAACAGTATTTCCGGATCCATTGCCAGCGCGCGCGCAATCGCTGCGCGCTTCTTCATGCCGCCGCTCAGTTGCGCCGGCATGTAATTTTCAAAACCGGAGAGACCGACCTGATTCAGCTTCATGCGAACCATGATGTCGATGGTCGATTGGTCGAGCTGGGTGTGTTCGCGAAGCGGCAGGGCGACGTTTTCAGCAACGGTCATCGAGCCGAAAAGAGCGCCGCTCTGAAAGGACATTCCCATTTTCTTGCGAAGCTCGTCCCGGTCGGATTCGGGCATGGAGGCAAAATCCTTGCCGCGAATCCAGATATTGCCGGAACTCGGATTTTCCAATCCGACGAGCGTGCGAAGCAGCGTGCTTTTGCCCGAGCCGGAACCGCCGAGAATCACGAGGGTCTGGCCGGCAAGCGCGTCGAAATTGATACCGTGCAAAATCTCGCGCTCGCCGTATTTCACGCGCAGATCGCGAACGGAGATCGCGGGGGCGCCGCGCTCGATGGCGGGCTCGCCCTTCGGTGTCAACTCTCCAGCCATATTCCGGTCCCTCTCGTTTACCGCGGCGCCGTGATGTAGAAAATCGACGTGAAAACCAAATCCATCACGATGCAGAGAAAAATCGATTTGACTACGGCGGCGGTGGTGGATCTGCCAACTTGCTCGGAGCCAAGGCCCGTTGTAAAGCCTTCGTGGCAGCCGACGGCCGTGATCACGACCGCGAACATGACGCTTTTCACCAGGCCGATGAAAATGTCACGACGGACCATCGCATCGAGCGTGGCCTGCAAATACGTGTGCCAGGTGAAACCCGCGCTATTCACGCCGAACACACCGCCGCCAAGGACACCCATCAAATCCGACCACGTCGTCAGACACGGCATCATCAGCACCATTGCCACCAGCTTCGGCGCGACAAGAAAATGGACCGGCTCGAGCGCCATCGTTTCCAGCGCGTCGATTTCCTCGTTCACCTTCATCGTCCCGATTTCAGCTGCGAAAGCCGACCCGGAACGACCGATTACGACAACGGCCGTCATCAGCGGCCCCAACTCGCGTGTCATCGAAAGGGCCACCGTGCCCGCGACGAGATGAAGGGCGCCCAGGCGGCGGAGTTCGTAGGCGGCTTGCAAGGCGAGAATCAAGCCCACAAAAAACGAAATCAGGGAAACAACGGGAATGGCTTGTACACCGACCGCCATGGCCTGGTGCACAGCCCGTCCGTAACGGACTTTCCTGCCGCGGAACGGGTCGATGACCACCGCGCGCGCGGCGCCTGCCGTCAAGCGAGTGAGCTCACCCACGTAAGCGAGAGTGTCGATGGTGGCTGCGCCGATTTCTTGTGCAAATGGCATCGTCGAGCTTGGAGGGGAAGAGCTTTATAAGACAGAAGCTCGTTTGTCCTCTTGAGGTCAGCCGGTTGCAGCGCCGCCTTTGCCGCGCAGCGCCTCGTCCTCGGTATCGTAAACCTCAAAAACTTTGATGAGCCGCGTCAATTCCAAAACCTCGCGCGTAGTTTTCGTGAGTCCAAAGATCGCGAAGCCGGATTTCAGATCCCGGGAGAGCTTCAAACCTTCCACCAGGGACGCCACGCCTGCGCTATCGATATAGCGCACCTTTTCCAGATTCACGATTACGCGAGGCACTCGCTGGCCTCGCAAAAGGTCGAGAAGCATTTTTCGGATCGTGGGCGAATTGTAAAGAGTGATGTCGCCGATTACATCGAGAATGGTGCCACCTTCAAACTGCCGCGTGGTTAGTTCCATAGATTGTCCCGGGTACGGGTGACCAGTGTTTTTGCCAGAGTTTCCGCTGCGATGCAACATTTTTTGGCGCGAGTACGGGTACCGAGCCGCGGGATGCCTAAGAGGCGAGGACCGCGGCTTCCACGCGCCGGCAAACTCTACTTGCGGTGGTCGAGCGGGATGTAACTGCGCAGATCGTAGCCGAGATAGACCTGCCGAGGTCGCGAGATTTTCTGCTCTGCGTCGAGCAGCATCTCCTCCCACTGCGCGATCCAGCCGGAAGTGCGCGGAATCGCAAAGAGGACAGGGAACATCGTCACCGGGAAGCCCATGGCTTGATAGATAAGGCCCGTGTAGAAATCGACGTTCGGATAGAGGCGGCGCGAGACGAAATATTCGTCTTCCAGTGCGATCCGCTCGCATTCGAGCGCGATATCGATGAGAGGATTGCGGCCCATCACGTCGAAAACTTCGTAGGCGATCCTCTTTACTATTCTCGCGCGCGGGTCGTAGTTCTTGTAAACGCGATGGCCGAAACCCATCAAGAGTTTTTCGCCCGCTTTGACGCGCTTGATGTATGCGGGCACGTTGTTTACCGAGCCGATTTCGAGCAGCATCCGCAGCACCTGCTCGTTGGCACCACCGTGCAACGGCCCGTAGAGCGCGGCGGTGGCCGCGGCGGTGGCGGAATAGGGATCGACGTGCGAGCTGCCAACGCCGCGCATGGCGGTAGACGAGCAGTTTTGCTCGTGGTCGGCGTGCAGGATGAACAAGATATCGAGGGCGCGTTCCAACGTCGGGTTCGGCCGATACTGGAGTTCCGTCGTGCGGAACAGCATATTCAGAAAATTGCCGGAATAGCTCAGGTCGTTGTCGGGATAGACATACGGCATGCCGAGGCTATGCCGGTACGCGAATGCGGCAAGCGTCGGCATCTTTCCGATGAGGCGGTATGTTTGCTTCTTGCGCGACTCGGGATTGAAGATGTCTTTTGCGTCGGGATAAAACGTCGAAAGCGCCGCGACGGTGGAAATCAGCATACCCATCGGATGGGCGTCGTAATGAAAGCCGTCGAGAAACTTCTTGATGCTCTCGTGAATGAACGTGTGGTGCGTGATGTGGTAGGTCCATTCCTTGAGCTGCGATTGCGTGGGCAGCTCGCCATGCAGGATCAGGTAGGCCGTTTCGGGATACGTGCTCTTCTCCGAAAGCTCCTCAATCGAGTAGCCGCGGTAGCGAAGGATTCCTTTGTCGCCGTCGATGAAAGTGATCTTGCTGATGCAGGACGCCGTGTTGGAGAATGCGGGATCGTAATTCATCATTCCGAAATCGGAATCATGAATCTTGATTTGACGCAGATCCATCGCGCGAATCGTATCGTTCTTAATCGGAATTTCGTATTGGCGGCCGTTGCGATTGTCGATAATTGTTAGAGTGTCCCGGCGCGTTTCGACGGCTCCAGCCGCGGATTTGGTGGGAGTCGTTCCCTGACCCTTATCAGTAGTAGTGGACAAGGTCGTTACCTCAACATACGCCTCACACTGTACACCAAAATGTTCTGCGAGCGAACGATTTACGTTGAAAATTCGGAAGCCTTGGATTGAATGTTCCATACGCCTGCGTATGGTGGTGGCTTTTGATCTGGATCTGCGTGCTGGTTCAGCGGACTTCAGCGAGATTGCGACTTCAGGCCCTGGCCAATCCTGGGCGGTAGATTCGTTCGCGGAAGTTCGGAAGCATCGGCCGACTCCGATCGGTTGCGTCCGTTCCGTTTGGCGCGATAGAGCGCCTCGTCGGCCTTCTGAACGAGATTGTGAGACTCGCTTGGCTTGTCAAAACCGCCGAGACAGATGCCACAACTCGCAGTGACGTGGATCGGCCCGGCATCCGTATTGAGCGGTGTCGAACCGATTGCATGCCGGATTCGTTCAGCGAGGGCCAGGACGCTCTCGCGGTCGCAAGATGGCGCGACAACGAGAAACTCCTCGCCGCCATAGCGGCCGACCGTGTCGTACGGACGAACGGAATGGATGACGCGGCGCGCGGTTTCCCTCAAGACCGCGTCGCCGGCAAGATGGCCGTAAGTGTCGTTGACACGCTTGAAGTGGTCGAGGTCCAACAGGATGATGCCGAAGGTGCCGCGTTCGCGCGTTTGCCGCGCGGATTCACGCTGGATGGCGTCGACGACCGCACCATGGTTCCAAATGCCTGTCAGCGGATCGTGCGTGGCCTGGAATCGCAGCGCCTCTCGCGCGTCGATTAAGCCGGATTGCAGATCGAGAATTCGTTGGCCGACGTGAAGGCGAGCGCGAAGTTCCTGTGCGTCGAACGGCTTCGTCAGATAATCGTCCGCGCCGGACTCGAGTCCTTCGAAAATGTCCGCCTTCTGCGTACGCGCTGTAAGAAGCAGAATGTAGGTGTAGGGCCGGTCGGTTCTCTCCCGCACGCGCTTGCAGACTTGCGGGCCCTCGATGCCGGGCATCATCCAATCCAGGATCGCGAGGCGTGGCGCATCGTCGCCATCGAGAATTTTCGCCGCCTCGGCGCCGTTGACCACCGATATTACCTCATAGCCCCACTTCGCCAGAAACGCCTGTAGGATGCGACGGGATACGGGGTCGTCCTCGGCAACCAGAATTCTGTTTCGCGCATTGCTTGGTTCCGTCATAGCCGTTGTTCACCTCGCGAGCGGGTCAACGCGTCACTTTTCGGGAGAGCGCCTCGAGTTCCGGTTTCAGACAACTGAACTCCGCTCGCAATCGATCGAGCAGCCCTCCGCAATTCGCCGCGTCTTGTGTGTTCGCGGCTTTTTCCAATTCGAAGGCAGCCCGCGAAAGCCGATACGCACCGACACTGGTCGCGGCTCCCTTGATCGCATGGGCCAGCGCTGCGACCGTCTGGGCGTCGCAGGCTTCGTGCGCCCCTTCGAGAGACGACAAATTGCGCGTGCACTCCTCATCGAGCAACCGGCAGAGTTCTTCGAGAAGCGAGCGATCGCCGTCGACGCGTGCGAGAGCAGCGTCGAAATCGAGCGAGGGCAACGATTCGGCGCGCGATTGCGGCCGCGCCGCGATTCTCGCGGCCGCTGCTCGATTCATCGCTTCGAGCAGTTCGATAATGCGAATCGGCTTGGCGACGTATTCGTCGGCGCCCGCCGCCAGGCACCGCTCGCGATCACCTTTCATTGCGTGAGCCGTCAAGGCCACGATCGGCATGTGTGCGCCGGTACTTTGTTCACGGTCGCGAATCGCGCGAATCGCTTCGAAGCCGTCCATTACGGGCATCTGCACGTCCATCAAAATCGTGTCGACGCGCTCGCGCTCGAGAACGTCGAGAGCTTCCCGGCCGTTTTCGGTGGAAATGACCTTGTAAGCGTGTTTTTGGAGAAGAACCGTCGCGAGCCTTCGGTTGACCGCATTGTCCTCCACGAGAAGCACCCTGTGTCCGTCGGCGCCAGCGACGTCGGTGTCAGCGTCGGGAGCGGGAAGTTCTTTCTTGGTACCCGGAGTGAATAGAGCATTCATGATCGCGTCCAGAAGTTCCGAGGGCTGCACGGGCTTGGTGAGATAGGCCGAGATGGAAACTTCGGCACAGCGGGTCGCTTCGCCGGGCAAGCCCGCGGAACTGAGCATGAGAATGGAAATATCGGCGATGGGGGTTGTGCTGCGAATTCGCTGGGCGAGCGCGCATCCGTCCATTCCGGGCATGCGCATGTCGGTGATCATCAAGCGGAATGGCCGATTCTCCAAATGAGCGGCGAGCAGCGCGGCGAAGGCCGCAGTTCCACCATCGGCTGCTTCCGGGCGCATTCCCCATCGCGAGAGCTGTTCGAGAAGAATGCGCCGATTGGTTTCGTTATCGTCGACGACGAGGACAGGCAGATTGGTGACGAGGCTTTGATCGGATACCACGGCCGGCAGCTCGGGCTGCGCGGCCGTTCCCAGCCTGATCGTGAAATGAAATGTGCTGCCGTGGCCTTCTTCGCTTTCCACCCAAATGCGGCCTCCCATCAGCTGGACCAACCGCGACGTGATCGCCAGCCCGAGGCCCGTACCGCCATATTTTCGGGTGGCGGAGCTATCAGCCTGCGTGAAGGAGTCGAAGATGATGTGTTGCTTATCTTTTGGTATGCCGATCCCTGTGTCGCGGACCTGGAAATGAAGCGTGATTCCGCCGGCGTCCTCCGCCTCCTTTTCGACGCTGACCACAATCTCGCCGCGGTCGGTGAACTTCACGGAATTGCCGACGAGATTGACAAGCACCTGGCGCAAACGGCCAATGTCACCACGGAGAAACTGCGGAATATCGGGGCCCACTCGCCACGCGAGCTCCAATCCTTTTTGGTGGGCGCGGAAGGCCAAGACTTTTAGCGTTTCTCCCAGGCCCTGCTGCAGGTGGAAGTCAGCCATCTCGACTTCAAGTTTGCCCGCTTCGACTTTTGAGAAGTCGAGGACATCGTTGATGACGGTCATCAGGGAATGCGCAGAGGCCTTCACCATGTCGAGGTATTCGCGCTGCTCGGAAGTAAGAGTCGTATCGAGGGTCAGCTCGGTCATCCCGATGATTCCGTTCATGGGTGTGCGGATTTCGTGGCTCATGTTGGCGAGGAATTCGCTTTTGGCGCGGCTGGCGGCTTCCGCAGCCTCTTTCGCCCGCAGGAGTGTTTCTTCGGCGGCCTTCCGTTCGGTGATGTTCTCCATGATCGCCAGCCCGTAGAGCAGACGGCCGCTCGAGTCGCGCACGGGGCTGACGCTCAGCCCGATCCAAAGAATTTCGCCCCTCTTGGTGACAAACCGCACTTCGAGGATGTCTTTGGGAACGGTGGCCTTGCCGCTGAAATGATCTTCGGCGTTCTCAACGATCTTCTCGACTTCGTCGGGATGCACGACCGCCAGCATCGTGAGCTTGGAGAACTCTTCCTCTGAATACCCGAGCGTCTCGCACAGTGCCCGATTCACCTTGATGAAACGAAAATCCTTTCCGATCAGACCGATGCCGAGGGGCCCTTCTTCCATCGCCAACCGGAAACGCTCCTCGCTCTCCCGCAATGCGTCTTCTGCCTGTTTGCGCTCCGCAATTTCCCTACGCAATTCGCTGGTCCGCTCGTTGACGCGGACTTCAAGTTCGTCGCGCGCGGCACGCAGGGCTGCCTCGTGCTGCTGAACCCGGCCGAGCATTTCGTTGAAGCCGTCGACAAGAGATCCGATTTCGTCGTCCGTAGTTTTCATCGCGCGGAGCGAGTAGTCCTTCCGGGCCGAGACGGCGGCAGTGGTCTTGGCGAGATCGGCGACGGGTCCGGAAATCAGGCGCTGCAGGCGCGAGGCCAGCAGGAAAGCGGTCGCCAGGGAGAGAAGGCTGACGACGTTGATGATTCCCACGAAACGCGACGTCCGCGCGTGAAGCTCCTCGAGATCGGACTTGACGATGATCGTGCCGACGCGCTCGCCATTCAATTCGATCGGCGCGATGTCGGAAACGTACCCGGACGCAAACAGAGTTTGTTTCAGTGTCGGCGAGGAAGGCGAACAATCAGTCCCAACGCCGCCGCGCTCATACCTCGCGAAGAGATCTCCATTGGGCAAGTAGACGCAGGCCACGACGATGTGCGGCTGCTTCGCAAGCGAGCCGAGCGTCTCGCCGGCCGCCTTGGAATCGCCGAACGAAAGCGCGGCAGTCAGGTTGGAGCCGGTAATTTGAGCGACGGTGGACAATTCACTTTTGAGCTCACGACGAAAGGTCGCGATGTCGTAGGCCGCGATGGCGGCACACGCCAAGAAAATAGATGCGCCGCACGTAAGAAGTACGATGAGGATCAACTTTTGCCGGATCGAGCGGCGCGGTTGCGAGTTCATGTCAATTCCTTCCAGTTTCGGCTGAGTTGTGGACGACTTTGGCCAGCGCAAGAAGTTTTGAGCTGATGCGCAAGCCGGAGCTTTCAGCGGCATCGGTATTGATCGCGAAACGGATGTGGTTCTGCTCGAGGGTGAGCTGAATCGTGCCGCCGGAATCGGCGAAGTGCTCGCTTTCTCCTACGATCAGGACGTTCGCGCCCTGCAGCGCCATCAGAATTTCCGCAAGGCGACGCTTCTCCGACGAACTGATGAATACAATCTGACAGTGCCGCACTTCCGCTGGCTCGCCGGCACGCTCAATCACCACCGGATGCTCTCCGATGGCTTTGCCTCGCAGAGTGTCATCGATTGCAGCTCCGAAGGGGTCCGCTCCCAGGATGCAGATCGCGAACGGAGATTGCTGCGACGCAAAACTGCTGGACGGCCAGTCGATGAACTTCGCGAAGCTGAAAAGGAAAGCCGCTTTGAGTTGATACTCGCTCGGCGCATTGTCTTGGGCGGGAGACTGGATGGTGGCGACGAACAAGAGCAGCAGTAGCAAAACCCCACTCGGCGGTATGTGGATTTGAAACCGCCGGCGGTTTCGCGCCCGCGGTGCGTGGGTCGGGAACGGGTATCGGATTGTACGCGCGGCGTGCAAGGGTCACTCAGTTCGGATCAGAACTGCCAGCTCAATTGCGCATACACGCTGCGCTTGACCAATGTGGTGCTAGCGCTCCCCGTATCGTCGACGAACTCCGCGTGATGGTCGTGCAACAGGTTTTGACCTACGACGCTCAGCGAAGTCCGCTCGCCTAGCTTCCATGAGAGCCGAGTGTCGAGGCGCGTGTAGGACGGCACTCCTAGCGCCGCGAGTCGATCCACGAAGTAGGCAGACGAGTCCCACGCAAAGCCGTGCGACAACTCAAGATGAGAACGAAGTTGCGCGGAATGATCAGGAGTGCTCCCCTCATCCACCGCAGCGGACGTTGTGTCCTGGCTCGTAGGCGCGACGCGCAGGTGGATCTTCTCGAAAGCGTACCCGGGACTCAGAGTCCAGCGATGGGTCACCTTCCAATTTGCAGCGGCTTCAATCCCATGGGTTTCGCCGCCCATGAGATTTTCGTATGTCTCGGGGATCACGAGATGAGGCGGGGCCGGCGTACTCTCAAAAAACGGTGCCGTCGGCTCGACTGTCTCTAGGTGATGGTAGGCGTTGTAATACGCGGCGAAATCGACCGACAGTCGATTCGCAATCTCCCTTCGATAACCCAGTTCGTAGGCGATCAGAGACTCATCGCCAATGTGCGGATTCCCCAAGAAGGCTAGAACTGCAAGCGTTCCATCGGGCTCAAGAAAACTTCCGCGGTCCGACCGGACTCCGGCGTCTTTCGCGGAGGGCGAGCGAACCGCGTCAGACACCGCCGCCCAGAGAGTTTGGCGCTCGCTCGGAGTCCATGCTGCGCGGCCGCTCGGCATCACATTGAAGCCCGTATAGTAGTTGTGCTCGATTCGTGTCCCCACGGTAAGAATCAGCTGGTTTGGGAGCAATGTGATTTCATCTTGAACGGAAGCGCTGTACAGATTGGTTGCAAGGCTTGTCGGCACGAGCTGGCTGAAGAGAGTTCCGTGAGAATTCGAATTCGACCTGCGGTATTCAAAACTCCAGAGAATGCTTTGCCGTGACCATCCGTTGAAATGATGTTGGAAGTTGACGTCGAGCGTTACCCGGCGGTCACCAAGCGTGTCGTGGCGCTCGTATTGATCGTATGAAATCTCGAGGAATGTGTTCGATTTTGGAGAATACGTGTGGTCCCAGACACTCTGAATGAAGCCGCCCGAAATATTCACCAGGAGCTCGGTGGGGACGAGAGTCGGCGAGGTGATGGACGGAAGCGTCAGCGTAGGAGTGCCCTCGCGCGTGCTGTAGAGGTCCCCTTGGACCATCAGCGTGTCGTTGGGCGTTAGCGTGGTATCGGTTCGGAATCCGCCACGGAGTGTGCGCCAACCATCGCCGCCGTCGAGACCGAACGGATCGGGGAAATGGTCGTCGTTAAAGTATTTCGTGTATGCCCGATACTGCGTTGAATCGCCTAAAGTGCCGCCATACTGAACGGTTCCGAATCCCTGCTGGACATTCCCACCGCCGCCATCGATTCGCGCTCCCTGCGTCTCAGACGCTTTCTTGGTGATGATATTGATGACACCATTGACCGCGTTTGCGCCCCAGACCGACCCACCGGGACCGCGGATTACTTCGATCCGCTCAATGTCTTCGAGCGGGATGTCAAGTGTGTCCCAGTACACGCCGCCGAAGCTCGATGTGTAAACGCTGCGTCCATCCACCAGTACAAGAAGTTCGTTGGCGAACCGTCCATTCAAACCGCGCACGCTGATCGCCCAGGTGTTGGCGTCGATTTGAGCGACATCGATGCCTGGCACCATCCGCAGCAAATCAGGAATATTGAGTGCGCCTGAGCGGCGAATATCTTCTTGCGTGATGACGAACACAGCTGAGGCCGTCCGCGAGAGCTTCTGCTCCGTTTTCGTGACGGAGACCACCTCCATGTTTATGAGATCTTCGAGACTCGCGCTCGTCAGATCGCCGGATTTTTGCTGCGACCACGCAGGAGCCGAAATCGCCGCAAGGATCGAGACGCACACACACACGCGGCTCGCCCGTATGGCGAAGAGCCCTACCCACCTGGTCTTATCCGACACTTGTTTCTCGTCCCCCTAAAGCACAAATCGACTCCAAGGCGTGTGGACGTCTATCGATTTGTGCGCCTGTTGCTGTGCAGAAGTGCGCCCAAACGGAAACGCCCAGCGGTGAGGCAAGTCTCGGCGCTCCACTGGCTTACAGGTGTTCCACTGGGGAGCACGTTGCCTCGCTCGGCGACGCTGTTTCAGGGTGGATCGCTCGGTCCGGTATGGGACATGTTAATGCCGGGTTAAAAGCGCGGGTTACCGCTCGCACTCCCTTGCTTCCGGGCGCCGATTTCCCGTATGTTGAAAGTGAACCTTCAACAAAAAAACCATCGATGAAGCGCGTTCTCGTAATCGAAGACGACAAAGACATCGTCGAACTGTTGAAGTACAACTTGGAGAAGGATGGTTTCCAAGTGTCGGCGACGGGCGATGGCGGCACCGGTCTCGCGCAAATCCGTAAGACGCCCCCAGACTTGCTGGTTTTGGATTTGATGCTGCCGAAGCTATCGGGTCTGGAGATTTGCAAAGAAGTCCGCAAAGACGTCAGCCTGAATCGCCTTCCGATACTGATCTTGACCGCGAAGGGTGAAGAGGCGGACAAAATCGTCGGTCTTGAACTCGGCGCCGATGATTACGTGACCAAGCCCTTCAGCCCGCGAGAACTCGCCGCTCGCGTGAAGGCGCTATTGCGCCGCACCGAACCGGGGGCGCCATCCGAGAAGCTGATCGAAATCGGCGCGCTACGAATCGATCCGGCGGCCTACCGCGTGACGCGCGCCGGCAAACCGGTTCCGATGAGCACGCTGGAGTTCCGCCTGCTGTATTTTCTTGCTGCGCGGCCCAATCGCGTGTTCACGCGCGACCAGTTGCTTGATGGAGTGTGGGGCACGGAACGGTTCGTCACGCCACGCAGCGTGGATGTTTATGTGCGCCGGCTGCGGGAAAAAATCGAATCCGATCCGCAACATCCGGCATATATGAAGACGATTCGGGGGGCTGGCTACCTTTTCGAAACCCGTGCGAGCTAAGCTTTTCTGGAAGCTCGGGCTCACCTATCTTGGCCTGCTGTTGATCGTACTCCTCGCCGTAGGCCTGTACTCCTCGTATGTTTTGCGCCGAGATCACATCCGCTCTGCGGAGGATCGTCTTGCGTCGCTTTTGAGTGTCGCGCAAGCCCGCCCGCCTGATTTCGACAATCCGAGTGAGCTTGAGTCTTGGGCGCGCTGGATGGCGAAAAGTGGCGCGCGAGTCACAGTAATCGACGGTGCAGGAAATCTGCTGGCGGATTCGGCACCGGAACCAGGAACTCCCGAGAATCATCTCTCGCAGCCGGAAGTCCAGCGCGCGCTCGCGTCGGGCGCGGGCCATTCGGTGCGCTATAGCTCGGCGCTCGGGAGCGATCTCGTCTATTACGCTGTGCGGTCCCGCTCGCCCGCCGGTACTCCCATCATCCTGCGCATGGCGCTCCCGCTCGCGGAGGTGGATGCCTCGGTTTCGGAGCTACGGAGAAAGCTTTTCGGGGCGTCGCTTCTCATCCTAGTTCTCGGTGGGATCATTTCGCTTCTCTACTTCCAGAGGCTTGCGGCGCGCATCGAACGGCTGACAGCGTTTTCGCGCCGAATCGCCGAAGGCGATTTTCGGCCGTTGGCAGCCGAGGGACCGCGCGACGAGCTCGCCGACCTGGCCCACGCGCTCAACGATACAGCCGCGCGAATGGACGCCACGATCCGCTCGCTGAGTGGCGAGCGCAATCAGTCGAGCGCGATTTTGCGAAGCATGGTGGAAGGCGTTGGCGTCATCGATGCGAACGAGCGGCTCGTCTTTTCCAACCGCGCCTTCTCAGAGATCTTGAATTTAGATCCCGCGTTGATCGAAGGGCGTCCGCTGATCGAGGTCGTTCGCAACTCCGATCTCCTCAGCCTGATCCGCCGCGCCCTGCGCGGAGAGGAAGGGCTTCGCGCCGACATGGCAGTTGGAATCGTCCAGCAGCGAACATTTTCCATCACCGCCACGCCGGTCCGGGCGCTCGAAAATTCTTCACCGGCGAATCCTGAAAAGCCGTCGGGCGCCGTCGTCGTTTTGCATGACGTTACCGAATTGCGACGGCTCGAAAGAGTGAGGCAAGACTTCGTCGCCAACGTTTCGCACGAATTCAAAACGCCGCTGACTGCAATTCAGGGATTCGCGGAAACACTCCTAGCCGGCGCTCTGGAAGACCCACAGCACAACCGCCGCTTCCTGGAAATCATTCGCGACCATGCCGCGCGTCTGGCTACGCTGACAAACGACCTGCTCAAACTGGCGCGCATCGAAGCCGGAAAGCTTGAGC
>Ga0187778_10002039_pt1 | contig 13925 bp, 15 predicted proteins | sample 1015_Q2_SP5_20_M_FD_132418 | JGI IMG/M metagenome (GOLD analysis project Ga0187778, IMG submission 132418) | Tropical peat soil microbial communities from peatlands in Department of Meta, Colombia - 1015_Q2_SP5_20_MG | ecosystem: Environmental > Terrestrial > Soil > Wetlands > Peat | place... | reverse complement strand
TGCCAGGCCCGCAGGCCTGCCTTATTTGATAGCAGCCGAAACAGCCGTGAACGTGGCGTTCAGGTTGACACCTGTGGCCTGCACGGCCGCGATGATCGCTACTGAAATGCCGGCGGCGATCAGGCCGTATTCGATTGCGGTCGCGCCCGACTCGTCGCGAACGAACCGATTGATAAGTACCCGCATTGACGACTCCTCTGATGTGCGTTCCCTTTCGCGTCGATGAATCCGACCATCTAATAATCATTACATTCGCTGGCGGATAACGGCGCCTTTTTAAGAAAGATAAAATGCGCCGGAACCAAAACCGGCAAAAAGCGCTGGGCGTCGATGTTGACGACGGATTGGGGCGTCGGCTCAGCCGATCCCATCGCAAATAGTTTAACAATCGTCGTAAACGAGAGCGGGCCAAACGCGCAAACCGGACCTTTCTTCGCGTCCTTGATCCAGGTCAAGACCCGGCATTGAAGCGCGACTAGTCTCCCGCGGGAAGCCAAATTCAGTGGAGAGTTCCGATGAAAACCGGATGGGCAACCCTGTTAAGCGCCGCATTGATTGGCTTACAGGCGGCCTGCGGCGCGCGCGCTCAAAGCGCCATCACCGAGCAGGAGGCCCACGCTATCGGGGTGCAGGCCTATCTGTACTTCTACCCCATCGTCACGATGGATCTCACGCGCAGGCAGCTCACCAATGTCGAACGCCCCGAAGGTATTCACGCGCCGATGAATACGTTCGTGAGCCTCAAGGAATATCCTTCCGCCGACATGAGGGTGGTAGTTCGACCCAACTTCGACACGCTCTACACGAGCGCTTATCTCGACTTGATGGCCGAGCCAATGGTCGTCTCCGCGCCGGACACCGGCGGGCGTTACTATCTCCTGCCGATGCTCGACATGTGGACCGACGTATTTGCCTCGCCCGGCTGGCGCACCACTGGCACGCAGGCGGCTAACTTCCTCGTCACTCCGCCCGGCTGGACCGGAGCCGTTCCTCCGGGAATGACACGGATCGAAGCGCCGACGCCTTATGTGTGGATCATCGGCCGAACGAAGACGGACGGACCGCAGGACTACGATGCAGTCCATAAGATTCAAGCCGGCTACAAGATCACGCCGCTGTCGGGATGGGGTAAGCCTGCCCAGCCGATGCTTGGGAAGGTCGATCCATCCGTCGACATGAAGACGCCGCCCAAAATTCAAGTCGACACGATGCCGGCGGGCAAATTCTTCGCCTATGCGGCCGAGCTTCTAAAGGCCAATCCACCGCACATCACTGACCAGCCGATCATCGCGCAGTTGCAAAAAATCGGGATCGAACCCGGCAAGAGCTTTGATTTGGATAAGGCCGAGCCAGCCGTTCGCAAAGCCTTGGCGAACGCACCCGAAGATGCACAGCAGTTGATGGCATGGAAGCTGCCGACGCTCGCGCGCGTCGTGAACGGCTGGTCGATGAACACCGACACGATGGGCGTCTACGGCAATTACTATTTGAAGCGCGCCATCGTCGCTCAACTCGGCCTGGGCGCGAATCTCCCTGAGGACGCCGTCTATCCTACCAATCTTGCCGACGAATCCGGCAAGCCGCTCGATGGATCCAATAAGTATAAGCTCCACTTCGAGAAGACCGATCTGCCGCCTGTGGACGCCTTTTGGTCGATCACGGTCTATGACTCCGAAGGCTTCCAAGTTCCGAATCCTTTCAATCGATTCGCCGTCAGCAGCTGGATGCCGTTCAAATACAACGCCGACGGATCGCTCGACCTTTATTTCCAGAATGAAAACCCCGGCGCGGACAAGGAGGCCAACTGGCTCCCCGCCCCGAAAGACGCGTTCAACTTGCTGATGCGTCTCTACGCCCCACGATTGGAAGCGCTCACCGGCAAGTGGAATCCGCCGCCGATTACGCGCGTGTCGCTGCCGAGCTTGGGCGGCCAATAGGCGAATTGGCCGGTGATCACGCTCTATTCCTATCCCGAGCTGTTCGGGGTAGCCGACAATAACGGCTATGGGCTGAAAGTGTTTGCTTTCATGCGGCTCGCCGGCGTGCCGTTCGCCCACGAGCACATCTTCGACGCTTCGTCGGCGCCGCGCGGGCAGCTTCCTTACATCGTCGATGACGGCAAGCGTATTGGCGACAGCGAAATCATCATCGCGCACCTTTCGCGCAAATACCGGCTGACCATCGACGCCACGCTGACCCAGCAACAACGCGATACCGATCATCTCGTCACGCGCATGCTCGACGATCTTTATTGGGTCATGTCCTATTCGCGCTGGAAGGACGAGCGCTACTGGCCGGTCTTTCGCGATGCGCTCAAGCGGGAACATCCGCGCCTGACCGAAGACGGCTTGCTCAAAGCGCGAGAGTTCAATTTTCAACGCTACTATTTCGCGGGAATCGGGCGATACGCACCGGACGATGCCTATGCGCGCGGCCTCGCCGATCTAAAAGTGTTGGCGGATCTCGTTCCGGCGCAAGGTTACGTGCATGGACCGAGGCCGACCGGCATCGATGCAGGCATCTACGGCTTCATCGCCAATATTTATTTCTACGATATCGATACGCCGCTGAAGCAATTCGTCGTTTTACAGCAAAATCTCGTGCGCCATTGTATCGCGATACATGAAGCGGTGATGCATAATTAAAATGGCTCGACGGCGGCTGCGAAAGCTCAGCCGAGCGCGACATCGCTGTTGGCGATCGTCTGATTGAGCCGCTTGGTGATGTTTTCCACCCGCTCGGCGGCGGCGCCGAGCGCCGAGGCGATCGCGGCCTGCGCCGTCCTATTGCGATCCGACGTCGCAACTTGCGCGCTCTGCAGCGCGGCGATTTCCTCCTCGAGCCGCCTGATGCGCTGGCCCGCCTCGGCCAGTTCGTCGGCGACCGTAATCGCCGCCATGACCGTGAGCCGCGTGTCGCCGATCTCGCCGAATTTGGTGCGCAATGCGCCGATACGCGCATCGAGCTCGCGCGCAAGATTCATCAGATGGCCCTCTTGGCCGTCCTCGCAGGCCATCCGGAATTGCCGGCCATTGATAGTTACGCTGACCTGAGTCATTTCAATCGCCGAACTCCAGTGCGTCCCGAATGGTTTCAATAGCCTGATCAATTCGCTGTGCGATTTCGCGATTGGCGGTTTCGAGCGCTCGGGCGCGCGCGGTCGCCTCGTCGAGATCGCTGGCAAGCTGCGCGCGATCGTTGCCCAAGGCGTGAACCTGGTCGGCCAGCGCGCGTTCGGTGCGATCGGCTTCGCAGCGCCGATCGGTCGCCTCCTCCAGGGCTTCCAGCGCAAGCACAAGACGCCGCGTCGCGTCCTCGATCGGATCGGTGTTGCTCATCCGGCCACTCGGACACGCCATACAGGCCGTCTCGCGCATCGTGAAAACACACGTGAAAAGCGTGCGACGGCAACTATTTACGAGGAGAAGCTTACGTCGTGTCGAGGGAAGACGTCAACGCCGCGCAGTGTGCTCCTGTGCATGACCGACGGCGGCGGCCGTCCCGGAATTGACTTGGATGCTTCGCATGTTATCTGTGCCCGGCCTCAGTTCCCACGACAGCGGCACCTCGCGCCGCACTGGGGGTGCAATTGCCGGTGCCATTGCAAGTCCCCTAACGCAGGTCCCAGTACAGGTCCATGACCAAGCCGGACCGACTTCCCGCGGCGAACGCCACCGCCGCCCAAGCATCCCGCTTTCCCGCTGCCGCACCCGATCCGAGTCTCATCCCGGCGTCGCGCGCGGATCACGACCGGATGGCTAACGCCATTCGCGCGCTAGCGATGGATGCGGTCGAAAAGGCCAAATCCGGCCATCCCGGCCTGCCGATGGGCGCGGCCGATATCGCAACGGTTCTGTTCACCCGCTTCCTGAAATTCGATCCCGCGGATTCGGCTTGGCCCGATCGCGACCGTTTCGTGCTCTCCGCCGGTCACGGCTCGATGCTGCTTTATGCGCTTCTTCATCTTCTCGGCTACGAGAAAATGACGATCGGGGAGATCGAGCGCTTCCGGCAGTTAGGCTCGATCACACCGGGTCATCCCGAACACGGCCACACGCCGGGCGTCGAAACCACGACCGGTCCGCTCGGCCAGGGTCTTGCCAATGCCGTCGGCATGGCGATCGCGGAGCGCCACCTTGCGGCGATCTTCGGCGCCGACATTATCGATCATGCGACCTTCGTGCTCGCCTCCGACGGCGATCTCATGGAAGGCATCAGCCAGGAAGCGATAGCGCTTGCCGGGCATCTGCAGCTGAAAAAGCTCGTCGTGCTCTATGACGACAACGGCATTTCGATCGACGGCCCGACGTCACTTACGGACGCGGTCGATCAGGTCAAGCGCTTCGAATCGGCCGGCTGGACCGCCGTGCGGATCGACGGCCACGATCCGGCGGCGATCGCCGGCGCGATCGAAGCGGCTAAACAATCCGACCGGCCGTCGCTGATCGCGTGCCACACCACGATCGGCTTCGGCGCGCCAAACAAAGGCGGCACCGAAAAATGCCACGGCTCGCCGCTCGGGCCGGAAGAGATCGCGGCGGCGCGGTTGAAGCTTGGCTGGAATGCGCCGCCGTTCGAGATTCCGGCCGATATTCGCCAGCGGTGGCGCGCCGCGGGCGAGAGGAATAGGCCGGCGCGGCTCGCGTGGGAGAAACGGCTCGCCGCGCTTGCCGCAGACAAGCGCGCGGAGTTCGAGCGTCGCAGCCGCGGCGATTTAGAGGGCGCGCTTGGCGATGGACTCGCGCGGGTAGTCGCTGGCTTAAAGCAAAAGCTCGCGCAAGAGCCGAAGGAGATCGCAACCCGCGCCGCATCCGAACTTGCGCTCGATGCGCTGACCGTGGCGCTGCCGGAGATGGTCGGCGGCTCGGCCGATCTCACCGGCTCGAACAATACCCGCGCCAAAGGCATGAAAGTTCTCAAAGCGCCAGACTATTCCGGGACCTTCATCCATTACGGCGTGCGTGAGCACGGCATGGCCGCGGCGATGAACGGGATGGCGCTTCACGGCGGCATCATCCCCTATTCCGGCGCGTTCCTGGTTTTTTCCGATTACTGCCGACCCGCCATTCGTCTCGCCGCGCTGATGGGCCAGCGCGTCATTCATGTCATGACGCACGATTCGATCGGGCTCGGCGAGGACGGCCCGACGCACCAGCCGGTCGAGCATCTCGCCGCACTGCGCGCCATCCCGAACCTCAAAGTGTTTCGGCCGTGCGACGCGGTCGAGACGGTCGAATGCTGGCAACTTGCGCTTCAATCAAGGCATGGGCCAAGCGTGCTGGCGCTGACGCGGCAAAATACGCCGCAGCTTCGGCAGGGCTTCGACGAGCGCAATCGCTGCGCGGCGGGCGCCTACGAGCTGATGGCGGCGGACGGCGGCAAGGACGGCACGCAGGCGCTGGTATCGCTGTTCGCCTCAGGCTCCGAAGTCGCGCTCGCCGCCGAGGCGCGAAAGCTCTTAGCCGCGCGTAACATTCCGGCGCGCGTCGTCTCGGTGCCGTGCTTCGAGCTTTTATTCGCCTTACCGGAAGGCGAGCGCGCCGCCGTCATCGGCACGGCAAAGGTCAGTGTCGCGGTCGAAGCCGGCATCCGGCAGGGCTGGGATGCAATCATCGGTTCGGGGGGAGCATTTGTCGGCATGACCGGCTTCGGAGCCAGCGCGCCGTACAAGGACCTTTACCGGCATTTCGGGCTGACCGCGGAAAAAGTGGCCGAGGCGGCATTGGCTCGATTATGAAAGTGGGAGATACATGACCGCCGGATGCACGACCCCCATATATACAGATGATCACAAGGCGCCGCGTGCCACTCAAGCGCCGGGCGGGATAGGATAGGGAGACCGGGAATGTCCGTTCGCGTTGCCATCAATGGATTCGGCCGGATCGGCCGCAATATCTTGCGCGCGATCGTTGAAACCGACCGCCACGACATCGAGGTCGTCGCCGTCAACGATCTCGCGCCGGTCGAGACCAATGCGCATCTATTGCGTTACGATTCGGTTCACGGCCGTTTTCCCGGCGAGGTGACGGTCAAGGGCGACACGATCGCGTGCGGCAACGGCGCTATCAAGGTAACCGCCGTAAAGGACCCGGCGCAATTGCCGTGGAAGGACCTCGGCGTCGACATTGCGCTGGAATGCACCGGGATTTTCACCTCGAAAGACAAGGCGTCGGCGCACCTGAAAGCCGGAGCCAAGCGCGTGTTGGTATCGGCCCCGGCCGAGGGCGCCGATCTGACCGTGGTTTACGGGGTCAATCACGACAAGCTCGCCAGGGCGCACACGGTCGTATCCAACGCCTCGTGCACGACGAATTGCCTGGCGCCGGTCGTCAAAGTGCTTAACGACGCCGTCGGCATCGACAAGGGATTCATGACGACCGTGCACTCCTATACCAACGACCAGCCGTCGCTTGATCAGGTGCACAAGGACCTTTACCGGGCGCGCGCCGCCGCCATCAACATGATCCCGACCTCGACCGGCGCCGCCAAGGCGGTGGGCCTCGTTTTGCCCGAACTCGCCGGCCGCCTCGACGGCGTCGCGATAAGGGTGCCGACGCCGAACGTCTCGGTCGTCGATTTCAAATTCGTCGCCAAGCGCGCGACCAGCAAGGATGAGATCAACGCCGCGGTGAAGCGTTCCGCCGAACAGCAGCTCAAGGGCATCCTCGGCTATACCGACGCGCCGAATGTTTCGAGCGACTTCAACCACGACCCGCATTCGGCGATTTTTCACCTGGATCAGACCAAGGTCATGGACGGCACGCTGGTCCGCGTCATGGCGTGGTACGACAACGAGTGGGGTTTCTCCAATCGCATGGTCGATACGGCGGTGGCGATGGGCAAGCTTGCCTGATTGACGAACGCCCGGCTTTTTGATCAGCGCTTTTCCATGCCGACCTTTCGCAGCCTCGAGGACGCTAACGTCAACGGTAAGCGCGTGCTCGTGCGCGTCGACCTCAATGTGCCGATGCAGGACGGCAAGGTTTCCGATTCCACCCGCATCCAGGAGATCGTGCCGACGCTGGTCGAGCTCGCCGACAAAGGCGCGCGCGTAATCCTGCTCTCCCATTTCGACCGGCCGAAACGGCCCGATCCCAAATATTCGTTGCGACCGGTCGTCCCCGAGATCGCGCGCCTCGTCAAGCGGCCGGTCGGCTTCGCCGAAGACTGTATCGGACCGAAAGCGGAACGCGCGATTGCGGCCATGAAGGACGGCGACATTCTTTGCCTGGAAAATACCAGGTTCCATCCGGGCGAAGAAAAAAACGACGAGGAATTCGCCGCCAAGCTTGCGGCGCTCGGCGATATTTTCGTCGATGACGCGTTTTCGGCCGCGCACCGCGAACATGCTTCCAATTCCGCGATCGTCACAGTGTCGAATTTGATCGCTTACCCGGGCCGGGCCATGAAATCGGAGCTCGACGCGCTGGCCCGCGCATTCGAGCACCCGCGGCATCCGGTGACGGCGATCGTCGGCGGCGCCAAGGTTTCGACCAAGCTCGAACTCCTCGGCCATCTGCTCACCAAGGTCGAGACGCTGATCATCGGCGGCGCCATGGCCAATACGTTCCTCGTGGCGCAGGGCAAGGCGGTCGGAAAATCGCTCTACGAGAGCGACCTCGTTGCGGCGGCGCGTGACATTATGGCCAAGGCCAAGTCGCTCGGTCGCGAAGCGGTGCTTCCGGTCGACGCCGTCGTGGCGAAGACACTCGCCGCGCATGTTCCCACCCGCGTCGTCTCGATGGACGAGGTCGGCGCAACCGACATGATTCTCGATATCGGGCCGCGCACCGTCGAACATGTGGTCTCGGTGCTGGCGCGCAGCAAAACCCTGGTTTGGAACGGCCCGTTCGGAGCCTTCGAGCATGAACCCTTCGACAATGGTACAATCGAAGTCGCCGAGGCGGCCGCGGAACTCACGGCGGCCGGGAAACTTATCAGCTTTGCCGGCGGCGGCGATACGGTGGCCGCGCTGAACCTCGCCTCGGTGAAACACCGGATAACGCATGTCTCGACCGGCGGCGGCGCGTTTCTTGAATCGTTGGAAGGCAAGACGCTGCCAGGGGTGAAGGTGCTGATCGTCCCGCAAACCTCCCCTCTGCCGGGGGAGTAGGACAGGCAAACTGGCCGCCGCATCGGCGGCGCCGCACGTCGAGGAGGACGCGATGAACTTGAGCGAATTGAACAAGGTCGCAACCGCGATGGTCGCTCCGGGGCGCGGCATCCTGGCGGCCGACGAATCCACAGGCACGATCAAGAAGCGGTTCGACGCACTCGGCGTGGAATCGACGCCCGACAATCGGCGCGACTATCGCGAACTGCTGTTCCGCAGCACCGATGCGATGGCGAAATACATTTCCGGCGTCATTCTCTATGACGAAACGATCCGGCAAAACGCAAAGGACGGCACGCCCTTGGTCAAGCTGATCGAAAAGGCAGGCTCGCTGCCGGGCATCAAGGTCGATAAAGGCACCAAGCCCCTTCCCTTCTGTCCGGGCGAAGTCGTCACCGAAGGACTCGACGGCTTGCGCGAGCGGCTCGTCGAATATCGCGGGCTCGGCGCCAAATTCGCAAAATGGCGCGCCGTCATCGATATCGGGCAAGAGCACGGGCTGCCGAGCCACACTTGCGTCATGGCGAACGCGCACGCGCTCGCGCGCTATGCGGCGCTTTGTGAGGACGAAGGCATCGTGCCGATCGTCGAGCCGGAGGTGCTGATGGACGGCGGCCACGACATCGATCGCTGCGCGGAGGTTACAAGCTGGGTGCTGAAGGAAACCTTTCAGCAACTCTTCTACAACCGAGTCGCGCTCGAAGGCATGGTGCTCAAGCCCAACATGGCGGTGCCGGGCAAGAAATCGCAAAAGCGCGCGTCGATCGAGGAAGTCGCGGAAAAAACCGTGCGCATGCTCAAGGAATGCGTGCCGGCGGCGGTGCCCGGGATCGCATTTTTGTCCGGCGGACAGTCGGACGAGGAGGCAACCGCGCATCTCGACGCCATGAACAAGATCGGCAATCTGCCTTGGCGCCTGACATTCTCTTATGGCCGCGCGCTGCAAGCGGCGCCGCAGAAGGCGTGGTCCGGCAAAGCGGAAAATGCCGCGGCGGCGCAGCGCGCCTTCAATCACCGCGCCATGATGAACGGGCTGGCCACGCTCGGGCAATGGAAAGCCGATCTTGAACGCAAGGCGGCGTGAAGTTGACGACCGTGGTTGCTGCGCGGCGCCCGGGAAACGGTCGGAATGAATTCCCTGCGCCAGCGGCTTTATCTGGTCACGCCGACGCTCGACGATCCGGCTGCATTCGCCGGCGAGCTTGAAAGCGTGCTCGGCGCGGCCGACGTTGCCGCCGTGCTGCTCAAGCTTGCCGATAGCGGCGAGCGGACCCTGATCGAACGCGCCAAAGCGGTCGCGGCTGTGGTTCAGCGGCGCGATGCCGCACTCATTCTCGACGGCCGCGCCGAGATCGTGGCGCGCGCCGGCGCCGACGGCGCGCATCTGACCGGAATCCAAACCTTTGCCGCGGCCGTCGCCATGCTCAAACCCGATCGCATCGCCGGCGCCGGCGGATTGCGCAGCCGTCATGATGCCATGCTCGCGGGCGAGACTGGCGCGGACTATGTGATGTTCGGCGATCCCGATCGCAACGGCCGCCGGCCGGATTTGGACGCATTGCAAGAACGCCTGACATGGTGGACGGAGCTGTTTGAAATTCCATGCGTCGCTTATGCCGCAAGCAAGGACGAGGTCGAGCCGCTGGCGAAAACCGGCGCGGATTTCATCGCGCTCGGCGAGTGGATATGGCGCGCGCCGAATGGCGCGGCCGATGCGGTGGCAGCGGCAGCGAAGCTTGTCGAGCCCGCCGCACCATGACCCTTGCTGCGAAAGCTTTGGCGGCGGCGCTTTTCGCCATCGCCGCGAGCCAAGGTTTCTTGAACGAATCCGCCGCGGCGCAAACCGCGGCGCCGCGCCCGTCTGCAGCGAAGCCCGCGCCGGCGCTAAAAAGCGCACAGGCCAGTCCGTCGCCGCTGCAGCCCGATCTCGCCTTCGGCGCGTTTCAGCGCGGCTACTTCCTCACCGCATTCGCGATCGCCACGCAACGCGCGACCGACGACAACGACGCCAAGGCGATGACGCTTTTGGGCGAGCTTTACGCCAACGGGCTTGGCGTCGGACGGGACGATCAAAAAGCCGCCGAGTGGTACAAGCTTGCCGCCGCGCGCGGCGACAGCAATGCGATGTTCGCGCTCGCGATATTCGCGCTTAATGGCCGCGCCGGCCAGCGCGACCGGCAAGCGAGCGCGCAATGGCTCGCCGCCGCCGCGAAGCTCGGTCAACCCGCCGCGGCCTACGATCTCGCCTTGCTTTATATCGAGGGCCAATTGTTTCCGCAGGACTTCACACGCGCCGCCCAATTGCTGCGGGTCGCCGCCGATGCGGGGAATCCGGATGCGCAATACGCACTCGGCACTTTTTACAAAGCGGGGCGCGGCGTGCCGCAGGATATGCGCGAAGCGGTGCATTTGTGGTCGCAAGCGGCGCTTGCCGACAATACCGACGCGCAGGTCGAATATGCCATCGCGTTGTTCAACGGCGACGGCGTCGATCGCGACGAAGCCGGCGCCGCGGCGATATTCCGCAAAGCCGCGATGCACGGCAGCGCCATCGCACAGGACCGGCTGGCCCGGATCCTGGCCGAAGGCAGGGGCGCGCCCGCCAATGCCGTCGAAGCCGTCAAATGGCATCTGATCTCGCGCTCCGGCGGCGAGACCGATCTCGAACTCGACGGTTTCATGGACAAGCTCGATGTCAAGACGCGCGCCGCCGGCGAAGCGGCGGCAAAACCCTGGATCGACGCGATGCAAAAGGCGCGTCAGGCCCAGGAGCAGGCTAAAGCGAAATGAGATTTGTTTGAATCGTGATGCCCGCCCATAGCCGGTTGCGTAAGACGCTGCGGCGGGGACAAATGGAACGCTTTTTTTGCTGCGCTGCCGCCCACGGCGATTGGGCTTCAAGACTCATAACCTTGGCTTCGCGCCGTCGATCGCAACGGCTTTTCCCGAACGCTTTTATGCGTTTTGACCCATGAGCGTTCCGCACCGACCGTGATTATGGATTCCGGCTCGCACGCGCTTCGCGCGTTTGGCCGGAATGACACTGCCGTTGCTATAAAGACTTCGCCGGCGCGATTTGGACTAGAAGCGATAATTTTAAACCGCCGCGCACGACGTTGAACTGATCGCGGATCGCGGCGTTGAACGATGCGGGGACGGTCCCGGGTACGGGCGAAGAAGCGTCGAGAGCTGTGACCCGCACTGTTTGGGTGCCCAAATCGACAAACTGATATTCGATCTTCGCGCTCCAATGCCGGTCGAGCAGCCATTCAATCCCGCCGCCTGCGCTCCAGCCGGCGCGCACCGCGGACCCACTTCCTACAAAGCACGGCAGGCCAGCAATGCAGTTAAAGGCAAACGTCCCGTTAGTACCCGCATTGCCTCCCACGAAGTTAGAGTAGGTTGCCGAGGCATTTGTCCTGCCATAGGCGAGACCGCCGGTCCCGAACAGCAGCAGGTTTGGCGTTGCCAAATAACCCGCGCGCCCCCCGCAGGGTGCCATACCAGTCCGTGCTCTGCGCCGCGGCGGTCGATTGCGTACTAACCACAGCTATTGCGGGAATGTTGGCGGCGAATGACGTTGGGCCGGTGGCTTGGCCGCGCATGCCGGAAAAGCTGAAGTCGGCCTCCAGTCACAACAGCCAGTTCGCGCCGGCCTGCCAGTTGTATCCGGCCTCGAAGCCGCCCACTGCACCGGATTGGCGGATGCGATAACCGCCTGCAACCGGCTGCTCGCCAGTACTGCCGAGGCCGCCGCTTAACAGCTCCGCACCGATGGGATCATTGGGTGAAAAATTCACCGCCTGGTTGCTCCAGCCGCCGCCAATGTCCGCGCCCGCATAGAAGCCGGTTCAACTGTAAGAGTCCATTTGAGAACGTCTATTGGTGAGCGATGCGTCTGAGGAGGATACTTCCGAGGGCGACATGGATCATGGCCTGGGAGCAGTCGATGCGCTCCTCGTAGTCCCGCACGAGCCGGCGCCACCGGCTCATCCGTCCGAAGGTGCGCTCGACGACCCAGCGGCGTGGAAGGACTTCGAAGCCCTGCGCGGTATCGGACCGTTTGATGATTTCGATAGTGAAGTCGAGGAAGGCGGCTTTGTCCATGAGCTTGGTGCGGTCGTAGGCGCTATCGGCGAACAGGTGCTTGAGCCAGGGCCAGCGCTTGCGCACGCTGTCGAGGATCATCTGCGCGCCGGCGCTGTCAGAGATGTCGGCGGTGGCGAGGTTGACCATCAGCAGACGACCGTCGGTGTCGACGGCGATATGTCGCTTGCGTCCGACGATCTTCTTGCCAGCGTCATAACCTCTTGTTTTCGCTTCAGGAGCCTTGACCGATTGGCCGTCGATGACGCCGCCGGTCGGGCTCGCCGCGCGTCTGATCCGCTCACGCTCAAGCATCAGCGCCACGTCGTGGATGGTCTGACAGGAAGCACCGCACGAACCGGCGAAACCACCAGTAGACCGTCGGCCAAGGCGGAAAGTCCTTCGGCAACACCCGCCGGCCGCCGCCCGAGCGGGCCAGATATCGGATCGCGTTCAAAACCTCGCGCAAATCCGCCCGGGCCGGCCGCCCGCTCTTGGCCGCGCCAGGCAGGAACGGCTCAATCCGCGTCCACTCCTCGTCGGTCAAATCCGTCGGGTAGCGCTTGGTCTTCTTCTCAATTTCGGCCAGCCGGCCACGCGTCGCTGGGGTCCATATCCCAAGCTTGAATCACGCAGGAACCTGCCGTTCAATGGGTTGTTAAGACCTTAGATTGGCGACACATGGACCAGGAACGGACGCATGCAACGAGAGATCATCCGGGTCGAGCCGATTGACAGCAATTTCGAGAAGTGGGGCGCGCCGGTATCCACCTGCACCCGCGCCGGCAACATGGTGTTCGTCTCGGGCATGCCGCCGTTCGATCCTGAGACCGGCGAGATCCTCGTCCACGCCCCGTTCGAGCGCCAGGTTGAGCTGATCCTGGAGCAGGTGAAGAAGGCCCTGGAGGCCGCCGGGTCGGACCTCGACCATGTGCTGAAGTGCAATGTGCTGTGCATCTCGGCGGACCGGTTCAAGGCCTTCAACGAAGTCTACAAGCGCTACTTCCCGAAAAACCCCCCAGCCCGGATCTTCTTCTGCGTGCCTGAGTGGACCGGGCCCTTCGACGTCGAGGTCGATTGCGTGGCGGTCACGAAGGACTGACCTCGGCCGGCAGCAGCTCGCGGGAGCAGAGAGAATAGGGGTCAGAGTCATTTACCGCGCCACATACATAGGCGTCAGGACTCTGGCGCGGTCCAACTTTCCGCGGGTAGCGCTTGGTTTTCTTCTCAAAATCGGCCATCCGGCCACGCGTCGCTGGGGTCCACATCCCGAGCTTGAATCACGCCCGAACCCGCCGTTGCATGGGTTCTCAAACGGTCTCTAAGGCACGGGCGCTGGTGCCGGCGGCGCCGCAAAAGCGGGGGAAGCGATCAGCGCGGCGAGCGCCGTGGAGCAAATCGTCAGCTTCTTCAAGGCCGCCCCCTGGAATCCGCAAACGTCAATAACATTGAGAAGTAGCACGCGTTGGCCCGGCCGAGTGTCGCCCAATGACCACCGTCATAAACATCTGGTCGCCGCGTACCTACGGTCTGCAGTTCTGCACACAAATCCGAACATCAAGCGCCCGCGAGAGGCGGTGCGCTTGAAACGGCGGCAAAATTGTGGGGCGAGCGTCAAGGACCGAGCGCTCTTGCCGAGTCCCAGGAAGCCTGGCCTGACGCTGAGCCTTGGGGATGAAAAGTCCCTCTGGCGAGAGCCGCGGTGGAACGCCGACAGATGTGCGCC
>Ga0187778_10002037_pt1 | contig 13929 bp, 11 predicted proteins | sample 1015_Q2_SP5_20_M_FD_132418 | JGI IMG/M metagenome (GOLD analysis project Ga0187778, IMG submission 132418) | Tropical peat soil microbial communities from peatlands in Department of Meta, Colombia - 1015_Q2_SP5_20_MG | ecosystem: Environmental > Terrestrial > Soil > Wetlands > Peat | place... | reverse complement strand
GACGTGTTCTTCGGCGAGCCGACGAAGCAGCTCGAGATCGCGGGCGTGACCGGCACGAACGGGAAGACGACGACGACGTTCCTCTTGCGCTCGATTCTCGAGGCGGCCGGGCGCCGGCCGGGGCTCGTCGGCACCGTGGAATGGGTCGTCGGCGGCGTCTCGCGGCCCGCTCCGCACACGACTCCGGAGGCGATCGACCTGCAGCGGCTCTTCCGCGAGATGGTCGACGCGGGCGACGAGAGCGCGGCCGTCGAGGCGTCCTCGCACGGCTCGGCGCTTCGCCGCCTCGACTGCGTCCGGTTCGGCACGCTCGTCTTCACGAACCTCAGTCAGGACCATCTCGACCTGCACGGCTCGATGGACGAGTACTTCCAGGCGAAGCGACGGCTCTTCGTCGGCCCGGAGCCGCCTCCGGCCGCCGTCAACATCGGCGACGAGGCGGGGCGGAGGCTCGCTGGCGAGCTCGGCGCGGCGCACCGAGCTCCGCTCGTCACCTACGGGCTCGCGGCCGACGCCGAGGTGCGTCCCGTGAAGCTCGAGCTCGGTGTGTGGGGAAGCCGGTTCCGGGCCGCCGGCATCCAGCTCGACACGAGGTTGCGCGGCCCGTTCAACGTCGAGAACGTGCTCGGAGCGGTGGCCGCCGCGCTGCTGCTCGATGTCCACGAGGACGCGATCGCCGAGGGTGTGGCAGCGGTCGGCGGCGTGCCCGGCCGGTTCGAGGCGATCGACGAAGGACAGGAGTTCGCAGCGATCGTCGACTACGCCCACACACCCGACTCGCTCGACGTCGTGCTCCAGGCCGCGCGCGAGCTCGGCGACGGCCGCCTGATCGTCGTCTTCGGAGCCGGGGGAGACCGCGACCGCGGCAAGCGCCCGCTGATGGGCCGCGTCGCCCGCGAGCGGGCCGACGTGCTCATCGTCACCTCCGACAACCCACGGTCGGAGGAGCCACTCGCGATCATCCAGGACGTCGTGCAGGGGACGGGAACGGACGTCGAGATCGACCCGGATCGACGCTCCGCGATCGCGCGAGCGGTCTCTCTCGCCAAGCCGGGCGACGTGGTCGTCGTCGCGGGCAAGGGTCATGAACAGGGCCAGGAGGTCGCCGGCGTCGTTTACCCGTTCGACGACCGAGACGTGCTGCGAGTAGCGCTGCGCGGGTCGAAGGACGGCATGTGATACCGCTCGCCTGGGACGAGATCGAGAGCCTCGAGCTGGGCCGTCTCGAACGCGGCGACGGCGGCGACACGATCACCGGGATCGAGGCGGACTCGCGCGCGGTCGGCCCCGGGGACCTCTTCGTCGCGCTGAACTCGGGCGTGGACTACGTGGCCGACGCGCGCGAGCGGGGCGCGGCGACGCTCGTCCCCGGCGACCAGCACGCGGCGCTTGCCGCCCTCGCAAGGCTCGTGCGCGGCAAGAGCGCGGCGCGCGTCGTCGCGGTCGTCGGCTCGACGGGCAAGACGACGACGAAGGACATCCTCGGCGCGCTCTGCGCCGCGGCCGTCCCGACCGTGTTCGCCGAGGCGAGCCTCAACAACGAGATCGGCGTGCCCCTGACGATCTGCCGCCTCGAGCCCGAAACCGGGGTGCTCGTCCTCGAGCTGGGCATGCGCGGGCTCGGTCAGATCGCCGAGCTCAGCGAGGTCGCGCGTCCGGATCTGGCGGTGATCACCTCGATCGGTCCCGAGCACCTCGAGCTCGTCGGCTCGCTCGAGAATGTCGCACGCGCGAACGCCGAGGTGCTCGACGCACTGCCGCCGGGCGGCGTCGCCGTCGTTCCCGCTGCGGACCTCTCGCCGGAGCTGGTGCCCTTTCTCACCCGCGCGGACATCGTCGTCCGCCCGTTCGACCCGCGTCGAGTCGAGCTCGACGACGGAACGGCGGAGTTCGAGCTGGCCGGGTCGAGCGTGCGGTTGACTCTGCCGTTCGCGCGCCGGACGCTCGTCGAGAACACCTACGCTGCGCTGCTCGCGTACGAGGCGCTCGGCCTGCCGCTCGACCGGCTCCAGGACGGCGTGGCCGGAGTTCGCCTCTCCCCGTGGCGCGGCGAGGAGGCCGACCTGCCCGGGGGCGGCGTCGTCGTGAACGACGCCTACAACGCGAACCCGACGTCGATGCGCGCCGCGCTCGCCGACCTCGCCGAGCGCGCGGCAGGGCGCCGGAAGGTCGCGATCCTCGGCGAGATGGCGGAGCTCGGCGAGTTCTCCGACGCCTATCACCGGGAGATCGGCGAGGTCGTGGCGCAGACCGTCGACGTCCTGCTCGCCGTTGGCGAGCCCGCCAGGGCGTACATGCTTCCCGGTGTTGCGGAGATGCTCTGGGTCGAGCGCGCCGAGAGCGTCGACGACGCGGTCCTCGGCGCGGTCGTGCGCCCGGGCGATGCCGTCCTCGTGAAGGCGTCGCGGGCCGTCGGGCTCGAAGGCATCCCCACGAGCCTGGCGAAGATCGCGCAGACATGGTGAGGGTGCTGATCGCGGGTCTCGTCGCGATGGTGATCGCGGTCGTGACCGGCCCCACCTTCATCGAGTCGCTGCGCCGCCGCAGCGTCGGCCAGCAGATCCGCGCGGAGGGTCCGGCCGGGCATCACGTGAAGCAGGGAACCCCGACCATGGGCGGCCTGCTGATCCTCTTCTCCGCGACTCTGCCGTTCCTGGTCCTGTCGGTACACACGCTTCCCGGGTACACGCTGCTCGGGGTCACGCTCGGCTGCGGCCTGATCGGGTTCCTCGACGACTACCTGAAGGTGCGACGGCGTCGCTCGCTCGGCCTTCCGGGACGGTGGAAGATGCTGCTCCTGCTCGCGGTCACCGTCGGGATGGGGATCGCCACGACCCACATCCCGGGAGTCGACACGAAGCTCTACCTCCCGATCGTCGACTGGCACGTCGACCTCCACTGGGCGTTCTACCCGTTCCTCTTCCTCGTGATCGCAGGCACCGTCAACGGCGTCAACCTGACCGACGGGCTGGACGGGCTCGCCGCGGGGACGACGGCGATCTCGCTCCTCACCTTCCTCTCGATCGCGGTGATCTCGTGGATTCGCTCGGGTGCGCCCGGTCACCGCAGCAGCACCTACCTCGATCTCGCGATCTTCGGAGCTGCGCTGATCGGCGGCGTGATCGGGTTCCTGTGGTTCAACGCCCACCCGGCCGAGGTGTTCATGGGCGACACCGGCTCGATGGCGCTCGGCGGGGCGCTGGCCGGGTTCGCCGTGCTCACGAAGACCGAGGTGCTGCTGATCTTCGTCGGCGGCATCTACCTCGTCGAGGCGCTCTCCGTGATCATCCAGGTCGTCTCCTTCAAGCGCACGGGGAAGCGGGTGTTCCTGATGGCGCCGATCCACCACCACTTCGAGATGAAGGCGTGGTCGGAGACAAAGATCATGGTTCGGTTCTGGATCGTCTGCGCGATCCTCTGCGCGGTCGGCTTCGCCCTCTACTACCGCTACTACCTCCGCTTCCGCCTGTGAGGCGCGCGCTCGTGCTCGGGCTGGCACGGTCGGGCGAGGCGGCGGCGCTCGCGCTCCGCTCGACGGGTGTCGAGGTCGTCGCTCACGACGTGAAGCGGTCGATCGACCCCGAGCTCGTGGGCAGGCTCCTGGGTCTCGGCGTCGAAGTTCACCTCGGAGAGGAGGACGAGGCGCTGCTCAGGGGAGTCGACGCGGTTGTGAAGAGTCCGGGGATTCCAGGCGGGCGGCCGTTGGTCACGGCTGCCCGCGCCGCCGGCATCGCGGTGCTGTCCGAGATCGAGCTCGGCGCGCGGCTCCTGCCGAATCCCCTGATCGGGATCACGGGCACGAACGGGAAGACGACGACCACGGCGCTCGTCGGCGAGATGTTCCGGGCGGACGAGAGGCCCGTCGAGGTCGCGGGCAACATCGGGCGCCCCCTCACGAGCCTGGTGGGAGGGATCGACTCCGACGCGTGGATCGTGTGCGAGCTCTCGTCGTTCCAGCTCGAGGACGTGGAGACGCTTCGGCCTCGCGTCGCCGTGCTGCTGAACCTCGAGCCGGATCACATCGACCGTCACGGGACGTTCGAGGCGTATGGCGAGGCGAAGCTGCGCGTCTTCGAGCGGCAGACCGCCGACGACGTCGCAATCGTGCCCCGCGGGTTCCGGCCGGTGCCCGGCAGTGCGAGACGGGTCGAGTTCGCATGGGACGACCCGCTGCCCGCCGAGCCGCGGATCCCCGGCACCCACAACCGAGAGAACGCCGTCGCGGCGACGGCCGCCGCGCGCGCCGCGGGCGTACGGGAGGCGGCGATCTCGCGCGCGCTGGTGGCGTTCCCGGGCGTTCCGCACAGGATCGAGGAACTACGGTCGGTCGGCGGTGTCCGTTTCGTGAACGATTCGAAGGCGACGAACGTGGCCGCCGCACTGCGGGCGATCGCGGCTTTCGACGCCCCGTTGCACGTCATTCTCGGCGGGCTCGGCAAGCACGAGAGCTACGACCCGCTGGCCGCCGCGCTCGAGAGCGAGGATCGCGCTTACCTGATCGGCGATGCCGCCGAGGAGATCGCGGCCGCGCTCCAGCGGGCGGGCGTCACGTTCGAGCGCTGCGGCGATCTGATCACCGCCGTCTCCGAGGCTGCCCGCGGGGCGCGCCCCGGAGACGTCGTGCTGCTCTCGCCCGCGTGCGCCAGCTTCGACCAGTTCGAGAGCTACGAGCACCGCGGTGACGCCTTCCGCCAGCTGGTCGCGGCGCTCGAGGAGCCGCGGTGACCGCGGCATGGTCCCCGTCCTCCCACGGCCGACAACCGGCCGATCCAGCCGTCTCCGAACGCGCCGTGTCCGGTACAGCGGACTTGTGGGGCACCCCGGCCCACCACCCACCTTCTATTCTAATCGGCCAACACGTACAGGTGTCGCTCTGGACCGTGCCGGGTCAGAGCGCACCGATCCGCGGCGACGGGGCGTCGTGACTCGCGGCCGCTTCGAGCAGCGCGTCCTCGGGCTCGTCACGCTGGGCCTCGTCGCGTTCGGCCTCGTGATGGTGTTCAGCGCCACGTCGGCGCCCGCCGCGCTCGGGAACGGCGATCCGATGGGGTTCCTGATCAGGCAGTCGATCTACGCGCTCGTCGGCATCGTGCTGCTCGCCTTCTTCTCCCGTTTCGACTACCACGGGCTGCGCCGGCTCGCGCCCGTCCTCGTCGTCACCGCCCTCGCACTTTGCGCGGCTGTCCTCGTCGCCGCCCCGTTGATCAACGGCGCCAGGCGCTGGTTCGTCGTCGGCCCGGTGAGCGTGCAACCGTCCGAGCTCGCGAAGCTCGCTCTCTGCGTCTGGGTCTGCGCGAGGTTGGCGCGGCGGCCCGCGCCTCGGACGCTCGGCGAGCTGATCAGGCCCGTCGGCCTCGTCACGGCCGTGTTCGCGGGCCTGATCGTGCTCGAACCGGATCTCGGCACGACGATCGCGCTGGCCGTGATGGTGGGCGGCGTGCTGCTCGTGTCGGGGACGCCGACGCGCCTGCTCGTTCTCGCGTCCACGCTCTCGCTTGGGATCGGCGCGGCGGCGATCTGGATGGAGCCCTACCGGCGCGCCCGCTTCTTCAGCTTCCTCCATCCGACGGTCGATCCGCAGGGTGCGGGCTACCAGATCTCACAGTCGATGATCAGCGTGGGCTCGGGCGGCTACACGGGCAGAGGGCTCGGCCACGGCGTCGGCCCGCTCTTCTACCTCCCCGAGGCGCACACGGACATGATCTCCGCAACGGTGGGCGAGGAGCTCGGCCTGATCGGGCTCACGTTCCTCGTCGCCGCCTTCGTCGTCTTCGCCTGGGCCGGGTTCCGCGTCGCCCTCTCCTGCCGCGATCCGTTCGGCAAGCGTCTCGCCGCCGGGATCACCACCCTCGTCTGCGGCCAGGCCGTCGTGAACCTCGCGGCGACCCTCGGGATCGCCCCCCTCACCGGCATTCCGCTGCCGTTCGTCTCGTACGGCGGCTCATCGCTGATCGTGCTCCTCGCCGGGGTCGGCGTTCTCCTTAACATCGCCGTGAATGAGCGTGTCGTCGAAGCTCGTGTGCGTGATCGCAGCGGGAGGAACCGCAGGGCATGTCCGTCCCGCGCTCGCGGTCGCGGAAGCGCTGCGGCGACGCGGCGTCAGCGTGACGTTCGCCGGGTCGGCGGATCGCGTCGAGTCGCTGCTGGTTCCTGAGGCTGGTTTCGAGCTCGACACCTTCCGCGTGTCGGGCATCCCGCGGACGATCGGAGTCTCGCTTCTCCGCTCCGTCCGCCAGGCGGGAACGGCGCCGTTCACGTGCCTGCGGATCCTCCGCGTCCGCCGCCCCGACGTCGTCTTGGGCGGGGGCGGGTACGTCGCCGGGCCGATGGTGCTCGCCGCGTGGCTCCGTCGCACACCCGCCGCACTGACGGAGGCAGACGCCCGCCTCGGTCTCGCCAACCGACTCGCGGCCCCTTTCGCACGCCGGGTCTTTCTCGCCTACGACGTCCCGGGCCGGCGCGGGCCGAAGTACCGCGTCGTCGGCCGCCCGATCCCGGTCGCCCATCGGGGTGCGTCCCGCGACGAGGGCCGGCGCCTGTTCGCGCTGCCCTCCGACCGCCCCGTCGTCGCGGTCTTCGGCGCGCTCGCCGGGGCCCGGTCGCTGAACGAGCTCGCGGTCACGGCGTGGGGGAGCGCCGGACCCGCCGTCCTCCACATCTCGGGCCAGCGTGACTACGACTCCCTGCGGTCGCGTGTGACCCGACCGGACTACGTCCTCCTCCCGCAGACCGACCAGTTCGGCGCGGCCCTCGCCGCTGCGGACGTCGCGGTCTCCCGGGCGGGCGGGACCGTGTGGGAGCTCGCAGCGGCCGGGACGCCGGCTGTGCTGGTCCCCTACCCGCATGCGACCGGCGATCACCAGACGTTGAACGCGCGCCATTTCGAGCGAGGGGGCGGGGCGCTCGTCGTGCCCGACGCCGAGGTCGAGCGCGTGCCCGCGCTCGTCGACGGGCTGCTCGCCGACCCGGGCCGGCTCGCGCGCATGCGCGCAGCCATGCGCGAGCTGGCACGCCCGGACGCCGCCGACGAGATCGCGGAGGAGCTGATCCGGCTTGCAGCCGCTCGCCGGTAGGAGTCTCTACTTCGTCGGCATCGGCGGCTCCGGACTGTCCGCATACGCGAACGTCGCACGCGCACTGGGCGCCGAAGTGCGCGGCTGGGATCTCCGGGAGACGATCTTCACGGAGACGCTCGGTGGAATCGAGATCGACCTCGGCGGTGAGCCGAAGCCGCCCGCGGGGTGGGAGCCGATCGTCTCCACTGCGCACCGTCACCGGGTCGAAGGGACGCCGCGCGCCGCCTTTCTCGCCGAGCTCGTCGGAACGCAGCCGTCGATCGTCGTCGGCGGCGCACACGGCAAGACCACGACGGCCGCGATGATCGCGTACGTCCTCCGCGAGACGGGCCGGGATCCGGCGTGGATCATCGGCGGCGTCGTTCCGCAGCTCGGCGGCAACGCCGGTGTCGGGACAGGGTGGCTCGTCGTCGAAGGGGACGAGTCCGACCGCTCGATCGACGCCCTCGACCCGCGCATCGCGGCTGTGACGAACATCGAGCTCGACCATCACGCGAGCTATGCCTCCGAGGCCGAGCTGCGCGACCTGCTCGAAGCGTGGCTCGCCCGTGCGCCGCACGCCGTCCGCGGGTGGGAGCTCGAGCCGGCCGACATCGAGCTCGCCGTCGCCGGCGAGCACAACAGGCGCAACGCCGCTACCGCCCTCGCGGTGCTCGAGCTCGCGGGCGTGCCGCGAGAAGAGGCGGCGCCCGTGCTCGCGAGCTTCGCCGGCGTCGACCGGCGCTTCGAGCTGGTCGGCTCCGTGGGCGGGGTCGCCGTCTACGACGACTACGGCCACAACCCGACTGAGCTCGCGGCGACGCTGCGCGCGGCGCGGGCACTCGAGCCGACGCGCCTGCTCGCCGTCTACCAGCCACACGTCCACGAGCGGACACGCCACCTCGCGGCCGAGCTGGCGGACGCTCTTGCGCTCGCAGATCTCGTGATCGTGACCGAGGTGCTCGGCAACCGCGACGAACCCCGCGAAGGGGTCACGGGCAAGTGGGTCGTCGACCGCTTGCCGCGCACCGTCCGCGCGGGCTGGGCGCCCACGCTCGACGATGCTGCTCGCCTCGCGCTCGAGTGGGTGCGGCCGGGCGACCTCGTCGTGACCTTCGGCGTCGGCGAGCCGTGGCAGGCAGCTCGTGCGATCGTCGCCGGGCTGCGGCCATGACGATCGAGACCGCCGTCCCACTCTCACGCTGGACGACGATCGGTACCGGAGGCCCTGCCCGGGCTTTCGCCCAGCCGGAGACGGTCGCCGAGCTCGAGTCGGCGGTGCGGTGGGCGGCCGAGCAGGAGCTCGCTGCACGCGCGATCGGACTCGGCTCGAACCTCCTCGTCGCCGACGCCGGCGTGGATGCTCTCGTGCTCCGGCTCACGGGCGAGCTCGCCGAGGTGCGCGTCGACGGAGACGTCCTCGTCGCCGGGGGCGGAGCGACCAACGCCCTGTGTCTCCATCGCGCCCGGGCCGCCGGGCTCGGCGGCTTCGAGTTCGCGTGTGCAATCCCGGGCACGGCGGGCGGCGGTGTCTGGATGAACGCGGGTGCATACGGATCCGACTGGGCGGCGATCCTCGTCCGCGCGCTCGTCGTCACCGCGGAGGGCTCGAGGTGGCTGAGGCCCGCAGAGCTCGGGCTCACGTACCGTCACTCCGACCTCCGCCCGGGCCAGATCGTGGCGACCGTCGAGTACCGTCTCGAACCTCGGCCGGTGGCGGAGATCAAGGAACGCGTCGCCGAGCTCCTCGCCCAGCGGAAGGCGACGCAGCCGACGAACAGGCGCACGTTCGGCTCCGTCTTCAAGAACCCGCCGGGCGAGCTCGGAGCGGGCCGGCTGATCGAGCTGTCGGGGCTCAAGGGGCACCGGATCGGCGGGGCGGTGATCTCCCCCGTGCACGCGAACTTCATCGAGAACGCCGGTGCGGCGACGAGCGCAGACTGCCTCGCGCTGATCGACGAAGCCCGCCGCCGCGTGTCGCAGCAGCACGGGATGGTGCTCGAGCCGGAGGTCGTGCTCCTCGGTGACGTTTCGCCCGCTCCGATCGCTTGACGTCGGGGCGGTAGGAGCGGCCGGTGCCGCGGCGAAATCGACGCGGTGGCCAGCGGCGAGCGAGCTCAGCCCGGGTCGCGCCGTCGCTCGCGACCGGCGAGCGTCGTCGTCCCGTTCCCGCAAGCGCACGCAGGCCGCTTCGCCCACTCGAGGCTCCTCCCGTCGGGTCGCGCGATCGTCGTCGCGTTCGCGCTAGTCGTCGCCGCAGCGGCGGCGTACCTGATCGCCCGCGAGACGTCCGTCTTCGCCGTGCGCACCGTGGCCGTGCGCGGCGCCCCGCCGGCGCTCGCGCGCCAGGTGCAGGCCACGCTCCGCGGCGACCTCGGAACCAGCCTCCTCCGTGTCGACCTCGGCGCCGCCCAGACGGCCGTGACCGCGCTGCCGACGGTCGCCGCGGTCTCGTTCGACCGTGCGTTCCCGCACACGCTCCGTGTCACGATCGTGCCCGAGCGCCCGGTCGCCGTGGTGCGTGTGGGAGCTGACTCGTGGCTCGTCTCCGCCCGGGGTCGAGTGATGGCGACGCTGCGGCACGGGGCGTGGCCTTGGCTGCCGCGGATCTGGGTCGGGAGGGGCGAGACGTTCGTGGTCGGCGCGCTGGTGAACGCCGACCTCGGACCCGCCCTCCAGGCCGTCTCGCCGCTCGGCGCGGTCCGGTTCCCGGCCCGCGTCACCTCCGTGCGGACGACCGGCGGCGAGCTCACGCTCATGCTCCGGGACGGCATCGAGATCCGGCTCGGCGATGCACGCGACGTCCCCCTGAAGCTCGTCGTCGCGGCCAACGTGCTGCCGCTCGTGACGTCGGACACGCGCTACATCGACGTGAGCGTGCCCGGGCGCCCCGTGTCGGGCTCCCAGATCGCGGCACCGACAACTGGCCCGACAACCGGGCCGGCAACTGGGCCGGCGGCTGAGTCGACGACCGCATCGGCGGTCACGCCCTCCGGTGCGGCCTCGGACTCCTCACCGGCGACCGCGGATTCCGCGCCGGCGAGCTCGGGCTCCGGGACGTCGGCCCCGACCGTTACGAGCTCCGTCACCGGCGGCGCGCCGGCCACGACCGGGTCGAGGACGACCCCTCAAACCCTCAACTCTCAAGTCGAGGGTAAGGTCAAGACCTCGACGGGACCTTGAGACTCCTGTTGACATTGCCGACAAGGAGTTCGTACCCTGAGCGCGTACCGCATGCTTTTCACTGATTTTCCACCCCATAGCTCGACGAGAGCTTGACGTTGAGAAAGGTCGAGAGGCAGGCTGAGATGAGCACCCAGACGGGCAACTACCTCGCAGTGATCAAGGTCGTCGGTGTCGGCGGCGGCGGGACGAACGCGGTCAACAGGATGGTCGGCGCCGGCCTCTCCGGCGTCGAGTTCATCGCCGTCAACACCGACGCGCAGGCGCTCCTCGAGAGCGACGCCGATCTCAAGGTCCAGATCGGCTCGAGGGCGACCCGTGGGCTCGGAGCGGGTGCCGATCCCGCCGTCGGCCACGCCGCGGCGCAGGAGACGCGCGACGAGCTGAAGGAGGTGCTCAAGGGCGCCGACATGATCTTCGTCACCGCCGGCGAAGGCGGCGGCACCGGCACCGGTGCGGCGCCCGTGCTCGCCGAGCTCGGCCGCGAGCTCGAGGCCCTGACCGTCGGCGTCGTGACCCGACCGTTCGCGTTCGAAGGGCGGCGGCGGGCGGAGCAGGCCGAGCTCGGCATCCAGAACCTCCGCGACCGCGTCGACACGCTGATCGTGATCGAGAACGACCGCCTGCTGCAGGTGGTCGAGAAGAAGACCCCGGTGAAGGAGGCGTTCCGGATCGCCGACGACATCCTCCGCCAGGGCGTCCAGGGGATCACGACGCTGATCACCGAGCCGGGCCTCGTCAACCTCGACTTCGCCGACGTCCGCACGATCATGCGCGACGCCGGCTCGGCGCTGATGGGAATCGGCGGCGCCAGCGGAGAGGGCCGCGCGACGGCGGCCGCGACTGCCGCTGTGTCCTCGCCGCTCCTCGAGACGACGCTCGACGGTGCGACCGGCGTCCTCTTGAGCATCACCGGCGGCCCCGATCTCGGGCTGTTCGAGGTGAACGAGGCTGCAGAGGTCGTCACGAGCCATGCCGACTCGAACGCGAACGTCATCTTCGGCGCGGTGATCGACGAGAAGCTGAAGGACGAGGTGCGGGTGACCGTGATCGCCACGGGCTTCGGCGGCCGTTCGCGCCGACGTCGAGCCGAGGCGCTCGCCCCCGGTCACGGCCGTTCGGAGGCACCCGTCCGTCCGGCCGACGACATCGACATCCCGAGCTTTCTCAGGGAGTCGTAGGGGGCGACCTCGCGCGCGACCGGCGCGCACGCCGCGCTGCCGGGGTTAGAGTCGCGGCGTGGACGACGTCGAGACGCTTCGACGCACACCGCTCTTCGAGCGGCACGTCGCACTCGGCGCCCGGATGGTCCCGTTCGCCGGCTGGGAGATGCCCGTCCAGTACGAGGGCGTGATCCCCGAGCACGTCGCGGTCCGGACCCGTTGGGGCGTCTTCGACGTCTCCCACATGGGCCAACTGCACGTCGAGGGGCCGAACGCGCACACCCTGCTGCAGGGAGTGCTCTCGAACGACCTCGACCGCCTCGGCGACGGCGAGGCGCAGTACACGCTGCTGACCAACGACGCCGGCGGCATCGTCGACGACCTGATCGCCTATCGGCTCTCGCCGCACCACTACCTCCTCGTCGTCAACGCCGGGAACCGTGAAGTCGCGTTCGCGTGGCTGAAGGAACGCGAGGTGCGCGGCTCGGAGGTGCGCGACGCCTCCGACGACTACGCCCTTCTCGCAGTCCAAGGACCCGAGAGCATCGAGCAGCTGGGCCTTCCCGAGTCGCCGCCGTTCACCCACGCGATGGGGTCGATCGACGGCCTCGAGGTGATGGTCTGCCGCACCGGCTACACCGGTGAGCGGGGCGTCGAGCTGTTGTCCCCCGCCGAGGACGGGCCCGCGCTGTGGGATGCGGTCGTAGGCCGCGGCGCCACCCCCTGCGGGCTCGGCGCGCGCGACACGCTCCGCCTCGAGGTCTGCTACCCGCTGCACGGGAACGACATCACGGCGGAGACCGACGCCATCTCGGCCGGGCTCGGCTGGACGTGCGCGCTCGAGAAGGAGTTCACCGGCGTCGAGGAGTTGCGACGCGTCAAGGCGGAGGGGCCGACCCGGCGGCTCGTCGCGTTCGTCATGGTGGAGAAGGCGGTGCCGCGGCACGGAATGCCGATCGGGGGCGGCGGGAAGGTCACGTCGGGCACGCACTCGCCGATGCTCGACGTCGGCATCGGCATGGGCTACGTTCCTGCCGCGCTGGCCGTCCCGGAGACCGAGCTCGTCGTCGACGTCCGCGGTCGTCCGCGCCGGGGGCGTGTCGTGCGCAAGCCGATCTACACCCGAGAGGAGCATTGAGCGATGGCCGCAGCCGAGAACTACCCCGACGACCTCCGCTACCACCGCGATCACGATTGGGCTCGGATCGACGGCGACGAGGCGGTGCTCGGCATCACCTGGTTCGCCCAGGATTCGCTCGGCGAGCTCGTGCACTTCGAGGCACCCGCCGTCGGGACGGTGATCTCGGCCGGCGACGCGTACGGCGAGGTGGAGTCGGTCAAGGCCGTCTCCGATGTGATCGCCCCGCTCTCGGGGGAGATCCTCGAGGTCAATGCGAGCGTCGTCGACGCCCCGGAGCTCGTGAACGACGACCCGTACGGGGCCGGCTGGCTCGTGCGCGTCCGCCTCTCCGACCCGGCGGAGGTCGGCCAGCTGCTCGACGCCGACGCCTACCGGGCCGTCGTAGCGGAGCAGTAGTGGGCTACCTCTCGCTCACCGATCGCGACCGAGAGGAGATGCTCGCAGCGATCGGTGTCTCCTCGGTCGAGGAGCTGTTCGACCAGATCCCCGCCGGCGTCCGGCTCGGACGCGAGCTCGACGTCGAGCCCGAGCTCACCGAGCAGGAGATCACGGCGCTCTTCGAGCGCCTCGCCGTGCGGAACGCGCACACGGGCAGTGAGCTCTCCTTCCTCGGCGCCGGCATCTACGACCACTACGTGCCCGCGGTCGTCGACGCCGTGCTTTCCCGCGGCGAGTTCCTCACGGCCTACACCCCGTACCAGCCGGAGATGAGTCAGGGCGTCCTGCAGGCGATCTTCGAGTACCAGACGGCGATCTGCGAGCTCACCGGGATGGACGTCTCGAACGCGTCCGGTTACGACGGCTGCACGGTCGCGGCCGACGCCTGCTACATCGCGAAGCATGCGACCGGGCGCACGAAGGTCGTGCTGGCCGAGGCGCTCAACCCGATGGTGCGGCGCGTGGTGAAGACCTATGCGCCCGGCTTCGGGCTCGACGTGGTCGAGGTGCCGCACCGCGACGGCGCGACGGATCCCGCGGAGCTCGCCGCAGCCGCCGCCGACGCCGCGGCAGTGCTCTTCCAGCAGCCGAACTTCTTCGGCGTGCTCGAGGATGCGCCGGCGCTCGCAGCCGCGGCCAACGAAGCGGGAGCGCTCTCCGTCGCCCATGTCGACCTCCTCTCCCTCGGCCTGCTCGAAGCGCCGGGCGCGTACGGCTCCGCACTCGCAATCGGCGAGGGGCAGTCGGCGGGGAACTATCAGAGCTACGGTGGCCCGCACTACGGCTTCCTCGCGTCGCACACCGACTTCATCCGGCGGCTTCCGGGGAGGATCGTCGGCGAGACGCTCGACGCCGCGAACGTGCGCGGCTATGTCCTCACCCTGCAGACCCGGGAGCAGCACATCCGGCGGGAGAAGGCAACCTCGAACATGACGACGAACCAGACGCT
>Ga0187778_10002036_pt1 | contig 13935 bp, 9 predicted proteins | sample 1015_Q2_SP5_20_M_FD_132418 | JGI IMG/M metagenome (GOLD analysis project Ga0187778, IMG submission 132418) | Tropical peat soil microbial communities from peatlands in Department of Meta, Colombia - 1015_Q2_SP5_20_MG | ecosystem: Environmental > Terrestrial > Soil > Wetlands > Peat | place... | reverse complement strand
TAGTACGTCGTCCGCACGTTGGTGACCCAGTCCCGCAGCGCCTCGTTGATCGCGTCCTTCAACGTCCGGCTGCCGGACTCGACCGAGATCACCCGCGCGCCGATCGCGGTCACGAGCGCGTGCATCGCCGAGAAGACCGCCGGATCGGTCTCCGACGTCGGCGTGAGCAGCCAATAGGCGCCATCGAACAGATCGGCCCGCGCGGCCTGGACGCCGGACAGCTCGCTTCCGGCCATCGGGTGTCCGCCCACGAATCGGCTCGGGTCCGGCAGCGACCTGCGCACCGCTTCGAGGATGCTGGTCTTCGTGGACGCCACGTCGGTGACCACGCCATCGTAGCCGCCGGCGGCAAGCACGCGCAGCCACTCCTCCACGGAACCTGGTGGCATGCCGAGCACCGCGAGCTCCGCGCCTCCAGCAGACAGCCACGAAGTCGCAGCGTCGGTGCCTGGAGCGGCGCCCTCGTCGATGATGCCTCGTTCGAGTGCGAACTCGAGCGAAGCTGGGTTCCGGTTGATCCCAAGCACGCGAGGCGGATCGTCGAGTCGCTTCAGCGCCGCGGCGATCGACCCGCCGATCAGCCCGAGACCGACTATCGCCACGCTCCTGAAGCCGCCCGACGCCATCATCCCACCCCCAGGTGCTTGCCCTCGAGCGCGACGAGCGGCACCAGCCCATCCATGAGCTCGCTGAATCCTGTTGGAGTCAGCGACTGGGGTCCGTCACAGCGAGCGTGCTCGGGATCGGGATGGACCTCGACCATCACGCCGTCGGCCCCCGCGGTGATCGCTGCGCGTGCCATCGGCACGATCAAGTCACGCCGACCGGTCGCGTGCGACGGGTCCGCGATGACCGGAAGGTGGGTGAGCATCTTGAGCGCCGCAACGGCAGCGAGATCAAGGGTGTTTCGGGTGTAGGTCTCGAACGTGCGGATGCCACGCTCGCAGAGAATGACCTCGCGGTTCCCGCCCTTGAGCACGTATTCCGCGGCCGATAGAGTCTCTTCGATCGTTGCCGAGAGCCCCCTCTTCAGCAGGATCGGCTTCTGCATCTTCCCGAGCTCCTCGAGCATCATGAAGTTCTGCATGTTTCGCGCACCGATCTGGATAATGTCAGCATACTTCACCATGATCTCGATATCCCTGGGGTCCATTAATTCCGTTACCACAGGGAGTCCTGTCCTCTCCCTTGCATCCGCAAGGTATTGAAGCCCCTCTTCACCAAGCCCCTGAAAGGAATAAGGGGATGTCCGTGGCTTAAATGCCCCTCCCCTTATAAACGAAGCGCCTGCATCCTTCACCTTCTCTGCGATGTTCATTATGAGGGTTTTGTTCTCAATGGCGCATGGCCCTGCAATGACCTGTATCTTCTTGTCCCCGATTACCCTTCCCTTCACGTCAATGAGGGTGCCCTCTGCTTTGAACTCCCTGCTCGCCAGTTTGTAGGGCTTGAGGATCCTCATCACATTTTCGACACCGGTCATCACCCTTATGGCATCCTCTTCTTCCTCCGTGACCCTCGACGTATCTCCGATTACCCCTACGATTGTCCTTTCAGTGCCCTTGGATACATGGGCACTCAGGCCTTTGGATTCGAGCTTCTTAAGCAGATGCCGAAGTGCCTCATCAGTTGCATCGGGTCTCAATACGATGATGTCCATTTATTCCTCCGTTCAACCAAAAGATTGTCTATTCACTACAGCGTCAACAAGCTATTGAGCGCCATGGCATTCGTTGAATGCCCCGATAACCAATTACTTCATGACTGATTTCAGTGCAGCGAGAAACCTCTCGTTTTCCTCGGCCAATCCGATAGTCACCCGAAGCGCCGGTCCCATGGGTCTTACGATCACCCCTTTTCTGAGGAGCTTTTCATAGAGGTTCATGGAGTCTTCAACAGGGATGTAGATAAAATTTGCCTCGGTAGGGACATACCCTAGGCCCAGGCGCGTTAATTCCTTGTAGAGATACTGCTTCCCCTTTTCATTCGCCCCTCTGGATCTCCTTACGTGGTCATCGTCCCTGAGTGCACCCAATGCCGCGCTCTGTGCGATGGTGTTTGTGTTAAAGGGCGGTCTCAGCTTGTTCATCTCGTTAATTATCACGGCACCCGCAATACCATAGCCAATCCTCAGTCCTGCAAGGCCGAATATTTTCGAAAATGTCCTCAAAATCAGGATATCCTTCCCTTTCCGGAACCATTTCATGCTGTCTGCATAGTGGGGATCTGAGACATATTCATAATACGCCTCATCCATCACCGTAAGAATTCCCTCGGGCAGTCCTTCCATGAATACATCAAATTCCTCCTTTTTGTTGATGGTTCCTGTGGGGTTATTGGGATTCGCGATGAAAACAATCTTCGTCTTTTCCGTCACAGCCTCACGCATTGAGGGAAGGTCATGGGTATGATTCTTCAAGGGGACCTGCACGGCCCGTCCTCCCAGGGACTGGACCGCCATGGCATACACCACAAAGGAAGGAACGGCCATGACCGCTTCGTCGCCGGGTCTCATATAGGTTCTTGCCACAATGTCCAGGAGCTCATTGGAACCATTCCCCAGGATGATTTGTTCCGGTTCCACTGAGAGCTTTCCTGACAGGGCGTTCCTTACATAATATGCACCCCCGTCAGGATACCGGTTGAGATCATTCGTTGAGTCATTGATGGCTGCCAAAGCCATGGGTGATGGCCCAAGAGGGTTCTCGTTGGATGCGAGTTTGATTGAGCCTGTGATGCCAAACTCCCTTTCCAGCTCTTCCACCGGTTTCCCCGGAACATAAGGCCTGATGGCAGAGACATACTCCGGGGGCTTAATCATTGGTCCCCCCTGCTGGATAAGAGCCGAGGATCTTCAGGTAGAGGCAGCCCTCTTTCACCTCATCTACGGCCTTCTTGACTTTCTTGTCATCCATATGTCCCCCCATGTCCACAAAAAATATATATTCCCACGCCTTTCTCTTGGATGGTCTCGATTCGATCTTCGTGAGGTTTATCTTCGCCTGTTTGAATGGTTCAAGGATGGTGAAGAGAGCACCGGGCCTGTCCTTGGTAGAGAACATGATGGACGTTTTGTCACTGCCCGTTCTTTTTGAAGGCTCCCAGCTGATCACGAAAAACCGCGTGAAGTTGTCCTTATAATCCTCTATATGACGCTCCACAAAGTGCAGGTCATAGATCTTTGCCGCGACTTCGCTCGCAATGGCCGCAGCATCATCCTCCTTTGAGGCCATCTCTGCTGCCCTTGCAGTGCTTGTCGACTCGAGGATCGGTATCCCTGGCACATTTCTCTCTAGCCACTTACGGCATTGGGCGGTGGGCTGGGGATGGGAATAGATTTTCTTTATCTTCGTCTTATCTCCGCTCCTGGACAAAAGATTGTGGGATATCTTCAGCATCACTTCGCCCGAGATCTTCAGGTCATAATCCATGAACATATCAAGGGTGTAGCTCACCACGCCCTCGTTGGAATTCTCTACAGGTACGACTCCGTAATCGGTTTGTCCTGAATATACGGATTCGAACACGTCCTTAATGCCTTCGGCGGGAATGAGGACCGCGGACGAGCCAAAATACCTCATGGCAGCAAGATGTGTGAATGTGGCAACAGGCCCGAAATAGGCCACTTTAAGGGGCTGTTCAAGGGAAAGTGAGGCTGAGAGGATTTCCCTAAAAAGCGGCTTGATCGCGCTGTTGGGAAACGGACCTCTGTTGATGGAGATAAGCCTCTGCAGGATCTCCTTTTCACGCTCTGGGGAATAAAAGCGTGTATTCTCTTGCCTTTTGATGCGCGCGACCTCGATGACAATTCTGGCCCTCCTGTTGAGAAGGTTCAGTATCTCTTCGTCTATTGCGTCGATCTCGCTCCTCAGGTTTTTCAGCTCGCTCATCCTCTTATCCCCTTTGTTTTCTTGATTGAAATATTAATGATACAGCTTTTTTCTTAATTTTTTCAAGGAGTTTAGGTACAGGGAACGTGCATGTCGAAAGTTTCATTTCGAGGCAAGGACAGACTCGACAGAAAAGACCATGCCCAGAGGTTCAAGGGCAATGAGAATGCACTGTTCAGGGGATCAGGTCAGTAAAGTTCGAAATTAGACAAGCATGCGAAATTAAAGGAGACCACACATAAGGTGGAGGGATGCCCTTCAGGCTGCTTTCATCATTGCGCTTTTCCGGCACCGACGAGAAAGAGTCGGTCCCCTCGAGGCCCTCTTATCCCTCAGATCCTCTTTTTTATCCGGATGATCTCTGTTCTTTTTGCATTCGGAAATACATTCCGTAAGCATCGTGAGGAATTTGATCTTGTCCTCATGATCCAGCTTCGCCATTTCCGCACAACGTCCGAACCCTTCTCCACTGAAGAATTCAATCGAGTCTCTGTTACGCGGTGTCCCCAGAAGGTCCGATGCAGCTTGAAGGATTATTGCCTCTGAAAGATCTCTCAATCCCATGACATCCTCCTTATCGCAGAAACTTCAATAAAAATACCAAACACAAATGAGAAAATATATCAGCGGAAATCGGATTTTTTTGTAAGAGTTCTGCGTCGGGCATTTGTAGGGTTTTCCCCTACAACAAAATGCACTTCATATTCAATCCTGCTGTCTTACCCTTTGGGAGACCTTATAGAATACGCGAAGCCCTTTCTCAGGGTATTCTCGCTGATGCTCCTTGGATTCATGAATTGGAGGAGATAGTCCGGCCCCCCGGTTTTAGAGCCGATACCCGACATTCCAGATCCGCCAAAAGGCTGCCTCCCCACAAGGGCACCTGTGATTTTCCTGTTTATATAGAGATTTCCCACCTTGAATCCTTCTTCCATCTTCCTGATATTGGCAGGGCTCCTCGAAAATATGCCGCCTGTCAGTGCATAAGAAGAATTATTTGCGATATCAATGGCCTCATCTATGTTGCCTGCCCTCATGACCACAAGTACAGGACCGAATATCTCTTCCTGCGCAATAAGAGAGTCAGGATCCACGTCCCCGAATAGTACCGGTCCCATGAAATAACCTTCTCCCTCTGCCCTTCTGAGAAGAAGCGTTTTCCCCTCGCTCATCCCTGTCTTTATGTATTTGCCAATTCTTTCCAAGGCCGCTTTGTCAATCACAGGACCCATGAAGGTACCCGGTTCTTCAGGGGGGCCTATCTTTATACTCTCAGCCGCCTCCCTCAGTCTGCCGCAGAATTCGTCAAAGACCTCATCTATTACTATTACCCTTGAGCAGGCCGAACACTTCTGTCCCTGATATCCCAGACAAGATTCCAGAACCCCTGTGACTGCCTCACCCATATCGGCTGTTTCGTCAATAATAACGGCATTTTTTCCCCCCATCTCTGCAATGACTTTCTTGATATTTCTCTGACCGGGATGGGTCTCTCCCGCACGCTTCACTATATCCAGACCCACATCCTTTGAGCCGGTAAATGCAATGAAGTCTATTCCCGGGTGAGACACGAGAAATTCTCCCACCTCACTCCCAGGGCCTGAAAGGAATTGCAGGACCCCGGGGGGAATTCCTGCGGATCTGAATATCTCCAGGAGTTTCCATCCCGTAACAGGCGAAAGGCAAGAGGGTTTGAAAATGATGCAGTTTCCTGTAACAATTCCTGCTGATATCATTCCTGCGGGTATGGCAAGTGGAAAATTCCAAGGAGATATCACGACTCCTACTCCCCGTGGTTCATAATGGTATTCGTTCTCCTCACCCGGATAGTCTCCAAGCCGCATCGGGGTTCCGAGCCGTATGATCTCCCTTCCATAGTATTCGCAATAATCTATTGCCTCATTTACATCACCGTCCGCATCCTTCCACGTTTTGCCGACCTCATATACCTCAAGGGCTATAAGCTCAGACCGTATTTTTCTCATCTCCTCTGCGACCCTGAACAGATAGTCAGCCCTCTCCCTAAAACTCTTCTTCTTCCATATCTCCCATGCCCTTTTCGCTTCTTCAACGGCTCTTTCAGCCTCCTTTCTCGTAGCAAGGGATATCCGACCTATGACCTCCTTAGGAGTCGCCGGGTTATTGGATTCTGTTTCATGGTCTGTATACACCTCCTGATTCCCTATGTAAAGGGGATATCTTCTGTTGAAATCATCTTTTATCTTTCTCAGACTGTCCTTTATTTTTTCCCTGTGTTCGGCCAACGAAAAATCCATGGGGGGCTGGTTTCTGAATATCCCTTTTTCACGAAGCTCTGCAACAACTGCTCTTTCAATCTTTGGGGCCTTAATCAGCTCCTCGAATGGTTTTCCCTCATCAAAGTACTGCCTCACAAAGGACTCATTGGAGGTGTTCTCCAGAAGCCTCCTCACAAGGTATGCCATCCCAGGGATGAGTTCTCCCGCAGGCGTGTATACCCTCACTCGATATCCCATATCCCGCAAGGTTTTTCTCAAGGGCTCACCCATTCCATAAAGCATCTGAAACTCGAATGAGTTCTTGGGAAGTCTTGAGGATTCAGCGAACGCAATCGCGTTGCTCACGCTCCTCACATTATGTGTCGCGATGGCAGGACGTACGTATTCAGAATTATCAAGCAGGATTCTTGTGAGTTCCTCGAAATTGAGGTCTGTTTCCCCCTTATTCAGGAATACAGGCACAGGCCATCCCTTCTGGCTGTTTACCGCAGTCTCATAATCCCAGTATGCCCCTTTTACGAGGCGAACGGATATTTTTCTCCCTTTTATCTTTGTCCACTCTATAAGACTCAGGAGGTCTTCCTTTGTGTCCTTCAGGTATGCCTGGAGAGCTATCCCTGCAAAGTGATAATCTTTAAATTCATCAAGAATGCTTTTGAAGATCGCCAGGATAAGGTCTTTGAAATAATAGTGCTCCATATCGAGACAGACTGACGCACCGATCTCCTGAGCCTTTCTGAATATCTGCCTCAGGTTCTCCTTGGCCCTCTCAATGGAAACTTCAAAGGCTATGGGATCCATTTGGGAGTAAAGGGAAGATACCTTGAGCGAGATATCAATCCTCGGAATGGGTCCCCTGCTATCGCGTTCAAGGAGGGGATCCGTTACCCAGCCCATGACCTTCGGATAGAGGAGGTCAAGGAGTCCCAGGTAGTTCCCAGCATACTCCTTTGCCTCCCTTTCACTCACCACCACCTCTCCCAGCAGATCAACACTGAACGCACATCCGGACTTCCAGAGCGAGCCTAACGGTTTCAGTACGTCACGGGGCGACCTTCCCCCAATGAACTGTCGTGCAATGGATTCCACTCCGGCTTTTATCACTTGGCCGGCAATATAAGGGATGAAGCTGCTCCTGGAGATGCGTTCAATACCCCTGCTTATTATCACAGGAGTATGTGCCTCTTCAGTAAAATATTCTTTCAGTATCTCTACGACAAGGGCATCACTCCGAAGGGAAGGCAGGACATCGATATATCTGAAAAGCTGGAACTTGAATCTCTCATCCTTCATCGTCCACTCCATTATCCTTCCCATCCACTTCCTCGTGTCGAAAAGGAGAGGGACCTCTCCTTCCACGGACGAATAAATCTCTTTACCTATCTCTCGTATCAGATCCTCCACATCATTCTGCAGGTTCATCGCGAGATACCAAAGGCCCTTGTTCTCTCTGAAGAGAAGACATCCTGAATAGCGTGCACCGTCATAAATCCTATTGGAGATTATTAAGTGTCTGCGGGATCAGCTCTGAGAGTGCAGGGAATATGTGCATGCTGCCTGTGATGTATGAAATATCGCTCTGGTTCGCCACTGCATTCACCACCTCCTGAATGAGGACAGAAGCCCATGGTCCTATGATATGGAAGCCAAGGATCTTTTTTGTGTTCTTTTCGACCACCGCTTTTGCAAACCCCTCTTCTTCCATCATTGCACTCCCCATGACCGTATCTGCATACCGTGCCTTTCCTACGAGAATCTCGTGCTCTTTCTTCGCTTGTTCTTCGGTAAGTCCAATGGATGCGATCTGGGGATGCGTGAACACTGAGTGGGGAACAGCGCCAAAATTCATTTTCATTTTTTTCTTGTGGGTAGCATTGTGCCACGCCACTTCAGCCTCCCGGTCGCCTGCATGGGTGAACATCTGTTTGCCGATAATATCACCCAGTGCCCAAATGTTCTTTTTGTGTGTTTCAAGGTGATCATTCACCCTTATGAAATTGGCTCCGTCGGTCGTTACACCTGTATTGTTGAGCATTAACAAGTCTGCGTTTGACCTTCTCCCTGTTGCCACCATGATCCGTTCCGCGGTAATGTGCCTTTGTGCGCCTGTATTCCTGTCCGCGGTCACCACAGTACAGCCATTGACACCTTGTGTAAGTTCTAATACCTCGGCGTTCGTTTGAATCTCCACGCGTCTCCCCATTTCTTTCATCAGCAGGTCTGCAATCTCCGGCTCTTCATTGGGAAGCAGTCTTTCATTTCTCTGCACCATCGTCACCCTCGTACCCGTGGCAGCGAAAAAATGGCCGTACTCCGCCGCCACATACCCACCGCCGATGATGAGCAGGTTCTCAGGACTTTTCTCAAGCTCAAGGATATTCTCATTGGTCAGGAACGCCACGTTCTCGACTCCTTTCATGGAGGGGATGAGGGGTCTTGCCCCTGCAGCGATAAATATCTTCTTCCCTTTTATCTTCTCGCCGTTCACCTCAAGGGTATAGTCTCTCACAAAATGTCCTTCTCCGTGATAGAAATCGAGATGCTCCGTATCTCTTATCGCTCCCATAATGGAGTCCCGGCCTGTTTCCACTGCACCTTTCATCCGCCGCATTATGGCGGGAAACTCCATACTGGTTATCTCTGCCTGTATCCCCAGCTTTCCTGCTTCTCTTATGTCTGTTACCCTGTCCGCAGAATATATTAGCGTTTTTGACGGCACACACCCTACATTGATACATGTACCTCCCACATTTCCCTTCTCCACAAGGGCCACCGCCAATCCGTCAGACGCTGCCTTGAATGCAATACCTAACCCTACATCGCCCGCACCTATTACCATCACGTCATACGTCTTCATACAACCCCCCTGTTCGTCTGTTCAATCTGATGGAATTTGAGTTCATTATATCACCACAGGAAAACAGTGCAATCGCCCGCCATTTCCTCTTTCAGGGAAACAATGAGTGGGGTCTTGACACCATTCCCCTCTGTGATAGGTTTAAGATATATCAGACCAAACGTTCAGGAGGTAAGGTATGATCAAAAAATTGTTCCTCACCGATAACGAGAGCGCGAGCCTTGTCCTCAGGTTATTGCTGGGAATCGTTTTTTTCCCTCACGGCGCACAGAAGGTCTTTGGATGGTTTGGCGGCGCTGGGTTCAGCGGGACTATGGAGGCATTCACGGTCAAAATGGGCATTCCCGCCTTCCTCGCGTTCCTTGCCATCCTTGCAGAATCAGGGGGAGCCGTGGCGCTCATCACAGGGCTCCTCACAAGGGTTGCTGCCTTCGGTATTGCGTGTAACATGGTCGTGGCCATATTCATGGTCCACCTTCCCAATGGTTTCTTCATGAACTGGTTTGGGAAACAGAAGGGAGAGGGCTTTGAGTATCACCTGCTCGTCATTGCCATCGCCATCGCTCTCATGATCAAGGGAGGAGGCAGATGGTCGATAGATGGGTTTATAGTAAAAAAAACGTAACTCCTCACGTAACAGAGGGCTTCTTGTGCGTAGCATTTTCCCTTCTTGCAAGTGGTGAGTACAGACGACTTCTCACGGTTCACCATGTTGCACCAGTGAAGATTTATAGGAGAAGTCCGCGCAACCTGCAGAGAGGCTGACGCCTTCCGTCAAAACGAGGAACAAAACAATAGACTACGTGGCGCCGGCTGTCCTGCCGGTCCAAAGATCCATCCTTTAATTTCCGCTAAGGATTGTATTTTCCCGAGGCGGGCACTGCACGCTTAAAGGCCCAGGCCTCGATTTTCTTTATCTGTTCAGCCATGGTCACTGAAAGAGGAACGGTTCTGCCCAGAGCTGCCAAGAAATCCTGTTCGACTATGGGACGCGTATCAGCAAGGGCTTCAAAAACCACTGATTGGACCAGCTGCTCGATTTCTGCCCCGGAAAGACGTTTGGGCGATGATGCCAGTAGCGGGATATCAAACTTGGCAGGATCGATATTGTGCTTCCTCATATGGATGCGGAATATTTCTTCTCGCGCCTTATCATCGGGAAGCCCGACATAAAATATTTCATCGAACCGTCCCTTGCGCAGCACTTCCGCGGGAAGCATCTCAATGGCATTGGCGGTAGCAGCCACAAAAACAGGCGCTTTTTTTTCCTGCATCCACGTCAGGAAAGACCCGAGGACCCGGGAAGCGGCTCCACCTTCAGCCTTGAACCCCTGCGATGAAATGCCGGCCTCGATCTCGTCTATCCAGAGGACACAGGGTGCAATCGCCTCTGCAGTACTGAACGCCTTGCGCAAGCTGGACTCAGGGGTGCCAAACGCCCCTCCATACACAACGGCCATGTCGAGACGGATAAGGGGGAGGCGCCACTGAGAGGCGATCACCTTGACGAACAGCGATTTGCCGCAGCCGGATATCCCCATAATTAACACCCCTTTCGGCATCTTTGTACCCGAAGAAATATTGTCCAGGCCGAATGCCTTTTCACGGCGCTCCAGCCAATGTTTGAGGTTTTCCATCCCCCCCAGATGGTCCAGATCGGCATCATTGACAACAAACTCCATGATACCGCTTTTTCTGATGATCTGCTGTTTGGTCTCAAAGAGCGCTTGAACAATTTCGCTGCCACTGCCGACCTGGGAGTGATCTAAAGTGCGGATGCTACGCTCAATGTCCGTAAGATCAAGACCTTGGGCAGCCACCACCAATCTCCCCACCAGTTCAGACTCAGCGGCACAAGCCTGCGCGAGTAGCGGAACACGTTTTTTCAGGAATTCCAGGTGCGCCTTGATCTCTGCGACAGCGGGAAGTCCCTGATTGAGAATAACAAGGTCTTCTCGCAACCGTTCCGGCACAGCATCCTCTTCACCAATAACAATCAGGACCTTTGATCGGGCTCGCACGGCAAATTCCTTCAGCTTTCTTATAATAAACGGATCATTTCCCCAAAAGCTGGAAAGGTCCTTGAAAAGAAAAAGGGCGGGCCCTGGTTGCGCGATGGCGAAATCGAGCGCCAGCAGAGGCTCCATCGTCTCTTTGAAAGGCACTCCCTCCCGAGTGAACCCTTCGGTGCAGGTCCATATATACGGACTCCCTGCCCCTTTCATGCGTGCGGCAGCCAGCGCTACAATTCCCTCCGTACGCCGCTCGTTAACAGTCACCACATAAATTACCCGGTTTCCGGCCGCGATCATTCTCAGCAAATCCTTGGCATTCAGGTTCTCCATCTTCCTTCCCTTAAAGCAAACTCACTCGTATCTCACCTTTAAACGGTATGGCATTATTTCCCAGTTGTATTACTCACCATTATATCAGCTTTCAAAGGTATCAAGTCCAAGAAGGAAGGTTGCGCGGCGGTTCCTTTTTTATGAGGTGAGATTTTATGCAGTAAACCTTGGTAGATGCACGCTATGTGATTATCAAACAAACAGGTGGGGCGAGAGAACCCTCGCTCCACCTGTTGCCACATGAAATCTGATTGGCTTAAGCTGCGTGAAGAACCCGTTCGGGTTTTTCACTTATCTCTCCTGGAGGCGCAAACGTTTTCAGCAGTTGATAGTTCATTTCTATCATTTTTTCAAGAGTATCCTTCCAGCCTTCCTGTACCTTGATTGCTCCATCAGTCATGACCTTCGATAGGTTCTCTAGTGTATGACCCCATGAATTGCAAATGTCGGCCATCTCCCTAAAAGGCATACCCGCAGGATTGAAAGCTGGCTCCTGAAATTTTCTTGTCATCTCAATCCAATACTTCAAGAATTCCATTTGTGGTTTTACCCATGTTTCGGAAAACTCCAATCCTCTTTCCATAACTCCCTCCTCATTCTTTTCCAGAGTGCCTATTCTGGTTGTTTGGTCATATACACGGGGCCCTCATTACGTCAGGACCTCTTCCTTGTCCCCCGATTTTGTAAATGTGCACGAATATCTGACATTGATCTCTAACTTCTTCTCATTCCCTGGCTGCTTCACCGCTTCGCAATTGTCAAAAAAGAAAGCCATCCACCCAAAGGAGTTTCATCCTTCGGCAGCTCGGCCATCTTCTTTAAGACCCGCGGCTTTCCCTCCTCTCATGAAAGAGAGGTTGGCTTTACCGGGACAAAACTACCTATCTATTTTGTACCATATGAGAGCAATGAGTACTATCAGTCTAAATCTGAAGTTTCCGTAGGTCTTGTTCCTACAGAATCTCCGAAAACGCAATCTTTACAACATTTCTTCCGCTTGTAATCAGCACTATCATTGAGGGCATAAAAGGTTTCAGGTCCAAAAAGTGTCGGTTTTTTGTCTCGCTTTTCCTTTTAGCTCTTCCAAACAGCAATAAAAGAAAAAGATAGTGCAACCAATAACATCAATAGATTGGCATTGTCTGTTCATAACCCTCTCTCAGTGGTTATAATTACCCTATGTCAATCACCCATTTCCTTGACTCACTGGAGAAGGACAGCAGGTTTATGCTCCAGCTCGCTGAGCACAGGTATATCCCGTCCATTGAACCGAGACACATGAAACTCGAAGTAAGAGATGCGTTGAGGGATGTGCTCAAAAGCCAGGGTATCGGGAGGTTCTGGAGCCACCAGGTAGAGGCCATTGACCTCATCAGGCAGGGAGAGAATGTTGTGGTCATGACTCCCACCGCGAGCGGGAAAAGTCTGATCTATAACATACCCGTGATCGAGTCCGTCATGGATAATCCCGACTCAAAGGCGCTCTATATATTCCCTTTGAAGGGCCTTGAACAGGATCAGGTGAAGAACCTTAACGAGCTTTGCAATTCCGTGCACATCAATCCCCCACAACGAAAAAAGGTCTCCCGCTCGCATCTGGAACCTGCTGAAGTGTACGATGGTGATACCACATCCTACAGGAGGAAACAGATAAGGGAGTCTATTCCGAGTGTGATTTTCACGAATCCTGATATGCTCCATCTTGCGATAAACCCTTATAATTCAAAATGGGAACCCTTTTTCAGGGGTCTCAGGTATGTGGTACTGGATGAGGTGCACACCTATCGCGGTGTCTTCGGCTCGCATATGGCACATGTCATGAGAAGACTGAGGAGGATATGTCACCACTGGGGGGCGACCCCGCAGTTTATTGCATGTTCTGCCACCATCGCCAATCCTCAGAAGCTCACCGAGGAACTTGTGGGGCTCCCCTTCCGGCCAGTGCTCGAAAGCGGCGCGCCCCATTCAGGGATACACTTCATGTTTCTCAGCCCTGCCGAAAGCCCCTATACAGAGGCCACATGGCTTTTCATCCAGTGCGTGAAGGCGGGACTGAGGACGATCGTCTTCACAAAGGCAAGGAAGATCACTGAATTGATTTACCGCTGGACCATTGACAGGGCCCCTGAACTGGAAGAAAAGATAAGTCCCTACCGTGCAGGCTTTCTCCCCAGGGAGAGGAGGGAGATAGAACAGAGACTTTTCAGTGGTGACCTCCTTGGGGTCGTCTCCACCAGTGCGCTGGAACTGGGTGTGGATATCGGCGGATTGGATGTCTGCATTCTTGCCGGCTATCCTGGCTCCATCTCAAGCACCTGGCAGAGGGCAGGAAGGGTGGGAAGACATGGCCAGGAATCCCTGATTTTCATGATAGGCCTCCAGGATGCACTTGATCAGTATTTTATAAAGAACCCGGATGCCTTTTTCGGAAAGAGCCATGAAGCAGCAGTGATCGATATCACGAACAGGCACATACTTAAGCAGCATCTCCCGTGCGCCGCATCAGAGCTCTATCTGAAGGAAAACGACACTGTGTATGATGTAGCTTCCCTTAAACCACTTATCGACGAATGCACACGCGAGGG
>Ga0187778_10002034_pt1 | contig 13946 bp, 14 predicted proteins | sample 1015_Q2_SP5_20_M_FD_132418 | JGI IMG/M metagenome (GOLD analysis project Ga0187778, IMG submission 132418) | Tropical peat soil microbial communities from peatlands in Department of Meta, Colombia - 1015_Q2_SP5_20_MG | ecosystem: Environmental > Terrestrial > Soil > Wetlands > Peat | place... | reverse complement strand
TGATCATGGAGATGATGCCCTCGATCTGCTCGGCGTCGAGGATGTCGTCGGGCAGGTGGTCGTTGATCTCGGCGTAGGTGAGGTAGCTGCGCTCCTTGCCGAGGACGATCAGATTCTTAAGCCGCGTCTTGCGCGCCTCGGCTTCGGCGGGTGTCAACTCGACTTTGCGCAGCTCGACACCGTTCCTCCCGCTCCTCGCCTTGCCTTCGGCGAGTGCCTTTTCGGTGCGACGGGCGGAAAGCCGGGCAGCGATCTCGCCTGCGGAGGACTTGGTGGGTGCGGCTCCAGGTGGCAGCTTCGCCGCCAGGCCCAGCTTGGGTAGTGGCTTGAGCAGCGGCTTGGCCGCGAGTTTGGGTAGCGTCTTGGCGACAAGTTTGTGCGCCTTGCCTTTCCCGGCCGAGCCTGAAGGCCTCTTGCGCTGCGCGGTGCGTGGCGCCGTCTTGCGCTTGGCAGGCTTGCTTGCCGGGCGCGCCGGGCGAGCGGCCTTGCGCGTGCGCGCCTTGGCCGAAGGCCGCGACGCTCTGCGTGCAGGCTTCGCCTTGACCTTGCGCCGCTCCTTGCTTGCCGCCTTGGGGCGCGATTTCTTGGCGGGTTTGGTGCGTTTCTTGGCCATGGTCGTCCTGCGGTTGGGTCGCTCGGCTAAGCGAGCGCGAAGTTCAGCTCTATTCCCGAAATGGGGACTTTCGGGAAAACTTCAAATTATAACATGCCCTTACTTTCGAAGCGTCAGACCCCCCGTCCCAGACGCTGTCGGGCCAGATCACGCTGGCGCGACCGTTCCGCCTCCTCGGGTGAGAGATCCACCGGAGCGCCCTCCGGCGCTCGCGCCTCACCCCGCTTCCCGGCGTGCAGCCAGTAGCGCTTGACACCTTCGACCAGCTGGACCTCGAGCGATTCGCTCGCGAGGCCCTCGCTCGCTCCCGCGGTGAGCACCGCCACCAGGATCGGCTCGTGCGGCGTGCCGTCGAAATGCTGCATGGCCCCCGCGGTCGTGAGCGGCCCCTCGCTCCGCTCGCAAAAATCGACCAGGGCGGCGAGCGCGGCGCCCTCCGCGCCGGCCCCCGCCGGCTTGGGGACGATCACTCTGCGGGCAAGCTCTGGCTCGAGCAGCACGCACTGAAGCAGGCCCCGCACCAGCGAAGGCGCGATGCGTGGCGGCGGGCTCGCCTGCGTTACGGTCGGGACTCGCCCCGGCAGGAGTGCGGCAAGCTCCTGGTCGGCCAGGCCCGTCGATTCCGAGAGTCGGCGGCGCAGGAGCGTGCCCAGGATCGGCGCCGATAGCTGCGCTAACAGCGGCTTGGCGGCGTTGACCAAGGCCGCGCGGCCCTCGGCGGAACGCGGAGGATGCCGGGCAGCAAGCTCCGAGAGCAGGAACTCGGAGAGCGGCACGGCCCGCGCGATCAGCTCCTCGAACGCGGCCTTGCCGCGGCGGCGGATGAAATCGTCGGGGTCTTCGCCCTCGGGAAGGAAGAGAAAGCGCACGTCCTTTCCATCGGCGAGCGCGGCGAGCGTGTTCTCCAGCGCGCGCCACGCGGCACGGCGCCCTGCGTCGTCCCCATCGAAGCAGAAGACCACGCAGTCGGTCATGCGCAAGAGCTTTTGTGCATGGATCGGCGTCGTCGCCGTGCCGAGGGTGGCGACCGCGTATTCGACGCCGTGCTGCGCGAGCGCCACCACGTCCATGTATCCCTCGACCACCACGACCCTGCCCGCGGCGCGGATGGCTGGTCGCGCCTGGAACAGGCCGTAGAGCTCGTGTCCCTTGGCGAACAGCGGCGTCTCGGGAGAGTTGAGGTACTTCGGTTCTCCCTGATCGAGCACCCGGCCACCAAACCCGATGACCCGGCCGCTCGAATCGTGAATCGGAAACATGATGCGGTCGCGGAAGCGGTCGTAGCGCTTGCCGGCTTCGCCCGCAATGACCAGGCCTGCGGTCTCGAGGGCCTTGTCCTGGTAATCGGGGAGGGCGCTGGCAAGCGGCTGCCAGTCGTCGGGGGCATAGCCCATCCCGAAGCGGGCGGCCACGGCTCCGGTAAGGCCGCGCCTTTTGAGGTATTCGATCGCCCGAGCGGAATCCTTGAGCTGGGCGCGGTAGAAACGGGCCGCTTCGAGCAGCAGGCCCGAGAGGTCCGCGGCCTGTTCGCGGCGAGCCGCGCGCCCCGGCGCCTCGAGCCGCGGCACTTCGAGGCCGACATCGCGGGCCAACTCCTCGACGGCATCGGGGAAAGACTTTCCGCCGTACTCCATCAGGAAGCCGATCGCGGTTCCGTGCGCGCCGCATCCGAAGCAGTGGTAGAACTGCTTGGTTGGGCTCACCGTGAAGGAGGGCGTCTTCTCGCTGTGAAACGGACAGCAGGCGGCGAAGTTAGCGCCTGCTTTCTTGAGCGGCACGTAGCGGTCGATGACCGCCACGATGTCGGACCGCGCCAGTAGGGTCTGAACGAAATCGTTCGGAATCATGGCCTTAGCCCCGCCGGGCCATGACGGTTAGGACGTACGGCGCGGGGCCCATTCGTCCATTATAGGCGACGATTTTGCCGCCGCGAGGGCGTCGCGCGCGGGCCCGCCGCCGCGTCAGCCGGCCAGCTTGGCCTTCACCTTGGCCGAGACCTGCGCCATGTCGGCGCGACCGGCGAGTTGCGGCTTGAGCGTCGCCATCACCTTGCCCATCGCCGCCATGCCTCCCCCGCCGGCGCTTGCGATCGCGGCGGCGACCGCGGCATCGATCTCCGCTTCGGTCATCCGCTGCGGGAGATAGGCTTGCAGAAGCTCGATCTCGGCGCGCTCCGCGGCGACCAGGTCGGGGCGCTTGCCGGCTTCGAACTGTGCGATCGACTCGCGGCGCTGCTTGATCATCTTGTCGATCACCGCGACGACTTCGGGATCGCCGAGTTTGATGCGCTCGTCGACTTCCCGCTGTTTGATCGCCGCGAGAAGCAGGCGGATGGTAGAGAGCCGCGCCGAATCCTTGGCGCGCATCGCGGCCTTCATGTCTTCGGTGACGCGAGTCTTGAGGTTCATCGTCGGAGTGGACTGCGGAAAGCAAAAGGGGCGAATCGCTTCGCCCCCGGCGCGCGAAGCGGCATTGCGACTAGTAGAGCTTCGGCGGCAGCTGCTGGCTGCGGAGGCGCTTGTAGTGGCGCTTCACGGCAGCGGCGAGCTTGCGCTTGCGCTCAGCGGTGGGCTTTTCGTAGAACTCCCGTGCGCGCAGCTCGGTCAGCAGGCCGGTCTTCTCAATGGTCCGCTTGAAGCGGCGAAGCGCGACTTCGAACGGTTCGTTCTCTCGAACACGAACGCTAGGCATGGGCGGCGATTCCTTTTGTTTCGCGATGAGTTGAATAGCCAATAAGTATAACAAGGCGGCCCTCCCAGGGCAAGCAACGTATACTCGCCAGATGCTCGTCCTCGGCATCGAAACCTCGTGCGACGAGACCGGACTTGCGGTTTACGACAGCGAGCGCGGCCTGCTCGCGCACGCCCTGCATTCGCAGGCGGCAATGCACGAAGCCTACGGCGGTGTGGTTCCCGAGCTCGCCTCGCGCGATCACATTCGCCGTGTGGTGCCGCTCGCGGAGCGCGTGCTCGCGGAAAGTGCACGAACGCTTTCGGATCTCGACGGCGTCGCCTACACGCAGGGGCCCGGTCTCGCGGGCGCGCTGCTGGTCGGGGCGAGCGTGGCCAACGCGCTGGCGTTCGCGCTGCGCGTTCCCGCGCTCGGCGTGCACCATCTCGAGGGACATCTGCTCTCGCCGCTGCTCGGCGAGCCGAAGCCAGCGTTTCCTTTCGCTGCCCTTCTCGTGTCCGGCGGCCACACTCAGCTCTATGGCGTGCGCGAGCTGGGCGATTACGCTCTGCTCGGCGATACGCTCGACGACGCCGCGGGCGAGGCCTTCGACAAGACCGCCAAGCTTCTCGGCTTATCGTATCCGGGCGGTCCCGCGCTCTCCGAGCTCGCCGAGCGCGGCCGGCCGGGAGCGGTGACGCTGCCGCGACCGATGAAGGACAGCGGCGATCTCAACCTGAGCTTCTCGGGTCTGAAAACCGCGGTGCTGACGCTGTGGCGCCGAGAAGCGGCAAGCGAGCAACGCCGGGCGGACATTGCCCGCGAGTTCGAGAATGCGATCGTCGATGTTCTGGTCGCGAAGGCGCTCGCCGCGCTCGAAGTCACGGGCTTGAGGCGCCTGGTGGTGGCTGGTGGCGTCGGCGCCAATCGGCAGCTGCGCGAGCGCCTGTCCAAGGAGGCGGCGCGCCAGGGCGCCGAGGTCTTCTATCCGGACCTTGAGTTCTGCACCGACAACGGAGCGATGATCGCTCTGGTGGGTGCGCTGCGATTGCAACGAGGCGTCCACGGCGACTATGCGTTCAGCGTACAGCCGCGCTGGGAGCTTGCCTGGGTCGTACCTTGACCGATTGCCGCGCGATCACGCGGCGACCGTAATCGTTCCATTCATCGACTCGTGTCCCGAGCCGCAAAAGATGTCGCAGAGGAAGGTAAAGTTGCCGACCTTGTCCGGCACGAGCCGCACTCTCGCCACCTTACCCGGCACGACGTCGGCGCGCACCTGAAAATCCGGTGCGCTGAAACCCATCAGGACATCGGCGGTCGTGAGCTCGAGCACCACCGGCACTCCCAGCTTGAGGTCGAGGTGATTCGGAGAGTAGGTGAACCTCCGGGCGAGGATCTTGATGACTTTCTCCTTGGGCTCCGCCGCGGCACGCACACCGCCGACCGCCACCGCGCCCAGCAAACAGCCCAGTCCGAGGACCAGCTTTCGTCGCTCCGGACGCATGGTCAGGCTCCTTTGACCGGCAGCTCGGTAAGCTTGAACTCAGCGGTCTTCACCTCGGCCTCGACGTCACGGAATCCCAGCCCGCGATAAGGCTGCGCGGGGTCCCACGGCAGCGGATCGCGCCGCGGCTGCGAACCAGGCGCCGGCAGAGGGAACATCAGTCCCTTGGCCGCGTGGTGGGCGATGTGCCCCGTCATCCTGTGATGCTCCTGGTGGATGTGGCCGTAGAACACCGTGACATTGCGATGGGGAAGGAGCAGCTCGATTGCCTGGGCGCCGTCGCGCGTGGCCCAGTCCCACTGGGGATACAGATCGAACAGCGGACGATGGGTGAGCACGACGATGTTGGCGTCTGCGGGCTGGGCTTTGAGATCCGCGGCGAGCCACCCGAGCTGCTCCTCGCCGATGAAGGCGCGCGGGTCCGAGACGTTGTCGAGCGCGATGAAATGCACACCCTTGTGATCGAAGGTGTAGTGCGTCTTGCCGAAGAACTCCTGGTACGCTTCGCCGTTGTCGAGAGAGGCGTCGTGCTCGCCGGGCATGAACCGAACATTCTTGACCTTGAGCTCGCCGACGATCTCGCGGAATTGCGAGAGCCGTTGCCGTCGCTCCTTGGGATCGTCGGTCGTGTGCGTGAGATCGCCGGTGAAGACCACGAAATCGGGCTGCTCGGGCAGGCTGTTGACCGCGGCGACAGCCTTCTTGAGCGTCCCCTTGGCGTCGGGATTGGGCGGGCCCTGGAAGCCCCAGTGCGCGTCGGAGAGCTGCACGAAATAGAATTCGTCGGCGGCCTTCGCGTCGGCGGCGCCCGCGCCGCGCGAACGCAACGAAGACGCAAACACGACACTGCCCAATCCCGCCAACTTCAGGAACTCGCGCCGATCTATGGGGTGACGCATAAAGCCTCCTTGCCGAGGTGATCTCACCCAGCAATACTTCGATGAGGCCCGGGTTATTCCCGGCAGCACCGGGCAGGAATAAACGGGGCGCTAGAGCGGTAGCACGGAATCGAGCCGTAGACGAGCCGGTCGAGCGGCCATCTCGTGGGAATACGCGACGGCGGGCGGCGGTATATCGGTTTACACGGAGGTGTCGTTGGGCGGACATAGCCGTTTCGAGGAGCAGGTGCTGCCGCATCTCGATGCCGGCTACAACCTCGCGCGCTGGCTCACTCGCGATGCGCACGACGCCGAGGACGTGGTCCAGGATGCCTGCGTGCGAGCGATGCAGTACGTGAACGCCTTGCGCGGCGGCGACGCCAAGGCCTGGTTCCTGACCATCGTTCGCCACGCGTGTTACGACTGGTTCAAGCGCAACCGGCCGCCGGAGATCGCGGCGGACGACGGAGCCGCGATCGAGTCCGCGGCCGACGGCGAGGCGTTGTCGCCGGAGCAGATCGCCGTACGCGCGAGCGAGGTGCGCGCACTTGGCGATGCGCTCGCCGCGCTGCCGCTGCCCTACCGCGAGGTGCTGGTCCTGCGCGAGCTGGAAGAGCTCTCCTACAAGGAGATCGCTCGCATTGCCGACATTCCGATCGGCACGGTGATGTCCCGACTGGCGCGCGCGCGCGCCCTGCTCCAGCGCTCGCCGCTGCTGCAGGCGATCGATGGCCAGTCGTCGGGAGGTGAACGATGAACTGCAACGAGGCTACCCCGCTAGTCGCCGCCTACGCCGATGGCGAAGTCGACGGCCTGCGCGCCCATTCGCTGAGGAAGCACCTGGCCGGATGCGCGACCTGCGCGGCAAAGCACCAAGCAGTGCTCGACCTGCGTGCCAAGCTTCGCGCCGAGGTCCCGTATTACCCGGCGCCGGCGGCGCTGCGCGATCGCGTGCGCTCGGCATTGACAGCGACCGATGCTTCTGCGGAAGCTCAGCGGCGCAGCGCTGGTGATCGCTGGCGTTGGCTCGCGACAGGAGCGCTCGGCGGCTGCGCCGCGACGGTGCTTGCGTGGGTCGTGGGCACGGCGGTGGTCGATTGGCGCGCCAGCGAGGATCTGGCTGCCGAGGCCGTGACCGCTCACGTTCGCGCCACGCTCGGGACCCATCTGACCGAAGTGGCTTCTTCGGATCAGCACGCGGTCAAGCCCTGGCTGTCTGCACGGCTCGACTTCTCGCCCCCGGTGCGCGATCTGGCGAGCGAAGGATTCACGCTCACCGGCGGCAGGCGCGACTACCTCGGCGGGCAGCCGGTCGCCGTGCTGGTCTACCGTTACCACGAGCACGTGATCGACGTGTTCGTTCGACCCCAGCAGGCTCGCGCCGCGGCGCCTGCGCTACGCAGCATTCGCGGCTTCAACGTCGCTCGCGCGACAGGTTCGGCGATGGACTGGGTCGCCGTGTCCGACGTCAGTCCGGATGTGCTGTCCGGCCTGGTCGAGCGTCTCGCGCGCGATCAGGCCGCCGACAGCGACGCGCGAAGCCTAATGAGGCCACAGCCAACCGAACGTCCCCCCGGTCAATAGCGCGTAGATCAGACCGTCGATGGTCGACCGGATGGTCGTGCCCCATGAGCGGCGATACCAGATCGACATGGGCCACAGAGCGAGGGCGTAGCCCATGAATGCGGTCACGCTCACGAAGCGGAAGACCTGCAGATAATGCGCACTTGCCGGCAAGGCACGTCCCGCGACGTACGCTGCGAACAATCCGATAACCGCGCAAAAGACGAACCACTGGACGAGGTTCTTGGCCATGGAAAACGGCCCCCCCGGCATCACCGTGAAGACCATGACCGGGCCCTTGTTCCTCTTGTCGATAAATTCCGCCGATTTCATGTCCTGCATGCCCGACGGGCACGGCATGAGGTAATCGCCCGGAGGGATGTTGAACGGGCGCAGCGCGTCCATCACCTTGTCCTCGTTCGGCGTCTTGAGGTAGCCACCCTTGTGCCAGGGCGTGGCCATGTGGATGATGGAGCTCGCGACAAAGACGATGACCGCGGAGAGCAGGATCGGGAGCCACAGGGTGGACAACGCAATCATGGTGACCTCCTTGAATGGGCGACTCGGTGGTATCGGGCGCCTCGTTGTTCGTGGTTCGCAGCCCGACTTGGGGTCAACCTAACCGATAGCGCGAGGCAGCGTCAATGGCGGGCTCCACCTGGCTGGCGACCGCTACTGTCCGATCCTCCGTTCCTCACCTGCGAGCAGCTTGCGGATGTTCTCTCGATGGCGCCAGACCAGCAGCGCGGCGATCGGAAAAAGCGCCCATGCTTTCGGCCAGTTGCCAAGGAAGTAGAGTCCCAGCGCTGGTGCAGCGACCGCGGCGACAAGTGCGGCGAGCGATGAAATCCGGAACGCGATCGCGACCAGGAACCAGAGCACGAGCACCGCGAGCCCCAGCTTCCACGACAGCGCGAAGATCACGCCGCCCGCGGTGGCCACACCTTTGCCGCCCGCGAAGCGGTGATAGACGGGATAGAGATGACCGAGGAACACAGCGAGCGCTGCGCCGGCGGTCGCGAGCGAAGCGTCGCCCCAACTCGCACCCAGGCGATTCGCGAGCCACACCGCCACGAACCCCTTTGCGCCGTCGCCGGCCAGCGTCAGCACCGCAGCCGCGCGGTTGCCGGTGCGCAGAACGTTGGTCGCACCAGGGTTGCCCGAGCCGTAGCTGTGAGGATCGGGCAGTCCGAACAATTTGCTCACGACCACCGCGAACGAGATCGATCCGATGAGATACGCGGCGAGGACGACGGCGAGCGTGGCCAGCGACGGATTCATCTACAATGGCGGGCGAACAGCGGCGACCCATTGTAGCAAGGCGCGACACCCAGCAACCGCTCATGAACACCATCTTCATTCACGATCTGCGGGTCGAGACGCGAATCGGCGTCTACGAGTGGGAGCAGCATCTGAAGCAGCCGCTGCTCCTCGACGTCGAGTTCGAGCTGCCGTCGGCCGCCCCTTTCGCCAGCGACAAGTTCGACGATGCCGTCGATTACGCCGCGGTCGTCGAACGCCTGCAGGCGCTGGCCGCGAATCATCCGCACAAGCTGCTCGAGCGCTTCGCCGAGGCGATCGCCGAAATCATGACCGGCGAATTCCGCGCTCCATGGGCGAAGGTTCGCGTCGCCAAGCTGGCTCCCATTACCGGCGTCAAGCAGATCGGCGTCGCGATCGAGCGCGGCAGGCGAACCCCTCTCCCCGTGGGAGAGGGGCAGGGGTGAGGGAAGCTTTGGTGACAAGTCCTGACACAGACCCTCACCCGCCGCACTTCGCGCGGCGGCCTCTCCCAGAGGGAGAGGCAAACGTCACTGCGAGCGCTCATCAAACATCGCCCTGAGCGAGCAGCGCCGCATTGCCTCCGGCGGCGGCGGTGTTGATCGACAAGGTGCGCTCGACCGCGAAGCGGAACAGGTAATGCGGCCCGCCTGCTTTCGGTCCCGTGCCCGACAAGCCTTCGCCGCCGAAGGGCTGCACACCGACGACCGCGCCGATCATGTTTCGATTCACGTAGACGTTGCCGACACGCGCCCGCGCCACGATCCGACGCACGGTCTCATCGATGCGACTGTGGATCCCCAGCGTCAGGCCGTAGCCGGTGGCGTTGACGCTGTCGACGACCTGGTCGATCGCGCCCGCGGCATAGCGGATCACGTGCAACACCGGACCGAACACTTCGCCTGTCAAGCGATCGATGCGATCGAGCTCGATCAACGTCGGCGCGACGAAGGTGCCGTGGCGGCAGGCATCCGGCAGCGCGACTCGGTGCCGCACCCGTCCCGCTGCGGCCATCGCCGCGACGTGCGCCTCGAGCGCATCGCGCGCGCCGGCGTCGATCACCGGGCCGACATCGGTCGAGAGCTCGGCGGGATCGCCGATGACCAGCTCGTCCATCGCGCCGCGCAGCATCTCCATCAATCGAGGCGCGACCTCGTCCTGCACGAAAAGAACGCGCAGTGCCGAGCATCGCTGGCCCGCGCTGTTGAACGCCGAGGTGAGCGCGTCGATCACGACCTGCTCTGGCAAGGCGGAGCTATCGACGATGAGCGCGTTCTGGCCGCCCGTCTCTGCGATCAGCGGCACGATCACGTCGTGCCTTGCGAGTGTGCCCGCGATCAACCGTGCGACGTCGGTCGATCCCGTGAACGCAACACCTGCGGTGCGCTGGTCCGCGACCAGCGCCGCGCCGACCGTTTCGCCGCTGCCGGGCAGCAGCGCCAGCACGTCGGACGGAACGCCCGCGGCGAGCAGCAGCTCCACCGCGCGAAACGCGATCAGCGGCGTCTGCTCCGCGGGCTTGGCAATTGCTGCGTTGCCCGCGGCGAGCGCAGCGGCGGTCTGCCCGGTGAAGATCGCCAGCGGGAAATTCCAGGGACTGATGCAGGCGAATGCGCCACGGCCGTGAAGCGCGAGCTCGTTCGATTCCCCGGTGGGCGAAGGCAGTCCTTGCGCTCTCGCGAAGTGCCGCCGCGCGCCCGCGGCGTAGTAGCGGCAGAAATCCGCAGCTTCGCGCACTTCCGCGATCGCGTCGGCGCGGGTCTTTCCCGCCTCGCGCGCGAGCAGCACGGTGAGCTCGTCGCGAGCGCTTTCGATCAGTTCGGCCGCCCGGTCGAGCACCGCGGCACGTGTCTCGCCGCCCGCAGCATCCCACGCCGGCTGCGCCGCCACCGCACGCGAGAGCGCCGCATCGATCTCGGCAGCCGATGCTTCGACGACGCTGCCGATCGTTCGCCGGAGATCGGCTGGATCCGCAACGGACCGGGCGGCTCCGTTCATGCGCTGCCCGGCAATGAGCGGCGCCGCGGTCCGATGCATTTTCCCGCTGGCGGCGAACGCCGCATCGAACGCCGCCATTTCCAGCTGATCCGCGAGGCTCGCACCGCGCGAGTTGGCGCGCTCGGGAGCGAACAAGTCGCGCGGCAGAGGCAGCGCGGGACTCGGCGCGGCGCCGCGGGCACGCACGCGCTCGACGGGGTCGGCGACGACGTCGTCCACAGCGACGCCGGCATCGGCGATGCGGTTCACGAATGACGTGTTGGCGCCATTCTCGAGCAGCCTCCGCACCAGGTAAGGCAGGAGGTCGTGGTGGCTTCCGACCGGAGCGTAGACTCGGCACGCGATCCCCCGCACGCCGGGAGGAGAAATCGCCTCGTAGAGCGTCTCGCCCATTCCATGCAGGCGCTGGAACTCGAAGCCATCATCGGGTAACGAACGCTCCGAGGCAGATTCGACGATCGCCGAAGCGGTGTGCGCGTTGTGCGTCGCGAACATCGGATACAGCGCCGCCTGCGCGGCGATGATGCGACGCGCACAGGCGAGGTAGGTGACGTCGGAATGGGCTTTGCGCGTAAACACCGGATAGCCGGCGAGCCCCTGCACCTGCGCGCGCTTGATCTCGGTGTCCCAATAGGCACCCTTGACCAGGCGAACGGGTACGCGCAGGCGTGCTTCCGTGCAGAGCGCGACGAGCCAGTCGATCACTGCGGGCCCGCGCTTCTGATACGCCTGCACCGCGATACCGAGTCCCTCCCAGCCGGCGAGCGAGGAATCGCGACGCGCGCGGGCGAAGATCTCGAGCGATAGCTCCAGCCGTTCGGCTTCCTCGGAGTCGATGGTGAGCCCGATGCCGCCCCGTTTGGCGATGCGCGCGAGTTCGATCACCGCGGGAACCAGTTCGTCCAATACGCGACGCTGCTGCGTGAATTCGTAGCGTGGATGAAGCGCCGAGAGCTTGACGGAGATCGACGGCTGCGCGAAGACGTCGGCATTGCGATTTCGAGAGGCGGCGATAGCGCCAATCGCCGCGGCGTAAGCCGCCTGGTAGCGCTTGGCGTCGGATCTGGTCAGCGCCGACTCGCCGAGCATGTCGAAGGAGTAGCGAAACCGCGCATTGCCTCCCGCCCGACTGCGCTCGAGCGCTTCGTCGATGGTGCGCCCCATGACGAACTGCTCGGCCATGATCCGCATCGCCTGGCGCAGCGCCAGGCGCACCACCGGCTCGCCGGCGCGGGCGACGACGCGCTCGTACCATGCCGCAGGATCGCGTGCGGTGTCGGCGTCGAGCTGCGTGAGCTTGCCGGTGAGCATCAGGCCCCAGGTCGACGCGTTGACCAGCAGCGAGGCGCTCTGGCCCAGGTGCCTCTGCCAGTCGCCGCGCGAGAGCTTGTCGCGGATCAGGCGGTCGGCGGTCGCCGCATCCGGAATACGCAGCAGCGCCTCCGCCACGCACATGAGCAGCACGCCTTCCTGGGTGGAGAGATCGTATTGGTGCAGGAACGACTCCATGCCGGCGCTTGTCGCGTAGCGCTCGCGTACCGCTTCGACCCAGCGACGGGCTCGCGCCGAGACTCGCGCCGAGGCTTCCGGCGAGAACGCCGCCAGCGGCAGGAGATGCGCGACGAATTCCGCTTCGTCAGCGAGGAACGCCTTGCGAATCGCGTCGGCGGGAGGGTGCTCGGGCAGCATGGAACAAACGCCTCGCTGGTGGATCGCCAGACGCCCTGGTGCAGGCGACGCAGCGCGCTCGCTGCTATTCTAGCGGCGACAAAACTTAACCGCGAGGGTGATGCTTCTGGTGGAGCTGCTTCAGACGCTCGCGCGCCACATGGGTATAGATCGTGGTAGTGGTGATGTCGGAATGCCCGAGTAGGAGCTGCACGACGCGCAGATCGGCGCCGTGGTTCAAGAGGTGCGTGGCGAAGGCGTGCCTCAACACGTGCGGCGACAGACTCGCGCGAGCGATGCCGGCCTTGGTGCCATGGCGCTTGACGAGTTGCCAGAACGCCTGCCGCGTCAGCGGACCGCGGCGTACGGTGAGGAACACGGCGTCGACCTTGGCCTTGCCTGCGAGCTCCGCACGCGCAGTCGACAGGTAGCGGCCGAGCCAGGCGATCGCTTCCTCGCCGAGCGGCACCATGCGTTCCTTGCGACCCTTGCCCAGCACGCGCACGACCCCTGCGTCGAGGCTCAACTGTGCGAGCTTGAGTCCCACCAGCTCGGACACCCGCAGGCCCGTGGCGTAGAGCGTTTCCAGCATGGCGCGATCGCGCAGGCCCAAAATGGTTTGGGTGTCGGGCGCGTCGAGAAGCGCCTCGACCTGTTCCTCGGAGAGATTCTTCGGCAGCCTGCGCGGAAGCTTTGGCGCTCGCACGCGCAGCGTCGGGTCGGCGGCGATGCTTCCTTGCGAGGCGTGCAGACGGTAGAAGCGACGCACCGAGGAGAGCCGCCGGTTGATGGAGCTTGCCTTGGCCTTGGCGCGGAATTGCGCTGCGAGGAAGGCCTCGACGTCGTCGCGGCCGGCGGCGAGCAGACCCCTTCCCGCGCGTCGTTCGAGCCATTCCGCCCACGCCGTGAGATCACGGCGATAGCTCGCGAGGCTGGCGGCGGCGAGCCCGTCCTGCAGCCAGACCTGGTCGCAGAAGGCATCGATCAGAGCGGCGCGATCACGCTCCGAAGCGGTAACCTTCATGAGTGAGCAGCCAGCGCTTGATGGCGATCGGCTCGCCGTCGGTGACGCCCATGAATCCGCCGAGCGAGCCCTGGCTCCCGACGACGCGATGACAGGGAATCACCAACGCGATCGGATTCGCGCCGCAGGCGCCGCCCACTGCGCGCGGCGCGCTGTGCAGCGAGCGGGCGAGCTCGCCGTAGGTGCGTGATTCGCCGACCGGGATCTTGGCGAGCGCGTTCCAGACCCTGCGCCGGAAGTCGGTGCCCGCGGGCGCCAGCGGCAAGCTGAAGCGCCAATGAGGATCGGCGAGATAGCGCTCGATTTGCCGGCACGTGCGCTCGGCGATGGCGTCAGTCGGGGGCTGCGCTCGCTCGCGCCTGGGCAGATATTCGATGCCGGTGACGGCGCCGCTCGCGGTGCGGATGCCGAGCACGGCAAAGGGTGTACGCAGTTTCGCGGCGTAATTGATCTCTCGAGGGGGCTGAGCGCCGACGCCACGTGCTCCCTTTGCTTCGCCGCGCTCAGTCGCGTGTGCTGTCATTTGCACGGAGGGCTTGCCAATCGCGCCGGCGGATCGGGGCGACGTGACCGCTAGCAGGGATCGGAAATCGCGCATTAGCTCAGGTTGCCGGGCCGCCATCGCGCGGAAGGTCCGTCACGAACATCTGCCCGGGTTCATGCGTGATCATCAGCTCGACGCAGGCACGCTGCGCGACAGCCTGCGGGGTCACGCCGCAACCCCAGAAAACCGCTACCTCGTTC
>Ga0187778_10002033_pt1 | contig 13947 bp, 15 predicted proteins | sample 1015_Q2_SP5_20_M_FD_132418 | JGI IMG/M metagenome (GOLD analysis project Ga0187778, IMG submission 132418) | Tropical peat soil microbial communities from peatlands in Department of Meta, Colombia - 1015_Q2_SP5_20_MG | ecosystem: Environmental > Terrestrial > Soil > Wetlands > Peat | place... | reverse complement strand
GCAATGCCTGCGGGAGCCTTTGCCGTTCGGTTGCTGCCCACCCCGCCGTGTGCGGGTGGCCTGGAACGAGCCGAATTTTTGGTCAGCGGGCACGAAGGCGCCAGCGCGCACCCGCTGGCCAAGGTGGCTTCGGGCGGAGAACTCTCGCGCATCGGCCTGGCCATCTCGGTGATCGCGGCGGCCGCCAATTTGGTGCCCACCTTGATCTTTGACGAGGTCGACGCGGGCATTGGCGGACAAGTTGCGGCGACGGTGGGACGGCTGCTGCGCGAGCTCGGGCGCTCCCGACAAGTGTTTTGCGTGACGCACCTGCCGCAGGTGGCCAGCTTTGCCGAACACCATTTTGCCGTTCGAAAATCCAGCCTTCGCGACGGTCGGCCGATTTCGCACGCCGAAGCGCTATCGGGCGAGGCGCGCGTGCAGGAGATCGCACGCATGCTCGGCGGCGCCCAAATCACCGCACTGACGCGCCAACACGCTCGCGAAATGCTCTTGGGCCACTAGGGCTACCGCCCGGGCTATTCGCCCTTGGGCCGATTCGGACAATTCTTGTTGCGGCAAATTCCGTAGAGCGCGAGCGAATGCTCCTGCAGGTCGAAGCCGCGTTCCGAGGCAACGCGTCGTTGCCGCTCCTCGATCTCCGGGTCGACAAATTCCTCCACGTGCCCGCAGTTTACGCAGACGAGGTGATCGTGGTGCGGGCCTTCGTTGAGCTCAAAGACCGCGCGGCCCGCCTCGAAATGGCGCCGCGAAAGCAAGCCCGCCTGTTCGAACTGCGTCAAAACGCGGTAGACCGTCGCCAGACCCACATCGAGACGGTCGGCGCTGAGCAGCCGATAGACATCCTCGGCGCTCAGGTGGTGTTCTCCGGCTTGGCCAGCCTGCCGCTGGAAAATCTCGAGGATCTTCAGGCGCGGAGCGGTCGCCTTCAGTCCACTGACTTTCAGTTCGGTCGAACTTGGGTTTCGCGTCATCATGTGCTCTTCGGCGCATTAAGAAGCCACAAACCACCGACGGTTGGCGTCCTTGCCATGCGCCCGTCGATGTTTCCCGGGACTCCCCTCACGGCGGCGGCCGGAGAGGACCTCACCCACAAGTTATCATAGCGTCGCTGCATTGCCGAACGGCGCATTGTGCGTCTCCTAACTTTGTCCTGGGTCATGATTCGAAGATTCCCCGCAATGTGCATGGCCGCCATCGCCCTGACCGCGAGTGGCTGCTCCGCGGCCTGGATACCGAACTGGCTGCGACCCTACCGCCCGGACGTGCAGCAAGGCAACGTGGTGACAAAGGACATGGTCGATCAGCTGCGCCCCGGGATGACGCGCGACCAGGTGCGATTTCTCCTGGGCACTCCCATGCTGCAGGACATTTTCCACCTGAGCCGGTGGGATTATCCGTACTATTTGCGCCGGCGCACCGGCGAGACGCAAATCCGCAAGCTCGCGGTGTATTTCGAGGACGGCAAGTTGGCGCGCTTTGATAGCGACTCGATGCCGACGGAGCCACTCGCCGACACCTTGATCCTCGGTCAGAAACCCAAAGCGGCCGGGGCCAGCGCAACGCAGCAAAATTCGCCAGCGGTTCCCAAATGAAAGCCGCGTCCTGCGCCAAAGACGGCAGGCAGCGCATTGCCGCATGAAGATTGCCATCGCCGGTAGTAGCGGCCGCATGGGCCGCACGGTCGTTGAAGCGGCGCTCGGCGCCAGCGATCTGCAGATCGTTGCCGCGCTCGATCGTCCCGACAGCCCCGAGCTGGGCCGGGACTGCGCGGAATTTCTGGGTAAAAAAATTGGCGTGCCCATCGTGGCGGACCTCGATGCGATCGCTCGCGCCGACGTGCTGATTGACTTTACTCGTCCGGCGGCGACGCTGGCGCACTTGCCGATATGCAGCGCACGGGCGGTTCGTGCGGTCATCGGAACGACCGGCTTTGATGCCGCCGGCAAAGCGGCACTGGCGGCGGCGGCGGAGCAAACGGCACTGGTCGTGGCGCCGAACATGAGCGTCGGTATGCAAGCGATGTTGCGCTTGGTCGAACTCGGTGCGCGGCTCCTGGCCCAAGGCTACGACCTGGAAATTGTCGAGACGCACCATCGCGACAAGGTCGATGCCCCGTCGGGCACGGCATTGCAGCTCGGGGAGGCGGCGGCGCGCGCGCGCGGCCAGAAACTCGAGTCTTGCGCGGTGTTTTCGCGCCATGGCAATACCGGGCCACGGCCCGAGGGCAGCATCGGATTTTCCGCCGTCCGCGGCGGCGACGTCATTGGGGACCACACCGTCTTGTTTGCCGGTACGGGCGAGCGCATCGAGCTCACGCACCGTTCGTCGAACCGTCAGGCGTACGCGCTGGGCGCCCTGCGCGCCGCCCGCTTTGTGCTGGGTCGCACCAGGGGCCTGTACGACATGCGGGATGTGCTGACGCAGTGAGCCCGTGCAGCGGCGGCCTGCGCGCGTGCGTGTTCGCTGCCTTGCTCGTCGCGCTGCCGGGCATCGCCGCCCAAGCGGTCGTCGACGACGACGGCCGGTCAGTTGCGCTGGCGCGGCCCGCCCAGCGCATCGTCAGCCTTGCGCCCGGCATTACCGAGATGCTTTTTTTGCTCGGGGCCGGCGAGCGCATTGTGGCGGTGAGCGAATTTTCCGACTACCCGCTTGCGGCCCAATCCTTGCCGCGCGTGGCGCGCGCCCAGGCCATTGACCTCGAGAAAATCGCGGCACTGCAACCGGACTTGATCGTCGTCTGGGGCAGTGGCTACTCGCCGGTGCTGCAGCAAGCCCTGTCGGGACTTGGTGTCCCGGTGTACGCGTACGAACCGGCCTCGCTCGAAGCGATCGCCACCTCGATCGAGCGCCTCGGCACGCTAACCGCATCGGCCCGCGCGTCGTCGATCAGCGCGCAGTTTCGCGCGCTCCTTGCCAATCTGCGCGATCGCTATGCGCTGCGTTCGCCGGTGCGCGTCTTCTACCAGGTCTGGGCGAGGCCCTTGATGACCTTATCGGGCCGGCACCTGGTCAGCGAAGTCATGCGCACCTGCGGCGCGCGCAATGTGTTTGACGATCTGACGCCCCTCGTGGCAACGGTTGGCGTCGAGTCGATCATCGCGGCCCAGCCGCAAGTGATCATCGCCGCCGAGCCCGGCGCGGTCGACCGCGGCGCGCTCGACTTCTGGCGCCGCTATCCCCAGGTGCCGGCTGTCGCCCGCGGCCTGCTGGTCACTTTAGACGCCGATGAGCTTGACCGCGCGTCGGTTCGCATACTGGATGCGACCCGCGCGTTGTGCGAACAAGTGGACCGGGCGCGGCACTGAGCGTGCGCCCCTGCGCCGCGGCTTGCACCGCCAGCGTCAAACGGCCCGCCGACCCTCGCTGATCCAGTGAATAATCGGCGCCCATTGCTCGATGTCTTGCTGAACCCGGGCGGGTGCCACGTCCCACAGCGTCAGCCCCTGCGCCGCAAGCTGCACATAGATTTGCGCGTCGCGCAAGAAGCCGAGAAACGGCGCGCGGGTTTGCTGCACGTACCGGTCGAGCTGTTGCGCGGCGCGCGTGCGCGGATCCGCGCGTGTGGCAACGAGCGCCACGCGGCCGTTGGCAATGGAGGCGCCCTGCTCGGCCAGCTTCCCCAGAAAGGCGTGGGTCGCCTCGATGTCAAACAGCGACGCTTGCAAGGGCACGATGATCTTGGCAGCAATCCGGACCGCATCGCGCAGCTCCGAGCCGTTGATTCCGGCCGGCGTATCGAGCACGATGTGCGTGACGCCGCGCGGCGGTTTGGCGACCGCCCGCTCGTCGAACTCCCAGGACGTGATTGCCGCGGCGCTTGGCGGCCGCAGGCGGAGCCAGCCGCGAGCGGTTTGTTGGCGGTCCAAGTCGCCGAGCATGGTGCGCTCGCCGCAGCCGGCATAAAAACCGGCGAGATTGGAAGCGACGGTCGACTTGCCGACGCCGCCTTTGGAATTTGCAACGAGAATTACAGGCATGAGATTGTGAGTTGCGCTTGCGCGAGTTGTTGAGAAAGACAAAGCTGCGACTATATCGGAAGTCGATCAGGACGGGACGCCACCCGTTGACACGAACACGCGATGCGCATCGATTTCGATCTGCACAATCGACGTTCCGAACAGCTGCGAAAGATTTTGTTGTGTGAGCACGCTCTGGCTTGTGCCGGCTTGCCAGCGTCCGTCGCCGGCAAGCAGCAACGCATGGGTGGCAAAGCGCGCCGCGGCATTAATGTCGTGCAAGGCGCCGATATACGTACACGCCGTGCGTTGGCCCAGCCGATGCAAGACCTGGACCTGATGGCGAGGATCCTGGTGCGAAATGGGCTCATCGAGCAGCACAAGGGGGGTTTGCTGCGCCAGGGCCGCGGCCAGCGCCACGCGCTGACGCTCTCCGCGCGATAACTGGCGCACGTCGCGTTGCGCCAGGGCTTCGCAGTCCATGGCAAGGAGGCACTCCCGTGCAAATTGTTCGCTGCGGCCTTCGGTTTGGTCCGCCTTGCCAACACCCTGATGCATGCGATAGCGGGCCGCCATCACGGTATCGAGCGCACGGGTGGCAAACGGATCAAACCAGCGATCGGCGACCAGCGCACGCAAACCGGCCAATTGCGCAACGCTCCAGCGCGACAGCAAGCGGCCGGCCAGTTCGATCGAACCGCCGTCGGCCGCGCGTACGCCCGCGAGAACCTGTAGCAAGGTGCTCTTGCCTGCTCCGTTGGGTCCCACCAGTGCCCAGCGTTCGCCGGCCGCAACGTCGATGTCCAACGAGCGAATCAGCCAACGCTGCGCATAGCGAACGTCCAGCGCGCGACACGCCAGCAGCGCGGCGGTCATGGCCGTTGCAGCTGCCAGAGGAACACCGGTACGCCGACTAGCGCGGTCAACGCCCCCACCGGCAGCTGCAGCGGAGCGGCGATCGTGCGGCCGATCGTATCGGCCAGTAGCACGAGGATCGCGCCCAGCAAGGAGGCGGCCGGCAATACCACGCGCTGATTCGTACCGACAAAATAGCGCACCAAATGCGGGGCCACGAATCCGACAAAGCCGACGGCACCGGCCAGCGCCACCGCCGATCCGGTCGCCACGGCGGTCAGCGCAACCAGTCGACGGCGCACCCGTGTCGTGGCCACGCCCTGCGTGTAGGCCTGCAACTCTCCGCCCAGCATCAGGGTGAGCGCCGGTGCATCGCGCAGCGCCAGGGCCAGCAGCAGCACCCAGGCGAGTGCGGCCGCCGCTGCCAGCGCCAAGTTGACGGCACCACCCAAGTCACCGAGCAGCCAAAACACCATGGTGCGCAGCCGGCCGTCGGGAGCCAAGGACAGCACAATGCTCAGAGCGGCCGCGCACAGGGACGCGATCATCACCCCGGTGAGCAATATCGTGCTGTCACGGCCCGGCTCCACGGGCGCATCGCGCGCGAAGAGCGCGCGATGCGCCAACAAAAATAACAGCAACATTGCGGCAAGAGCGCCGCCCGCGGCAAACAACGCGACGGCCGCAGCGCCCGCGCCCAGGGCAATGGCCAGCATCGCCGCGCAGGACGCGCCGCCGGAGACGCCGAGCACGTAGGGATCGGCCAGAGAATTACGCAGCAATGCCTGCAGCAGCGCCCCCGAAAGCGCCAGCATGCCTCCGACGGCCATGCCGGTTAGCGCGCGCGGCAGACGCAGCGCAAGCACCGTGCTGGCCAAGGACGGCTCGCTGGCGCCCAGCACCAGCAGCCGCAGTGCGCGCAGCAACGCGCCCGTGTCCACCTCGACGCTGCCAAACCGCAGAGCCGCGGCCAAGGCCGCCACCGCGGCAGCCAGCAGCACGGCAAGGGCGCGGGTAGCATGCAGGGGTCGCGGGAGCACGGCGGGCCTCGTTTCAGATCCGCCCCTCGACGCCGGCGATGACGAGCCGGGGCAGGGTGTTATAGCCGTCAACGAGCTGGTAGCTGGCGTTAAAGACATTTTCCACGCGCAGGTGCACTTGCACGCGCTCATTGATGCGGTACTGCAGCGTCATGCGCGCCAAGTCGTAAGGCGCCAGCTGAACAGTCCCAAACGGCGCCAGAATCTCGATGTCGTTGCGCGCCCCGGTTCGCTGCCATTGCGCCCCCGCGCTCCATGGTCCCCGCGTATAGGCGGCCGAGAGATTGATGACGTAGCTTGCCCGTCGCAGCAGGGGTGCATCCGTGTCGAGGTCGCGCGCCCGCAGTACGCTCAGACTGCCGCCGAGGCGAAACGATCCGATGGTTGCGGCCGCTTGCCACTCGCTACCGTCCATGCTTGCGGCACCTACGTTAATCGACTGGTAGGTGGGCCCCGGACCAACCTCGATCAGGTCCGCAACGCGGGTGTGGTAGACCGAGACGCTGGCATTGGCGCTACGGCCCGTCCAGCGCAGGCCGACTTCCTCGCTGGTCGCCCGTTCGGGCTGCAGCGAGGGGTTGCCACTGATGGGGTAATACAGATCGTTAAAGCTGGGCGCCCGAAACGCGTTCGACGCCTGCGCCGTGATCTTCCACGAGGGCGCGAACGACCAGCCGTAGCCGATCAGCCCCGTCGTGGCGCTGCCAAAATCGCTGTAGCGGTCGTTGCGCGCATTGATCTGCCACTGCTGCACGCCGACGTGTCCGAGCGTGCCCAGCCAGACCGAGTCCACCGTACGGGAAAACGACGTCACGACGACGTTGTTGCCCGTCGGGTCGTAGGCGTTCGATGCGCCGTCTTGTATCAGATGCTCCCATCCCGCGGTCAGGTCGATGCCCGGTCGGATCGTCGTTACGTCTTGCAGCGTCACCGAACGGTTGCGGCTGTAAAACTCGTTATTGTCGTTGTCCGAAAACGGATAGTCGTTGTTCGGATCGTTGTTCGGGACGTTGGAGACGTTGACCGAATCATCGTGCGTCTGGGCGAGCGACACACTGAGGTTGGAATTGCCAAAGCGGTGTGCCGCCGTCAGACCATAGCCGTATTGTGAGCGATGTTCGATTTGCGTGGCGAGGCTGGCCAGGGCCAGTGCCTCGCCCGGCGTCGTCCCGATGGAGTTAAACGCATCGTCCCAGTCGGTGTCGTTGCGGTTGCCCCAGGCCCATGCCGTCAGGTCTCCCCAGATGCCGTGCTGATCGAAGTGCAACGAGCCGTTGCGATTCCAATTGCCGTCGACGGAAGGATTGATGTAAGGAACCTGCGCCACGCTGATGGCACCGATGGCCTGCTGCGTGAGGTATCCGGCCGAGGCGCTGAACATGCCGCTGCCGAGTGGCATGCTGAAGCTGGCACTGGCGTCGCGCGTCATGCCTTGCCCGGCCTCGGCGAGCGCCTCGGCGCCCGGGCGCGTGCCGGCGCGCGTAAAGATCTGCACGACGCCGCCAATGGCTTCCGAGCCATACAGGCTCGACAGATTACCGCGCACGATTTCGATGCGATCGATCGAGTCGGTCGCGATTCCGCCCAGGTTGGGCGCGCCGCCCAACACGCTGTTGAAACGCGCCCCGTCGATGAGTACCAGCACCTGGTTGGAGTTGGCGCCGCGCACGAAAAGCGAGGTCTGCGCCCCTTGCCCGCCAGCGCGCGCAAACTCCAGGCCGACCTGGCGGCTGAGCAGCTCGGCCAGATCGCGCGACTGGGTTGCGTCAATGTCTTCGCGTGTGAGCACCGTAACGCTGGGCAGGGCCTCAGTCACGGATTGCTCGATTCGGGACGCCGTGACCACGATCGGGGTTACGGCCGGCTCCTGCTGTGCGCTCGCAGCCGCCGGCGCGAGAGCCAATACGGCGAGCGCGGCGCAAAGGGCGCGAGCCACGCGCGACTTTGCGTGCAAAGGGGCGCAGCGACCCCGCAGATAGCACAAGAACGCCATTCCAATCCGGCCCACCGCCGGTACGGAGCGTCCGCTACCCGATGCCAACGAGAAATCCGCCGCTCGATCGCGCGGCCCCTCGCCACCACCCCGCGGCGAACGCATGAGCATCGCACCGGCGCCGCCAGGGGCGGCGCCGGTGAACCCGCTTCGGCCGGTCTCCGGGCTGAGAGCATCCCGATCGCCTTCCCGCGACGCCGGGCGGCATCACAGTGGCAGTTGATCCGGACGACACCGGCAAAAAACCGCCGGTGAGGCTCTCTTACCGTTGCGGGGGCAGCACAGTTTGGCGCAAGGACGCGCCGCTGTTTCCCGTTTCACCGTCGGCCGGAATGGATACCGGCGCAACGGAACCGAAGGCCGTCACAGTGTAACAGCGGCGCTGCGGTGCTACCATGGCTGGATGCTGGATCAATTGGACGCATTGACTTCGCGCATGCAGGAGCTCATTGCCCATGTGCGGCAGCTACGCGAAGAAAATCACCAGCTGCGAACCCAGCTCGCCAGCTCCAAGACGGAGTTAGCGGAGCTCAACGAGCGCATCGCAACGGCGACGCGCCGTCTGGACGACCTGATCGAGCGGCTGCCGCGCGAGATGCGTCAAACCGATGGCGCCTGAGCCCGACGCGATCGGTCGGCGTCCTTGGGCAACGGGCGCGGCGCATTGGGAGCGGTCGGCTGGCTGAGGCGGAGAGCGGGCGCGATGGAGCAGATCACCCTTAGCATTCTGGGTCGCGAGTACCGCGTGGCGTGTCGCCCGGAGGAGCGCAACGAACTGCTGGCGTGCGCACACTACGTGGATCAGAAGATGATCGCCATTCGCGACGGGGGCAAGGTGCTGGGCACGGACCGTATCGCGGTGATGGCCGCGCTGCAGATTGCGCAGGAGCTCTTTGGCGCCAAGGGCACCGATGGGGCCGCGATCGCCGACGTGCGCCGACGCTTGCGCGACTTGACGGCGCTCGCCGACGAAATTCTGGCACCCCAAGAAAAGCTCTTTTGAGATCCCCTTTTTTTTCGTCTTGCGGTGTTCGGCCGTGCAACGGCGGCGGGTAAAATGGTGCGTCCCTGCGGTGTTCGCGCATAGACCTTTTTGTTCCTTGAACCAATGCGCTGTGCGCAAGGTTGTCGGGCTCGCGTCGTGGTGTGATCGGCACGCGTTTGCTGAACCTAAAGGACGCGGACGGCGACCACCCTGAACCCACGGTTCAGGACACCAGGTCGGGCGGCACGCGCGGGGATTTCTTCCAGCCTGGAAGCGAGAACCCACGGGTTCAGGTGCGATGTCGGCGGTGCAGTATTGGTTGATGAAATCCGAACCGGCGGAGTGCTCGATCGATGGCGCTCTTGCCGCGCCGGGATCGACGGTTCCGTGGACCGGCGTGCGCAACTACCAAGCACGCAATTTCTTGCGCGACCGGATGCGGGTCGGCGACGGGGTGCTTTTTTATCACTCGAGCTGTGCGCAGCCCGGCATCGCCGGCATCGCGCAGGTCGCCAGCAAACCGTATGCCGATCCGACGCAGTTTGACCCGCACAGCAAGTACTTCGATCCGCAATCGGACCCGGCCGATCCGCGCTGGGTCCTGGTGGACGTTCGCGCCCTGCGCAAGAGCCGCTTGATTTCGATCGCCGAGCTGCGTTCGCACAAACCGCTTGCGGACATGATGGTGCTGCGCCGGGGCAACCGGCTGTCGATTACGCCCGTAAGCGCGAAGCACTGGCGCTTCATCACGCAGCGCCTGCTCGCGGACGCTCGATAGGCACTGTCCCCCCAAGTTCCGGGCCGCGAGCCGTTTACGGGCGCTTGGCGACTTGTCGCGCGAAAGCGGGCCGCATCTGCGCCACGGCCTGCCAGCGCCGATTGGCTTCGCCGAGCAGCCCGGCTTGATCCAGTGCAATGGCAAACAGCACGTCTTCGGCCGTGCCCGTCGTATCGGTTTGTTGCGCTCGCGCTTGCTCGGTGATTTTCGCCAGCGCGTCCATGCGCTCTTGCGTCGTGCGATCCACCAGGCGAAACTCGGTTGCCGTTTCGGCGCGCCGACCATCGTCGGCGAGCGCTTCGATCGTCCACAAGTAGGGTTGCTCGCGCGCCCAAGGCAATTGCGCGGGCAGCGCAACCATCGTATCGCGGGTGTTTGCCGAAAACAGCACCGCGCCCTGTGCATCGATGAGCCGCACCGCGTACTGCCAGCTTTGCGAACCCCGCCCATACGGTGTTTTCCAGCGCAGGGCATCCAGGTCCGCCTCGAGTTGCGCGCCCACCGGGGACTGGATCCGCAGGTCCGCACCCGAAGCGGCGCGCAGCGCGACGCTGGCTCGCCCAAGCAGCGCGGGCTCAATGTGCAGTGCGCGCCAGGCCTGCGCCAGATCCCGCACGGCAATCCGATCGTTGGCGTGCCGGCCGATCACCGCGTCGTCGTGCAGCAGGAAGCGACCCGGACCGAAGAGCAAAAAAAGCCGCGGCACGCCAGAAAAATAAGCGATTTCCACGCGCGCGTTTTCGGCAAGCACGAGCTCGTCGGAGCGATCGAGCACGTCAAGCGCCTCGAGCGCGCGGCGGTGCCCCGCGCGCAGCAAACTTGCGCTCGCGCGAAGGTCGGTGACCACGGCAACCGGCGCATCGACCGGCGAGGCCGATCGCGCAGCCCCGACCGCCAGACCGCAACAAAATATGCCCAGCGCGCCGGCAAGCAGCGCGCGGCGCCGACTTTGTTCCTGTGCGCCCGGCATCGGTTTGCCCCTCCCCGCAAATAGCGTATTGCCGATCGCCAACCTCCGAAAGCTCGCTTGGGCCTTGCGCACCGCGCAAAAGCGGTAATCGCCGCGCCTACCGCGATTGCCCCGGCGCGGTCACGACGGCGGGAGCGGCGGCCTCCAGCCGCACACCGCAACCGGGGAATGGCCCCGAAGGGGCTGCTCGCCCAGGTCGCGCAAATCGGACGGCGCGGCCGATAGCCGCCGGGCGAAGGCTCGGGTCATCAGCACGGTTGCGTCCTGCGTCTTGGCGAGTTCCTGTAAACGCGCGGCCACATTGACCGCGTCGCCCAGGGCCGTGTAGTCCCTGCGCTCGTCGCTGCCCAGATCGCCGACAAGGACCTCTCCAAAGGACAGGCCAATCGAAACTTCGAGCGCGGGGACGCCGCGGCCAGTGAGTTCGCTCGCGTTCATCTGAGCCACCGCATCGAGCAGCTGGCACGCGGCGGCAAAGGCCCGGTCGCAAGGCTGCGCCTGCGCTTGCGGCGCCCCAAACAGCACCAGGATGCCATCGCCGCGAAAATTATCGATCGTGCCGCCCTGCGCATGCAAAAGCGGTGTGATGCGCCCGTAGTATCGATTGAGCGTGTCGCGCACAATCTCGGGGTCCGCCGTCTCGGACCAGGTCGTAAATCCGCGAAGATCGGCAAACAGCAAGGCGATCGCGCAGCGCGTGCCGCGCGTGTCCGTTGGGCCTCGCAGCAGGGCCTGCAGCAAATGCGGGCTTAAGTATCCGCCCAAACGGCGGCGCAGGCGCTCGCGCTCCCGGTGTGCCGCGGCCAGATCGAGCGCGCCGCGGGCTACCACCGCAATTGCGCCCGCAAGCATGGCCTGGCCGGGCGCAAGCACCCAACCCAGGGCGTGCACGAGACTGGCCGTGGCAAATGCGCACGCCCAGGACCCCGCAAGCGCCCACCAGCGCAGCCAGGCGCCAGCGACCAAGCCAATCGACGCCATTGCCGCAAGCAACGCAAGTTGCGCCAAAAGCGGTGCCGGCCTCAGCAGCCCGGCACCGGCCGCGTTGCGCAGCACCTGGGCCGTGAGGATGACGCCGGGTTGCGCCGTCCCGGGAAACTCCCAGGCGCTGAGCGCCGCCGGCAGTTGCAGTCGGTCAAGATAGGGAAGCACGGAGCCAAGCAGCACGATCTGCCCGCCAAAGAGTTCCTGCAGGCCGCGAGCATCGTCCCGCCGAGATCGCGCAAGCACTTCGCCCAAGGGCACGTAGGAAAACGCCGCTCCGCGGGTAAAGTCGATCCAACCCGCTTCGGCCAGCGCGCCCTCGCGCCCAAATCGGCGTGCAACGCCCGCGGCAAACGTCGGCACCGCCAGCCGAACGCGGTCGCTCGAAGGCAAGCGGGCTTCTTGCGGGCGACGCTCGTGGAGTCGCAACGAAAAGAGCGGCCGGTACTCGGGGTCGGTGCAAGCGGTACCGTAGCGCGCGGAGGCGGCCTCCGGATCCGGATCGAAGCGACGTACGACCCCGTCGCAGTCGATGGGAAACAGTGCCAAGCCAAAGGCCTGCCCGCCGCCCGCCGCGGCCAGCAACGGCGCGGGCGGAATTCGGGGATGTCCGTCGGCATCGACGTCCAGCACCAAATTGATGCCAGCCGCTGCGCGCGCGGCCAGAAGGCCGCGCATGAGCTCCCGATCAAGTCCCGGCACAAGGTGTTCGAACGAGCGCTCCGGCAACGCGACATCCATGCCGATCGCCAACGGGCCGGCCGCCGCGATTGCCTCGAGCGCTCGCCCCAAAGGGGCGTGCAACATGGCCATCGGCAAACCCTGCGCGTTCAAGCTTGCCTCGTCGATCCCGACGATAACGACTTGCGGCCCTGCCGGCAGGGCGCCTTGCGGATCGCGCAGCGCCCGCACCACGTGGACCTGCGCGTCAAATAACAGCCCATCGACCCGGTCGATGATGTTCAGCGCGTAACCGATCGCGCCCGCGAGGGCAACGCCCATTGCGGCCGCCAACAGTCCCCGAGCACCTCCCCTCACCGCCTCAGTCCCCCGCGCCGGGCAAGCCGCGCCGCGGCCAACGCCCCTGCGCTGCGCCCCCCATGGCCCGACATCTCGCATGCGCCCGCAGTCTTTCTACGGCGCCGCATTTTCGCATTGCTTGTGGGTCCGCGGTGCTGCGGGGCTGCCCCAGACCGTCTGCGCGGGCTTCGCCGACGGCGACACTTGTCAGCCCGCCGCCCGTCGCGGTAATGTGGTCTGCCGAATGCCCCGAGTCAGACGATGCGCATCGTACAAGCGAGGCAAGCCGCACGCACCCAGCGTGCACGAACCAAGCCATTGCGCCGAAGCAAAGGCGCGTGGCACCCGGCCATACAAAACCTCGCGGACCCTACCGCCCGCCAGATCGCCGAGATCGGAAAGATTCGCAGTTTTGCCAAAGACAGTCTCCTGATTCGGGAAAGCGACACGTCTGGCGACCTGTTCGTCATCCTCGCGGGTGCCGTTGCCGTTTTTGTCGCCGACCCCGATGGGCGCGAAATGATCTTGGCGCACTACGGACCGCCCGCTTTCGTGGGGGAAATGGCGCTTGACGGCCAGCCGCGCAGCGCTTCGGTGCGCGCGGTCGAGCCGACCGTTTGTGCGGTCGTCACGCGCCGGGCGTTGCGCCGGGCCATCGGCGCCGATCCCCAAATTGCCGTACGCCTTTTTGCCACGGCCGCCCAGCGTGTGCGCAGCGCCACCGGCGTCGTGAAGAGCCTGGCCTTGTCCAACGTCTATCGGCGGGTCGCGGGTCTGCTCGAGTCGCTGGAGTACATCGAGATGGACGGGGCGCTTTGGACGCGCGAGCCCTTGCGGCAACGGGACATTGCCAACCGCGTTGGCGCATCGCGCGACATGATCAGCCGGGTTCTGAAGCAGCTGCGCTTGGGCGGCTACATCGCGATGCGCGAGCGGCGCATCAGCGTCCTTCGCCGGCCGCCGGCGCGCTGGTAGTGCGCGCACGCCGCACGAGTATCGGCAGCAGCACCGCGCCAAGGATCACCATCGGCAGCGACAGCCACTGGCCGAGGGATAGGCGCAGTGCCAGCAGCCCGAGAAAATCGTCCGGTTCGCGCGCAAACTCGGCAAGAAATCGCAAAGCGCCGTAGCCGATCAGGAAAAAACACCCGACGAGGCCGGGCGCGCGCGGTTTGCGCGAAAACCACCAAAGCAGCGCAAAGAGCAGCAGGCCCTCGAGTGCGACCTGATACAACTGCGAGGGATGCCGCGGTATCGCGTCGTGCGCCTGTGGGAACACCATCGCCCAGGGCCATACCGCCGGATCGGCGGGCCGTCCCCAAAGCTCGCCATTGATGAAGTTGCCCATCCGTCCGGCCGCAAG
>Ga0187778_10002030_pt1 | contig 13964 bp, 13 predicted proteins | sample 1015_Q2_SP5_20_M_FD_132418 | JGI IMG/M metagenome (GOLD analysis project Ga0187778, IMG submission 132418) | Tropical peat soil microbial communities from peatlands in Department of Meta, Colombia - 1015_Q2_SP5_20_MG | ecosystem: Environmental > Terrestrial > Soil > Wetlands > Peat | place... | reverse complement strand
GAATGTAACTTTACACTCGGGACCTACGAGCCCGCCGATCCGGGCGATCCGGTCGGGTGGGGTGTCAACTTTCACTTCGTCGGGTGTAAGCGGGATTAGGAACGATCCATGCGCATCAGACACCGCTTAGCCGTCGGACTTTTTCTCGCCATCGTGGTAGCCGTCAATGGCCTGTACCATGGGTCCGCGATTGCGCAGAAGGCTGACGGTCAGGCACCGGCCGACTGGATAGCAGAGATCGAAAAAGTCTTCATTCGGTCGGAAGACTGCAAACAGTGTCATGACCGGCACTATGAAGAATGGAAGGGCATGCGGGAGCAGACGCCCGATCTGAAGACGTTCGGTCGGGTCGATGCCGCGCTGCTGCACGGCACCTCGCTGGAGTCTCCGGTATTCCGCACCGTCCTGGGTGTCTGGATGCAGACGAATCCGACCGCCGAGGAGCGGCGTCGCTGCCTGTCCTGCCACGTGCCTTCCACGACGGTATTTCCGCAGCATGCTGAAAAAATTGTCGGGCAGGTGTTAGCTGGAAAACCAAAGATCGAAGGGATCGGCTGCGCCTCCTGCCATTTGATCAAGCAAGTTGAGTCGGCGCCGAGTCCTCCTCCAACGTTCAAAATTGAGCCAGGGAAGATGATCTACGGCCCGTACAAAGATCCGGAAGAGAATCTCGTCCACCCGGCCACGCAATCCGACCTCTTCCGCGGCGCAAACTACTGCGCCTCCTGTCATTTCGATAAGGTCAAGGACGTGACGCAGAAGGATATTCCGGGAGAAATTCTGCAAGGTACGATCTGCCAGGATTGCCACATGGAGCCGTCGACCGGCAGTTCGACGTCCAAACGCGGCGCGATGACGCGATCCATCGGCCGGCATTGGTTCCGTGGCGTCGTGATTCCCGGCATTCTGCTCAAGAACAGAAATCTTCAGGCGGAATGGATGCCGCGTGTCGACATCGATGCGACCAAATCCGCCTCGGGTGTCGAAGGCAAGGCCTTGGTCAAAGTGGGAAGCCTGCCCCACAGTTTTCCGGACGGTGATCCGGTCTTGAAGCAATTCTTCCTCACGATCACGGTCAAAGACGCTCAAGGCAAGGTCTTGAGTCAGGAGACGAAGCAATTTGGACTGCCCTACGACAAGATTCTGCGCGGGCCGATTCCCGATCCGTTCATCAAAGGCGGAAATACAAGAAAGGTCCCGTTCTCACAAGCAATCCCTGCCGGGGCCACGGCGGCGACGGTCGAGGCTGTCCTGAGTTATGCCTTGATCCCAACGCCGGATGCTGCATTGCGCGACAAGTATCTGGCGACACTGGCGAACGACAAAGAACGGGATGCGGCAAAGAACATTCTCGACGACTATACCCAACCGCGTGTGCTGACCTATCGAGCCAAAACCTTGTAGCGGCAACGTAAGGAGAAGCGGCGTGATCGTCAGTCAATCTCGACGTGTGAGAGTTGCGGTAGGAACCGCCATCGTGCTGTCTCTGCTGGTCGGTGGACATCTGGTTTCGACCGGTCTTTTTGCACAAGAACCGGCCAAGTCTCAGGCGACCGTCGAGAAGGCCTTTCCCAATTCGAGCAAGTGCAAGCGGTGTCACGAGCGGGTGTTCGAGGAGTGGGAAACGTCGCCCCTCTCCCGCTCGATTCATTCCCCGGCCTTCCGTACGGCCCTCGATGAATATGTCCAGTTTTCTGGAGGGAAGGACAACGCCCTCTGTTTTCGCTGCCACGCGCCGCATGTCCGCGAGTTTCCCGATCATGCCAAGCTTTTTCTCGATCAAGTCAAATCCGGCGAGCCGGCGATCGATGGAGTGGCTTGCGCGCAGTGCCATTTGATCAAACAGGTCGATCGCGCCAAACACCCGCCGGAACCAAAATACGACGTCGGGAGCAAGGTGCTCTATGGGCCGTATAAGGATTTCGTGCAGAACCTGGCACATCAATCGATGGATCTGGATCTGTTCCGCAAATCGGATCTCTGTCTGAACTGTCATCAATCAGTGCCGAGTGCGGCGAATCTGGGAAAGACCAACGATCTCCTGGGTAATTGGGACCAGAGTAAAGCGGTGAAGTCGGGCAAGGAATGCCAATCGTGCCACATGCCGGAGCAGATCGGGGAGTCGGCGAACGGCGAGAGCAAGCGCAAAGTCGCCAACCATACCTTTCCCGGCCGCATCGGCAAGTTGCGGCAGGAAGCGGCCAAGCTAGACGTCCAAACAAAGATCGACGGCGACAAGACGACGCTGACCGTCAAGGTTCAAAGCCTGGTTCCGCACAATTTGCCCACGACTCATCCGGCCTGGGCCAGTGTGGTGTTGGATCTCGATATCAAAGGCAAGAACCTCAAGACCGTCTTTACCGACAAGCGCGTCTACGGACGGGTCTATCAGGATGCCAAGGGCCAGAAGACGAACTTCGATTTCGAGGCGGTGAAGGTGGTGGAGGATACGGTCCTGAAGCCGGAAGAAACGCGCGTCGAAACCTTCACTTTCCCGACGCCCAAGGACACGAAGAGCTTCGATGTGGAGATCTCGCTCAACTATGCTGCTATCAGTGGACCTGCGGCGTTCCTCCAGCGCGTCGAAGCTGAATCGCCTAAGGGGTCACAGGACCCCGTGTTCCAACCGATTACTATCGTCAAATATACCGAGAACATTCCGATTAAATAACAGTTACAAGCAAGAGGCTAGGGGCAAGGGGCGAGAGGCCCGGAGCGGGGAGTCTCGCGCGAAGATCCTATCCCTCTCACCACTAGCCTCATGCCACTCGCCCGCGGGTCACTCAAAAATGATGCGTGATCCCGGAGACTTCATCTTAAAGATTTGGAGGGCGGAGTAGATGCCCTTGGCTGGATGATTCAGGATGAGACGGGAATTTGTGATGTGAGTGTCGATGAGTTCGTATTGCCCACCGCTGTAGTAAATATCACAGTCGTCGATCTGACAGCTTTTATACACGTGATTGTCCAACGCCAGCTTCGCTTTGCTGAAGGTCTGTCCATCAATAATAATATAGTTCGGTTCTAAGCCCATCTCGCGGCTCTCTGAGTCGCCGCGCACTATAGCAAAGTCGATTATTGGCGTAAACCGGCTTTCCTCTGAGGCCGGATGGGCCAGGTTCAATAACCCATCTAGAACTCATCGCGCAACTCCGCGTAATATCAGGCCGACCGTTATGTGAGAAGAGTAGGTCAACAACAAACCCTAGAAGTATGTTCTGCTATCAATGACACAGACTGAGATACTGATAACATCTTTGCTCGTTGTTGTAGCGGCTCGTATCTTCGGCGGGCTCTGGGTCGAACAACGCAGACGTTTTCAATGTCTCCAGCAATTAGCAAGTGATTACGGGGGGAAATGCTATCGCGATCCGTCCTTTCTCATAAACTATGTATGCTCCCTTCGCCATAACGGCCGTGATTACTATGTGACGTATCGTCCCGTACCAGGACAAGGCAGTGATGGTCCGGACCAGTTGCTTTTCGTATGCAAGGTCATCACGCAATTTACGTTTAGTATCTCTAATGGTGATCGGGCGCCTTGGTGGCAGCGCCTTGGCGGGTCCACTGCAGAAGAATGGCCCCGAGTTCAAGTCTCTGAAATGGATTCCCAACTGATTTTTTATACGCCTGAGGAGGAGCGGTTAAGAAAGTGGTTGAAGAATCAGACCGTACGGCAGGCTATTGACCAAATAATGAACGAGATGAGTCGAATTAGAGCCATGGGAAATGAGTTACAGATTGGAAAAGAAATTCTGCGCGGCAATACTGACCCTGCAAAGATCAAAGGGTGGATTTCACAGATTGATCTACTTGCGGAAAACTTAAAGTGAGGTTGCTGAACCCTAAAAATCTGGCTTATCGAACTGGCTAATTCAAAATCAGTTCCTTGTGAGCCGTTAGATCGTGACTAGGAACCGCTTGAAATGTCCCGAATCCATAGTGATAGATCCGGAGGGTAATTGAACATTCCAAACTGAAAAAGGCTTGACCAGCGATTGAAAGCCGCGAATCTGCAATTCGCGGACACCAAGACTCCTTCTTCAGATTTCTTGGACTAAGCAACAGGTACTCAACCTGGAACCCCATGAACCTCTAGGTTTCGCACTCAATACGCTCGGTACCCTGAAGAATTGTCCAGCGTATCTATCAAGGCTGTACGGGACCTTGCATTGCGACCTGAGAAAAAACCCGCTCTTTAATACCGAGAAAATTGTGAGAACCTACCTCTCAGTGGAGATGCCAATTTTTGGCATTTCTAAGCAGAATACGGTATGAGCGCGGTGGGAAATGAGGGATAATGATGGGTTGATTTTTCCGAACGCGTTGATTTAGCGTTTGTTTTGAGCGATGGCTCTGGACAAGTCTTCCTGGCATCGAAGGTGCTGATACATGCCCCCATATTTATTAAGGTCGTAATCTATGCACGTGTCTCAGGGTTTATAGAGCGGACAACAGAACAAACCACGGACTGTCAGAGAGGCACCAATAAGGGTGGCAGAGTAATGAGTAAGCAGTTGAAGGCACAAAAGGGGTTTACCCTGATTGAATTGATGATCGTGGTCGCGATCATCGGGATTTTGGCGGCCATTGCCGTCCCGAACTTCTTGGCCTACCAGGCCCGGTCCCGCCAGGCTGAAGCTAGGACCAACCTGGGCGGGGTGTTCGTGTCGGAGACGGCGTGGTTCGGGGAGAACAACTTCTACTCGAACTTTGCCACGATCGGTTTTAACGTGGCCTCCGACAGCAACCGTTACACGTACCGAAGCCCGAATGTCACAGGAACAGCTGCCTCAACAGATGCCCAAGGCCTAGATATGTTCGCCAGCCTTGCAGGCTCGTCGACGGTTGGGGGAACAATTCAGCCGGAACAGGCGGTCGGGCCTGCAAGCGGTGCTGTGGTACCGGCTGCTGGTGTCGCCGGTTCGTTCACCGCGACGGCCAATGGGAACATCGACGGCGATCCGACGGTCGATAAATGGAGCCTGAATGACATTAAGCAGCTCGTCAACCAGATCAATGATGTGACTGGCTAAATGATCCTCAGCGCGTAGTAATCTGGCGGTCGGCAGCATCAGGGTTTCAAATCCCTCCCCCCTCCGTCGTCAAAGCTCGGGCCACTGTGCTCTACTCCACCTTGTAACTTTCCTATCTGAATCCGTGTCATAGCATCGCACATTCACCCAGGGCACGATAGACCGATCCACCTCGGGTCCTCAGAGGCCGTGAGTGAGCCTCCCCGCGCATGAGGTTGATCAGGAGTCCCTCTCGATTTTGTGTTGCACCTCCGCACGTAGCTGTATAGAATGACCAGACTTTTCGGCTAGTTAGCTTCTGCTGAATCAGCACCACCCTGCGGTTTTCCCTCTTGATTAATGTACTTTAATGAGGGAAACCAAGGCGAACTGTGCGATATAAAAAGCCCCTCAACCTGTAGGAGGAGACTCTCGTGAGCGACTCAGCGATTGTGACGTTTGCATTGATAGCAGCCGTGGCCGGCATTGCCTATGGCCTGTACTTGGCCATGTGGGTGTTCAAGCTCGACGCCGGCAACGCGAAAATGCAGGAAATTTCCAAGGCGATTCAGGAGGGGGCTAGCGCCTACATGAATCGTCAATACAAAACCGTCGGCATCGTGGCGGCCGTTTTGTTCGTGATCCTGTGGGGGGCAGGCGCCTTCTCTGACAAATTCGGTATGCTGACGGCGGTCGGATTCCTCGTCGGTGCCGGTGCCTCGGCGATCGCCGGTTATGTCGGTATGATCATCGCGGTTCGCGCGAATGTGCGAACTGCGCAAGCAGCGCATGATGGGCTGAACGCCGCGCTCACCGTGGCCTTTCGCGGAGGGGCGGTGACCGGCCTCTTGCTTATCGGCCTGGGATTGCTGGCCATCACCAGCTTCTATATGATCGCGGCTCAATTCGCAGGGCAAGAAAAAGCAATCCATGCATTGTTGAGCCTCGGGTTCGGCGGCAGCTTGATCTCTGTGTTTGCCCGTGTCGGCGGCGGCATCTACACCAAAGCGGCGGACGTGGGCGCCGACCTGGTCGGTAAAGTGGAAGCGGGGATTCCAGAAGACGATCCACGGAATCCGGCAGTCATCGCGGACAACGTGGGCGACAACGTTGGTGACTGCGCCGGAATGGCGGCGGACCTCTTTGAAACTTACGCCGTCACGACGGTCGCGGCGATGGTGCTCGCCTTTACTCTGTTCAAAGGTCAGAGCTCACCGGTTCTCTATCCCCTGGCTCTGGGTGCGGTGACCATCTTTGCGACAATCATTGGCATTCTGTTCGTGAAGGTGAGCCCGGGCGGTGAGATTATGCCGGCACTGTACAAGGGGCTTTTTGTGGCTGGCGGTCTCGCGGCCGTGGCCTTCTTCCCGATTACGACAAAAATCATGGACGGTGTCGGGGGCGTGAGCGGCGTGAGCTATTACATTGCCGCACTGCTTGGTTTAGTTGTGACCTTGGCCTTGGTATTTATTACCGATTACTACACGTCCAAGAACTACGCGCCGGTGAAGGATATTGCCAAGGCTAGCGAGACTGGTCATGCGACCAACATCATTGCAGGCCTTGCGGTGGGGATGCAGGCGACATCAGCTCCGGTGGTCGTGATTGCCGCCGCGATTCTGGGAAGCTACTGGATTTGCGGAGGCGCGGCCTCAGGCGGCCTGTATGGTGTCGCCGTAGCTGCCGTGTCGATGCTGTCGATGGCTGGGATCGTCGTGGCGATCGATGCCTATGGTCCGATCACAGACAATGCCGGTGGAATCGCTGAAATGTCGCACCTGGGCAAAGAAGTGCGGAATATTACAGACCCGTTGGATGCAGTCGGCAATACGACAAAGGCGGTAACAAAAGGGTATGCGATCGGGTCGGCTGGTTTGGCGGCGATTGTGCTCTTCGCGGAGTACGCGCGAGAGGTGTCCGCGCATGGTTCGGGATCAGCGGCATTTGACTTATCCGACCCGCGAGTGATCGTGGGGCTGTTCCTTGGGGGCATGCTGCCGTTCTTGTTTGGCGCGCTTTGTATGAAGGCTGTCGGGCAGGCTGGTGGTTTGATTGTCGAAGAAGTGCGGCGGCAGTTTAGGACGATCAAAGGCATCATGGAAGGGACGGGAAAGCCGGAGTATGGAACCTGCGTAGACATCGTCACGCAAGCGGCCATCAAGAAGATGATGGTCCCCGGGTTGATTCCGGTTTTATCTCCGATCCTCGTCGGCGTTATTCTTGGGCCCCAGGCGCTCGGTGGCATGCTTGTGGGCAGCATCGTCACCGGACTGTTCGTCGCAATCTCAATGACAAGCGGCGGCGGTGCATGGGACAACGCGAAAAAATTCATCGAAGAGCAGGGGAAAAAAGGTAGCGAGACGCACAAGGCCGCAGTGACTGGCGACACAGTGGGTGATCCCTACAAGGACACCGCCGGGCCGGCGGTCAATCCGATGATTAAAGTCATTAATATCGTCGCGCTGCTCATCGTGTCGCTGATCGTGAGATAGCGCAGCGTGCCTCTCGTTCAAGCATGATTCGGTTGTATGGTCTTCGAGAAACGTTTCGTGAGAGACAGTTCGCGTTTTTCACCCTTGGCTTGACGGCTGAAAGAACCGTGGGGTATGGTGATCGTACGGGATCAGGTGGTTGGCTGATCCACGAGAGTTCCCAGATCCACGGGAGGTGCTCGGATGGAGAAACAAGAACGCAAGCAGGAACCCAGGCGAGAGCCGCAGTCGAAAGACGACGTCAAGGCTAATCCCAAAGTCGTCGAGGCCGGCAAGAAAATCAAGGAAGACATCGATAAACTCGTCGACGAAATCGACGACGTCCTCGAAAAGAACGCGGAAGAATTCGTCAAGAACTACGTCCAAAAAGGGGGAGAGTAACCGTCGATCGGACGGTCCTCTTCCCCTTCTTCTTTTCTCGCAACCTCCGAGTGGTTTCGCTTCGCATCCACGCAGTCCTTTATCTCCATAGCCGCTGGTTTGACAAAGCCCGAGCGAACTTATAGTATCCCCTTAATTCTCAGACAGTTACGTTGCTTCGAGCCTCAGGCCCCTTCGTGAGGTCAAGATGAAGCCCAAGCTCTGGGTCTTCCGCGATATCGATCCATCTCAGCGGGCGAATTTGGTCCGTGCCCTCTCGATCGCTCCCGCAACCGCGTCATTGCTTCTCGCGCGCGGTGTGACCACGCCGGACCAGGCGACCGAGTGGCTCTCTCATCGGCTGCCGCACGATCCGTTGCTCATTCCTGACATGGAGCCAGCCGTCGAGCGGCTCCATCGAGCGGTTACGACCTACGAGCCGGTCTGTTTTTACGGCGACTATGATGTCGATGGGATTACGGCCACCAGTGTCTATCTGTCGTTCTTCGGCGGGTTGGGAGCCAACGTCCGTGCCTATGTTCCGCATCGTCTCCGTGAAGGGTATGGACTCAATGCCGGTGCGATTCAACGGCTGCGTGATGAGGGGATTACGCTGTTGGTGACGTCGGATTGCGGGACGACTGCCCATCGAGAAGTGGGGTTGGCTGGCCAATTGGGTATGGATGTGATCATCACCGATCACCATCAATCCGACGAGCAATTGCCGTCGGCCATGGCAGTCCTCAATCCGCATCGCGGCGATGCGCGCTATCCGTTTCGAGGCCTGTGCTCCGCCGCGCTGGCGTATAAGGTGGCGCAGGCGTATCAGCGGCGCTACGGCCAAGCCGGCGTGCTGTTGGAGTCATTGCTTGACCTTGTCGCGTTGGCCACTATTGCGGATGTCGTCCCGTTGCAGGATGAGAATCGAGGGTTCGTTCGGGAGGGCCTCGCCCAATTGACGAGAGGAGCCCGCTGCGGTGTACGGGCATTGAAGCAGGTGGCTGGGGTGACACGTGATTGCACGGCGGAGACCATCGCTTTCAAGCTCGCGCCGCGCATTAACGCCGCCGGGCGGTTGGATGATGCAATGTTAGGGGTACGGTTGCTGACCACTGAATCACCATCTGAAGCGCAGTGCTTGGCGGATAAGCTCGAACGACTCAATCGGGAACGGCAACAGATTGAGGCCGATATCATGGCCGAAGCCTTGACAGTGTTGAAAAACCAGGAGTTGATGCCGGCGATCGTGGTGGCGTCGCGTCGATGGCATCTAGGTGTGGTCGGGATTGTCGCCTCACGTCTGGTCGAACGGTTCCAGCGCCCCGCGATTGTCATGGCCGTGAACGAGCAGGGGATCGGGAAGGGATCGGCTCGCACGATCGGTGAGTTCGACCTCTACAAAGGATTGGCTGCCTGTCGGGATGTCGTGGAGGCGTTTGGCGGCCATCCGAGTGCAGCCGGTGTCACGGTGCGTGAATCCCATCTCGATGAGTTTCGCGCACGCTTCTGTGACGTGGTCGCGGGACGGACAAGCGATGCGACCACGATTCCGACGCTGGATGTCGATGCGGAGCTGCGCCTGGACGAGGTGAATCTGCGATTGATGCAGGAAATCGGCGCTCTTCATCCGTTCGGTGCCGGGAATCCAGAGCCGACCTTTGCCGTGATTCGGCTTGAAGTGATGGACGCGCGCACCGTCGCTGAGAAGCATCTCAAAATGACGGTACGGCAGGGCGGATCGCTCCCGTTCGACAGCATCGGATTCGGCATGAAGTCTCTGGGAGAACGAGGCATCTCGTCCCGCGCCCCGGTTGATCTGGCGTTTACACCGGAACTCAACCGTTGGAACGGCTATGACCGGATTCAGCTCCGCATCCGCGATGTCCGGCCGAGCGTGGTAGAGTGATGTATGCCCTACGAAACTGTCATGGATCTCGACCAGCTGCTGGATCGGGTGAAAAGTTATCATGCGGAGGCCGACCTCGGTCTAGTCCGCCGAGCCTATGAATTTTCCGCCAAGGCCCACGAAGGTCAGCGCCGTCGATCCGGCGAACCCTACCTACAGCATCCCATCGCGGTAGCCGGTGTCCTCACATCGTTGAAGACCGATGTCACCGCGATCGTAGCCGGGCTTCTCCACGATACACTCGAAGATACCCTTGCGACTCCGGACGAGCTTGAGAAGGAGTTCGGCAAGGATGTGGTCCATCTTGTCGACGGGGTCACCAAGATCGGCAAGATTACCTTCCGCAATTACGAAGAGAAGCAAGCCGAAAATTTTCGCAAAATGGTCCTCTCGATGGCGGACGATATCCGAGTCGTCCTCATCAAGCTGGCAGACCGGCTGCATAACATGCGCACACTCGAGCATCTAAGCAAAGTCAAGCGACAGGAGATCGCACAGGAAACCTTGGAGATCTATGCGCCACTGGCGAACCGGCTCGGGATTGGGTGGATTAAGAACGAGTTGGAAGATCTGTGTTTGAAGCATCTGAAACCAGACGTGTACGAAACCCTGCGCGTGCGAGTCGCCAAACGGGATGAAGATCGGCAACAGTACATCCAAGAAGTCATCCAGCTGGTCAACAAGGCCATGCAGGAAAACGGATTACCGGGGGAAGTCTATGGCAGGCCGAAGCATCTCTATGGCATCTACCAGAAGATGAACAAGCAATCGATCACGTTCGAGGAGGTGTACGATCTGACTGCCTTGCGGATCGTGACGGACACAAAGATGAATTGCTACGCCTTGCTTGGGGTGATCCATTCCTTGTGGAGACCGGTCCCAGGACGTTTCAAAGACTATATCGCGATTCCAAAGTCAAACCTCTATCAATCGCTCCACACGACAGTGGTAGGGCCGAAAGGCGAGCATGTCGAATTTCAAATCCGGACGGAAGACATGCATCGTGTCGCAGAGTACGGAATCGCCGCGCATTGGAAGTATAAAGAGCAGGGACGTGTCGGGGATCGGGACAGCAAAGCCTTTGGCTGGCTCCATCAGTTCGTCGAATGGCATCAAGATTTGCCGGACAACCGCCAGTTCATGGATTCAGTGAAACTCGATCTCTTTCACGACGTGGTGTACGTGTTTACGCCAAAAGGTATTGTCAAAGAGCTGCCAAAAGGGTCAACTCCCGTCGATTTTGCCTACGCGATCCATACTGAAGTGGGTGATCATTGCGTTGGAGCCAAGGTAAACGGGAAAATCGTCCCGCTCAAGCATCAATTGACCAGTGGCGATACGGTCGAAATCCTCACCTCCGCGACTCAAACGCCTCACAAGGATTGGCTGAAATTTGTCCGCACCTCAAGAGCCAAGACCAAAATCAAACACTGGATCAAAATCGAAGAACAAAAGCGAAGTATCGAGATCGGTCGCCGGCTGTTGGAGTCCGAATTCCGCCGTCATGGGATGGCGCCGGCCCAAATGTTGAAGTCCGACGAATTACTCGATGCGGCTCGTGAATCCGGGTTTGAGACGATCGATGAATTGACGGCTGCAGTAGGGTTCGGTCGGGTGGCGACGGCTCAGGTTATTGAAAAACTGAAAGGACTGGAAACAGGCGAAGCGAAGACGGGGCCGGAACGGCCAGCCGTTCCCAAACGGGTTGCCGGCAAAGCCGATGAGAAAGGGGTCAAGGTCAAGGGCGCGCGGGATCTGTTGATGCAACTGTCTCGCTGCTGTAATCCGGTTCCTGGCGACCGCATCCTGGGATACATCACGCGTGGCCGCGGGCTCACCATCCATACGGTTGATTGTCCCAATCTGGAGGCGTTGGATTATGATCGTGATCGACTTGTGGAGGTTGAGTGGGATGCCTCAACGCCCAGCACTCATGCCGTGAAAGTGTCTGTGATGGCGGTCGACAAAACGGGAGTGTTGGCTAATGTGTCGTCAGCAATTGCTGAATGCCATGCCAACATCAGCCGGGCTGAAATTACCACGCGAGAGGATCGCAAAGCGGTCTTGGATTTTATCGTGGAAGTGTCCGATACCCACCATCTCGAGCAGGTGTTGAAGGCCGTGGAGCGTGTCGACGGTGTCATTACGGCGCGACGAATTCGAGCCTGGCAAGAGCGACCGTAGTGAGACGTGGCTAGGGCACGCGAAATCTGAGCGTGGCACCCTTCTGAAGCTTGAAGTGTTCTGCCATCCCTCCACCGAGTTCCAAAACATATAAGGCCGGTTCGTTGGGTTGATACTGGCGGCACCCGTCATCGCTTCGCGTACAAATCGGGACGTTCGCCTCAATATGGACGATTTGCTTTTTTTCATTCATCCAAATGATGTCGAGAGGGATTTTCGTATTCTTCATCCAAAAGGTCCAGGGTTGGGCCTGGTCAAACGTAAACAGCATGCCTCGATTCTTGTCGAGGTGGTCGCGGTACATTAATCCTTCCGCACGTTTCCGCGCAGTATCAGCAATTTCAGCGTGAATCAGACCGCCTCCGGGGAGCGTAATAGGAATCAAGCCCTTCGTAGATGAATCAGTGCCGGCTTGTGTGCCTAAAGGGTCGAACAAGGCGAGGACGAGGAGAAAGACGCTCAATCGTCGTGGCTGCACGGCGAAATCCTATCGGTCGTTGAACAGAGAGTCAAGATCTGCTTCCAGGCGGACGCGGCTTGCAATCGCAGCGGGCCCTGTGCCATTCTCGGCCTGATTTTTAGGGAGGTTCTCCATGCAAGAGAAACGTCGGGTGCTGTACAAAAAGGGAGTCTTCGTCTGCCCCAAGTGCCGTCAATCGTATGTCCAAGAAAAGTGGATTGAGGAATGGCGCATTCGTTGTCACCTGTGCGACTATCGCGGAACCCTAACGGAAGTATCGGTCGAAGAACACATGGAGGAAGAAACGATTCGGCGATAGATTGTTTCAGTGTTTCAAGAGTTTCCTCCTGTCAATTCCAATCCAGAGCCGCGCTGGGTATTTCGCCATCTAGGTACATATGAATCGCAAAAACATCAGGAGCGGTCGATGCGCGATTGTGCTGCTGCTGGTGATGGGGGTTATCTATGTCTGGCCCGCATGGGCTGATGAGGGTCAGCCGGCGATTAAGGTTCTCGTCGTATACCATTCTTTAACAGGAAATACGGAACGGATGGCCGAAGCTGTGGTGGAAGGGGCCAAGAGTGTGGTCGGGACTGACGTCGTGCTGAATCGAGTCGGACTGATCACGGCAGATGAGCTTTTTTCCGCCGACGCCATCATCGTGGGGTCACCGGTCTATTGGTCGAACATGTCGGGAGAGGTGAAAACGTTCTTCGACAATTGGCAGTTCAAATTCGGTGTCTATCCTGAATTTAAGATGAAAAACAAGGTCGGGGCGGCCTTTGCGACAGGCGGTCAAGGGTCGAGTGGAAAAGAAGTCACGATGTTGACGATCCTGGCCGCGATGCTCGGCAATCAGATGATCGTCGTCGGCGGCGGCGGGGCTTTCGGTGCATCTGCCACGACGGAAGGCGACAGTCCGGGCATTGATAATAAGGAATTGGCCGATGCACAAGCTCTCGGGCGGCGCGTGGCAGAAGTCGCGAGCATCGTTAAGCGCGGTTCAATCAAATAACCATCTCCGTCTTATCGGCGTTTTGCGGCCTTGGTGCTCCCGACAAAACAGTAACGACCTCTGTCGGGCTCCAACTCGCCAAGGTGTATTCCGTCAGGTAATGCGGGACGACAGAGGAGAAATCGAGCGAAGGGAATAAGAGGTGTGGTGAATGAAGTAGGGGCGAGATTAGCTTCGCACGGTGTTCACACAAGGGGCGCGATGTTCACTCGTCGCAATTTCCACAAACTCATGAATGTTCTTTGAGCAACGGCCGCAGCAGCCGGCTTCCTTCAGGCCGAACTGCGCCTTGAGCTGACAGGCCATGACAATTCCTGCCCGTCCTGCTTCCCTGACTTCAGATTCTGTGATTCCCTTGCAGAGGCAGAGATACATTCGTTGTACTCCTTCTCAGCGATGTCGGGTCTCGGTTCAGATGCGGTTAAGACGCAAACGATTATGATAACCGTTATCAACTTCTTCCAATATACCCTGTGTTGTTGGTGGTGTCAAGGGGATAATTTTGGCGATTATGCCCCACTTGACACCCAT
>Ga0187778_10002029_pt1 | contig 13968 bp, 12 predicted proteins | sample 1015_Q2_SP5_20_M_FD_132418 | JGI IMG/M metagenome (GOLD analysis project Ga0187778, IMG submission 132418) | Tropical peat soil microbial communities from peatlands in Department of Meta, Colombia - 1015_Q2_SP5_20_MG | ecosystem: Environmental > Terrestrial > Soil > Wetlands > Peat | place... | reverse complement strand
AGAGAATGCGCTCCGTCGATTTAAACGAAAGGTTCAGACGGAGGACATCATCAAAGAAGTGAAACGTCACTCATATTACTTAAAGCCGGGCGAAAAGCGCCGAGTGAAACAGGCTTTGGCGCGGAAGCGCGCGCGGAAAAAGTTTCGGAAAGAAGGGTCATTTGCGAAGGACTCGCGCCGGGAACAATGAATCGTTCCGTGGGGCGACCCGTGCAGTACGCCAGCCTGATGGTTTGGCAAGCTGACTTGGGATCCCACAAAAATACTCCCCCGGCAAAGCCGTCCGTTTCTGCGCGGCTAGCGTCCTTCGCATTGGCGATTTCCACCCGAATCACGGGCAACTCGGAAGTCAATTTCTGAAAACAGGCGTTAGCACTCGTTGACCCTGGTCACAGGATCAATCAGGATCAATGACGATATAACGACCTTGGCTGTTACACTGCACTACCAAATTTGGTTTTTCAAAGAGTGGAGAGATTTCAACACCCTTCGGCAGTTCACTTGCCACTCGCCGAATGCACGTAAATCTTGCCCGCATTTCGGCAATTCCTACCAGTGGCAATCCCTTGCGGAGCAAGTCTTTTCAGCGATTTAGGATTGGCAAACGGGATGCTAAAACAACCCTCAGACGAAGTGGCGCGCAACGGGGCGCTCTTGAGAATAAACTTCGGCCAGAGGTTTTCTTGGGCGCCCCTTGCATTTTCCCTTCTTTCGGAACGCCGCAGCCCTCCCCTGAGCTCGGTCGCTTCTAGGTCAATACCAGTCTTTCCGTAATATCCACTCCCGCCTGCCGTAGCAATGCCGCAATTACCGGTTCTTTAAGACGCGATGCGTCGAACTCCACTCGCACAATCCGTTCCTTCTCATTTAACGTGATGCGGCGAACCCCATAGACTTCGCGTAACTCATCGAGCGCCCGCATCTGGTTTTCTCCCATTACGCCGGCGAACCGGTAGGCAGCTTCAAATTGCGTCATAACTGACCTCTGGCAGTGAGATTACAATTCTGAAGAACTGGCTCCTGAATCGAATGTACCGAAAACACAATCTTACAGCAGCAGGGCTTATCGATTGCAACGACAGCTGAAATAGCGCGCACCGAAGGAGCAGAGAGGCGGTTCATGTCCACGAATCCCAGCACTGCCGAAACTACCACTAAGGATCCGGTGTGCGGCATGAGCGTCAACTCCGCGACTGCTAAGCACAGCCGCGAGTATCAAGGAAAAAAGTTTTATTTCTGTTGCGCTCATTGCGCTGAAAAGTTTCTGGCTGACCCGCAAAAATATCTTCAGGCCCGGCCAGCACCGGGTTTGGTCACCTTGGGAGCTTCTGGTCCTGCGGCCAAACCGGCGACCGCCAAGGATCCCGTCTGCGGTATGGCTGTGAATCCCTCGACCGCAAAGTACAAAGCCGAGCACTCCGGCACAACCTATTACTTTTGCAGCGCCAATTGCCTGGAAAAGTTCCGTGTCGATCCCCACCAATATCTGAGGCCGACCGCTTCCGCGAAAGCCGCCGTACAGATCACTCCCGCTCCCGCAAAGCCGACTTCAAGCTACGTTTGCCCCATGTGCCCGGAAGTACGGCAAGATAAGCCCGGCCCTTGTCCCAGTTGTGGCATGGCCCTTGAGCCTGAAATGCCGCTCACCGCCAGCCGCACGGAATACACATGTCCCATGCATCCCGAAATCGTGCGTTCCGGGCCGGGATCGTGTCCCATCTGCGGCATGGCCTTGGAGCCACGAACGGTGACCGCACAGGCTGAGGAAAATCCGGAACTCAGCGATATGACGCGCCGCTTTTGGATCAGCCTGGCATTGACAGCGCCGCTGCTGGTCATCGCCATGGCGGATATGTTGCCCGGAGTGCCGCTGCAGCGCGCTCTGCCCTCCGGCTGGCTTCCATGGATCGAGTTGGTACTCGCCACGCCAGTTGTCCTCTGGGGTGGTTGGCCGTTCTTTCAGCGCGGGTGGGCCTCGGTCATCAACCGTTCCACCAACATGTTCACGCTGATCGCGATGGGCACTGGCGTGGCGTATGCCTACAGTCTGATTGCCACCATCGCCCCAGGAATTTTCCCGGCATCCTTCCGCAATATGAGCGGAAACCCTCCCGTCTATTTTGAAGCCGCCGCGGCCATCGTCACCTTGGTATTGCTCGGGCAAGTTCTCGAACTGCGGGCCCGCACCCGCACTGGCGCTGCCATCCGCGCCCTGGTCGACCTCAGTCCTAAAACCGCCCGCATTCTGCGGGATGGCAAAGAAGAAGATATTTCGCTGGATGCAGTGAAGCCCGGTGACCGCCTGCGGGTCCGGCCGGGTGCCAAAATTCCTGTGGACGGAATTGTGCTCGACGGCGCGAGCGCCGTCGACGAATCGATGATCACCGGCGAGTCGATGCCGGTGGAGAAATCTCCTGGCAGCCGAGTGATCGGCGCCACCGTGAATACCACTGGCTCTTTTATCATGCGCGCCCAGCATGTAGGCAGGGACACCCTGCTCGCGCAAATCGTGCAAATGGTCAGCCAGGCCCAGCGCAGCCGCGCTCCAATTCAGCGATTGGCTGACCGCGTAGCCGCATGGTTCGTGCCGGCCGTCATCGTTACGGCCGTAGTCACGTTTGTTGTGTGGGCGTTGATTGGACCGCAGCCCCGCCTCGCGTACGCCTTGGTCAACGCCGTCGCCGTGCTCATCATTGCCTGTCCTTGTGCTTTGGGCTTGGCTACTCCCATGGCAATCATGGTGGGAACGGGGCGTGGCGCGCAGGCTGGTGTGCTGATTCGCAATGCTGAGGCTCTTGAGGCCCTCGAAAAGATCGACACCCTCGTCGTCGATAAGACCGGCACCCTGACCGACGGCAAGCCCAGCGTCGAATCGGTTGTGCCTGTGGCGGACCTCAGTGACCAGGAGCTGATTAGTCTGGTCGCCAGTGTCGAACAGGCAAGCGAGCACCCTCTGGGATCGGCCATTGTTGCAGCCGCCAAAGCTAACAACATCACTCTTTTTCCGGCCATCGACTTTCAATCACAAACCGGACTTGGCGTCACCGGCCGAGTAAACGGCAAAACCATCGTGGCGGGCAACCTGGAATTTATGCGCAGCCTCGGCCTCTCCAGCACAGTTTTTGCCAGTCGCGCTGACGAACTCCAGCGAAACGGCGAAACCGTGATTTTCGTTGCCATCGATGGCCGCCCGGCTGGTCTCATCGGCATTGCCGATCCAATCAAGCCTTCAACTCCGGCGGCGGTGCGCGACCTCATGGCAGCCGGGCTTCGGATCGTGATGCTCACAGGCGATAGCCAGGCCACGGCCAAAATCGTTGCCGGAAAACTTGGAATCGAGGATTCCAAAGCGGAAGTCTTGCCCGCGCAGAAAGCCGAAATTGTTAAGCAGCTTCAGGCGGAAGGACGAAAGGTCGCCATGGCAGGCGATGGCATCAACGATGCCCCCGCACTTGCGCAAGCCGATGTAGGCATCGCTATGGGTACCGGAACTGACGTTGCTATGGAAAGCGGCGGAATTACCCTGGTCAAGGGAGATCTGGCCGGCATTGTCCGCGCCCGCAGGCTCAGCCAGATCACCATGCGCAACATTCGCCAGAACCTGTTCTTTGCCTTTATTTACAACTCGATAGGCGTGCCGATTGCCGCGGGTGTGCTCTATCCCTTCTTCGGCTGGTTGCTTAGCCCCATCCTCGCAGCCGCGGCCATGAGCTTCAGCTCAGTCTCGGTGATGACTAATTCTTTACGGCTACGAAAAGCGCAACTCTGATTCGGCTACAGGGTTCGGACCAATCTGGCCGGAGAGCGAAGGGCACCAAAGGGCGTTTAGAACACTGATTAGGAGAAGTACAACTTATGAGGCCTACTGCACCCGCGGTTCTCTGCGGGCTTACGCCGCCCTGCGATGGCTGCTCGCCATATGCACAATCGGCAGAGGAATGCGCACCCGTCTTTGTAATCGCGATTTCCTCTCGATCGCGTCCACAAAAACGTTGTCTTGGCCGACAACAAAGGGATCACTCAGTAGCTCGAATTCCTCTCCGTATAATCTCATCCGATTTTCTTGCGCAAAGCCTAGCTTTTTTAATCGTTCACACAGTGCATTATCATGCCCTATCATAAGCACCTATACTTTCAGGTTAGGGGTGGCTGGTTTATGAATGTCGAGTATATGACTTGTGTATTGTAGACCATCCGTCAATACTTAGCCTGTGATAAGCGCGTTGCGCGACTCAATCACTCAGAGCTCGCAAACGCAATTTCTTTGCCAAAGGTGAACTCTCCATCTCCTTGCATTTGACAGCTTTATCCGCCCTGCACAACAATGGAAGTAATCGATCTGGCCTTGGGGAGGAACGCGATGGCTGATGAGCACGAGCAAGTCGCTGACACTAATGAACCTGTAAGTGGGTTTCACGAGAGCTCCGGTGGTGGCGCGGGAAAGTGGATCCTGCTGCTATTGGCAATAATCTATGTCGCCGGTTCGCTGTTTTTCCTTTTCAGCCTTCGTGCCCGAATCGATGATTTGAGCAAGAGCCAAAGCGCCAGCGGTCAACAGATCGCAGAACTCGAGAAACGTATGCAGTCGGCGGAAGCCGACTCGGAGACGCTGGCCAAGCAGCTCGGTATGACCAAGAAAGAGCTGGCCCAGCGCTCGGCAGATCTCCTGCGAGAGCAGCACGCCGCCGAAGCGCGTCTCTCGGCCGAGCAGAAGCAGCAAATTAGCCAGGTCAGCGGCGACATCGCCAATGTCAAAAGCGATGTGGGCGGTGTCAAAACCGATGTGGCCTCAACCAAATCCGAACTGGCTGCCACTGAGGCCAAGCTGCAGAGCACCATCGGCGATCTCGGCGTGCAAAGCGGCCTCATCGCCCATACACGTGACGATCTCGAAGTCTTAAAACACAGAGGCGATCGCAATTACTATGAATTCACGCTGATCAAAGGCGCAAAACCTCAGGCGATTTCCACCGTCAGCTTACAACTCAAGAAGGTAGATCCCAAACGCGGCAAGTTCACGCTCAATGTCACCGCTGATGACAAAACCATTGAGAAAAAAGACCGCAACATCAGCGAGCCCATCCAGTTTTATACCGGACGCGATCACCTGCTCTATGAACTGGTCGTGTGGTCGGTTACCAAGAACCAGGCTACCGGCTATCTCAGCACGCCCAAGAACGCGCCCGTGCCGGTCACCCCGAGCTAACGTCAAATTAGCCTGGTGTCAACTTTCGCCGACGCGCCTCTATGGAGCCTCGAAGTCCAGCGCGTAGACTTCTTGTGTCCCGATGTCGCGCATTAGCAGCGACGAGCCGTCGGGCGTCACGCCACTCCAAGAAATCCACGGCGTTATGACGCGACGGAAGCCCGCGAAACTGGCCACGCGCTCCAGTTTTCGGTCGGCCACGCGCACTCGAGAGATGGTTGGCTCCGCGCTGTAACCACTGTCAAAGTACACGTACTTGCTGTCAGCGGACCATTGTGGGAGCCCGATGCTGGCCTCTGCCAACTGCGACCACTTCTGTGTTTCTGTGTCGAACAACATCAGCATCTGACCATCGATGGAAGCGGCCACGACGTAACGCCCGTCCGGCGATAGACACGGCCAGAGCAAGTGTTTGGACCCGGGAAGTGTCGAGACCCGAAGGCTGTTTATGTCCACCGACCGAATGGAACTCGACGGCGGCCCAACGAAGTCGCCGAACACGATGGAATTGCCGTCCGGAGCCCAACTGACGCGCGTGGCGTCGAATTGGGCCACAGCCAGCTCATGCGGCACGCCCCCGTTAACCGGGATCACATTGATCTGCTGGTGCTTCCCAGATTCGACCGTAACAAAAGCAATTCGGCTGCCGTCTGGTGACCAAGCGGGTTGCATGGCAAAAACAGGCGCTGAGGTCAGTTGCAGTTTCTCACTGCCGTCGCTGCGGCTACGCCAGAGGTTGCCTTCCGGAAACGACGTATAGGCGACCCATTGGCCGTCACGTGAGAAAGCTACATGGCCGGCAGAAATGCCCCCCAGATAAGGCACGAACTGCCTGGACTTGGCTTCATAGCGAACCAGTTCCGCTCGCGGTTGCTCCCCAACGACAAATATCTTCTTACCGTCAGAGCTGGGCTGCGGAGAATAGAAAGACATTGGGCCAGCAGTGAGCTGCACCGGATCATGCTTGGGTTTGTGGAACAAATCTTCCCTCTCGGGAATGGCCCAGATATCAGCCCGGCCGTTGCGCACCGCGTGAAACAAAAAATAACTTCCATCCGGGGTCCAATTCCCGTTGGCTGGGTCGTGGGCAGCTTTCCAACCGGCCAGCAGCTCGTGCGGCTGGCTGCCGTCAGCCAAAGAAGACTCCCACTGCGAGATGCTCACCTGCCCGCTGACCGTATAGCGGAGAACTCGGCCCTCAGGGGAGAATCGAAACCAATAAGCCCCACCGTCCACGTCCGCAAACTTGCGCGTGGTCCCACCGCTGCCCACCACCATGAGCTGGGTGCCATGAGCGATTAGAAGATCGCGGTTGGGCATCCAGGCAGCATCCTCTGCAGTCATTTCTCCCAGCCGCCGCGGCGAACCACCCAATATGGGAATCGCCCACAACGGCTGGTCCAGTTCGTAGCCGGTAAAGCTGCCCACGATCAGCTCCGACTTGTCCGGCGAGATGCTGTCGAGATTTACATTTGGAAGCTCCAGTGGCAGAGGAACGGTTTCCCCTCCCGATGCCGAGACCTGGCTTACCACGAACCGGCCATTAATGTTTTCCTGGACATAAAGCCGTGGGCCGTCGGTGAGCACCGTCGTCGCCACTTGACCATAAAAATTCTTTTGATGGCCGTCATGGGTGAGCTGGGTGAAGCCGGTGATTCTCGGCGGCGGCAGCGCGGGTCGCAGGAGATATGCAAACACGAGCACAACAATCAATACTCCCGTAGATAGCGTGATGAACTTAGCACCGGATCGTGGCCTCGCGGCAGCCGCTGCCGCAACGCTTGGGCTCCGAACTGGCACGCCTGCCGTGGGGCCAGACTCAATCTCCCGCCGCAAGCGCTTCAGGTCCACCGCCATATCCCCAGCGCTCTGGTAACGCAGCCGGCGGTCCTTCTCCAGGGCCTTGTTAATGATGCGTTCCAGTTCCGCTGGCGCTAGTGGGTTTAGCCGCAGCGGAGAAATCGGCGTCTTGCGCAGAATGGCGTCAAAAACCAGCGCAGTGGTAGTGCCCGCGAACGCAGGCATGCCCGTGGCCATTTCGTATAACACCGCTCCAAAAGAGAATAAGTCGGTGCGAACATCCAACTCTTCGCCGGAAGCCTGCTCTGGCGACATATATGCGATCGTGCCCACCGCCATTCCCGGACTGGTTAGCTGCGCCTCCTGGCGTGTGAGGGTTGGAGTTCCCAAGTCGGCCGCCCGGCCGGACTCCGGCGCCTGCTTTGCCAAACCAAAGTCGAGAATCTTGGCGTGACCTTGCGAGTTAATAAAGATGTTGGCGGGTTTTATGTCGCGATGGATGATGTTCTTCCGGTGAGCAGCGTCCAAACCCTCGGCCACTGCGACCGCCAGTTCCAGCAGTTGCTCCATGCGCAGCGGCTTACCGAGGACGCAATCGCGGAGGGTCTTGCCCTCCAGCAACTCCATGACGATGAAGTACTGACCATCCTGCTGACCGATTTCGTGAATGGTGCAGATATTGGGATGGTTAAGTGCAGACGCCGCCCGCGCTTCACGCTGAAATCGCTCCAGAGCTGCGGGATCAGATCCCAACTCGGCCGGAAGAAATTTCAGCGCGACCCGCCGCCCCAATGTCAGATCTTCGGCTTCATAGACCACCCCCATTCCGCCCATGCCCAACTTCCGCAGGATGCGGTAGTGCGAGATGGTTTGTCCGATCATAAGGTGCGCGCAGTGGCTGAACCCACGGGATTGGGAAAAAATCTTATTCTGCTTCTGCAGGCGAGTCAACGCAGCAAGCTGCGGGTCAATTTCACTTCGTCAGGACCAGTGGCGCGGGCTGATCGTAAGGCTGGATGCTCACCTTCAGCACCTTACGGTTGGCAAATGCGTCCGGAGTGACCGGAAAGCTGAAAATGACTGTTCCCTGCGTCTGCGCGCCCGGATTGATCTTCGCTTCAGTCTGCAAAGGCGCGATCGCATACTGCTTGAGCGCAGGAAATGCCTGATAGTAACGATCGAAATCGACCGGAGATGCGGCAGTATCGGAATATGTGCCGCCAGCGGTATCAAGATCGGCCGTAATCGTGTGGATCCAGAATGGCTTGCTCCCGTTATTCCGGAAGGAAACATTCAGCGCCACCATCACCGAACCCTGGTTCGGAATTTCCACCGAAACCATCTGGTCAATCGAACCCGTCGCCGAAGACTTAGGACGTTGCAGGAACGCCATCATCCCGGCGATCACCGCAAGAATCGCCACTCCGATTAGAACGATTCTTGCGGGCGGCAGGTTCTTCTTTGCGGTGCCAAATTCTTCGCCTATCTCGAATCTGCTAGCAGGCTTTGAAGGTGGCGCCGAAGCATTCGTGGCGGGCGGCATCGGAGTTTCATCAGACATGGCAGATCGCTGTTATTCGATTCTAATCACTTTGCTGCGAAAATCTCAAAACCCGTCGACCCGAATGTTGGACGCTAGAACCTCTGCCACAGCCAGCAGCCTCCGTTGGTTTTCTTTTTAAACTATATCGTGATACGATAAAATGTTGAAATGGTCTCGACACGATATAATCCGGGGCCATGGAAAAATCACTTACCGTGGCGGACTACCAATCATTGGCGGAATTACGCTATCAGATCCGCCGTTTTCTTTGCTTCAGTGAGCAGGCCGCGCGTAAGTCCGGCCTGGAGCCGCACCAGCACCAGTTGATGTTGGCCATTAAGGGTCTGCCGCACGGGGTGCGGCCGCGCATCGCAGAGCTGGCCGAGCGCTTGCAGATTCAGCACCACAGCACCGTTGAACTGGCGAATCGTTTGTCGGCGGGCGGCTACGTCCGTCGACGGCGCGCCGGCCAAGACCGCCGTGAAGTCCTGCTGTCCTTGACTCCTAAGGGCCAAAAAGTGCTCAGGAGGCTTTCCTTGCATCATCGCGCCGAGCTGCGCATGCAAGGGCCGGCCTTGATTGCCGCATTGCGGCGCGCCATTGAGATGAGCAATCGTGGTAATGACTCTGAGTCGAAGTCGCCGCCGCAACCCCAGCAAAAGCATGAGTGAAAGTTTCAACATCGCCTCGAGCAGCAACTCTCCACCGGCGACCATTGGCGCCACCGGAGCGCAGGTCGCAGATGTGAGGCTGGCCGAGCCGGCGCAGTTCCGCATGGTGCTGATATCTTTCCTTTCCGGGGGAGTCGGCCTCATCGCCGGAATCATCGCCTACGTACTCTACAAACTCATCGGGCTGTTCACCAATATCTTTTTCTATCACCGCTTCGTCGCTGAATTCATTAGCGCGCGCCATAATCATCTGGGATTGTGGGTGATTCCGATTCCCGTCATTGGCGGGATCATCGTCGGGTACATGGCTAAGTATGGCTCACCGAAAATTAAGGGGCATGGCATCCCGGAGGCCATGGAAGCAGTGCTGATCAACCGCAGCCGCATTCAGCCGCGGGTTGCGATTTTGAAACCTCTGTCAGCGGCAATCGCCATTGGTACGGGGGGGCCATTCGGCGCGGAAGGCCCAATCATTCAGACCGGCGGGGCCTTCGGATCGCTCGTCGGGCAAGCAGTGCACACCACCGCCTCAGAACGCAAGGTGTTGCTGGCCTGCGGAGCAGCCGCTGGGATGTCCGCTACTTTCAATACTCCGATTGCCGGGGTAATTCTCGCCATCGAACTGCTCCTGTTTGAATTCAAAGCCAGATCGTTCATCCCGCTGGTTATCGCCAGCACGCTCGCCACCGCCGTCCACATGCAGCTCCTGGGTGCCGGTCCGATGTTCAAGGTCGCCCCCATGGACTTCCGTATCCCACTCGCCTTGCCTTTTTATTTGGTTCTCGGCGTCCTTTGCGGGCTGGCGGCAGTGGGCTTCACCAAGTTGTTGTACTGGACTGAGGATCTGTTTGAAAAACTACCTGTCGACGAACTGTGGTGGCCTGCCATCGGTGCTCTCGGACTAGGCATTATCGGGTACTTTGTGCCGCACGTGCTGGGGGTTGGGTATGACACCATTGGCGACATTCTTAACGCGACTTTAGCGTGGAGGTTGCTGGTGGTGGTGATGATCGCGAAAGCTGTAGCCCTGGTCATTTCGCTCGGTTCCGGTACTTCGGGTGGTTTGCTCGCGCCCATGTTCATGTCGAGCGCCGCCCTGGGTGGAGTGTTCGCCATGGCCATGGACCACGTCTTTCCCACGGCTAACCTGTCCCCGGGAGCGTTTGCTCTAGTGGCTATGGGTGCGGTTTTTGGCTCAGCTTCGCGGGCTACGTTTTCTTTCATCATTTTCGCTTTCGAAATTACCCGGGATTACAATGCGGTGCTGCCGCTGATGCTGGTGAGCGTGATCGCGGATGGAATCGCCATGCTGCTTATGCCACGATCATCGATCATGACTGAAAAGCTGGCCCGCCGTGGTCTGCATATTCACCAGGACTATGAAGCCGACGTGCTGCAGCAGGTGATGGTGGCAGAAACCATGGATAAGGAAGCTCCCATTCTTCCTGCTGATATGCATGTCAGCGAATTGTCGGACCGCATTGCACGCCATGATCCGGCGGTCAGCCGGCATCAAGGTATGATGATTCTGGATTCGGAAGGAAAACTGGCCGGCGTCATTACGCGGGGGGATGTTCTCCGTGCGCTTGACAATGATCCCAAAGGCGCCATGTCTGTGCTCGACGCCGGTACGCGAAATGTAATTGTGACTTATCCGGATGAACTGTTACACCAAGCTTCGGCCAAGATGCTCCGCAATAATATTGGCCGCTTGCCGGTGGTAGATCGTAACGATCCTCGCCGAGTGGTTGGTTATTTGGGCCGGCCGGGAATTATGGCTGCGCGCTTGCGTCGGTTGGAAGAGGAGCACCTACTTGAGCCTGGATGGATCAGGCGGCGACGGAAAGTGCTGCCGACGCACTAAAACTGTCACTTACCCTGTGCTGACGCAATCAGCGGTCGGAGCGCTCGCACCGAGACTCCCAACGTTCCCCCAGAGAAACCATCAAGATAAGCTGCGTTCACCCCAATGACTTCGCCCTGCGAATCGAAAACCGGACCTCCACTGGCACCGTGCGCTGTCGGAGCGTCATAAATAAGCTTGTCTCCCACAACGTCTCCCAGATGCCCGCAAGTCGCCGATGGGCGAATCAGCGACAGCGCGGCTAATTCGCTGGCCGCATTCTGGTCGTCGCGGCGAAACGCCAGCCTTTCGTAAACCGCCGGCGGCGACTTGGCCACCATCCCCAGCACACCCATGGGATATCCGACCACTGACACCAATTCTCCTGGGTCGGGTGGCGCATCAGCTAACGGCAACGGGCGCAGCTGTCGCACGGCCTGGGAATCCTCGATGTGCAACACCGCCAGATCCCCTTCAGCGGACAGAGCCGCTGCAGTCACATTTACTGGTTGAGGCAGGCCGGGAAAAAAGGCGAGCAATTTCTCCAAATGTGGTTTGGCGCCTTGGCGAATCAGAACCGCCGAATCCGGATCCTGAAACCACGGCTCGGCCACATGGCGATTGGTCGCCAGCAGCCCATTCGCAACTACGAAGCCGCTTCCCGATACACGCGCCCGCAAATTGGGCGAGCGCCCATCGAACCCGACCTGATACACGCCGAAGATGTAGCAGATGGAATTGCGATAGCGATTCAGCACCAGCGCGGGCATTGTCTGCTCCTGTTGAAGCTGCTGAACCTCATACCTCAAACTTTTTACTTGTTGTTCGAGCTCACGCGTGGCAGTCGTGGGGTAATAGTGCGCTACCAGCGCAATGGTTGCAACAAGGAAGAGTCCGAGCAACGCTTGGACTGTCCCCTGCCAGGCACCGCACACGGGATCTTCCCGGGGCTGTCGATCGCTTTCCGGCATATGGTTGGCGTTTCAGCATCTGAGGGGTGGGCTGGCCGGGAAACCTGCGAACCTCTATGCTCTCGCGCGTAACAGCATTTTTCTACAGTACGGAAGTGCTTCGTCCGCAGGGACACGTCGACTTATGTCTAACGCTTTGATTTCATGGCGTTCTAAAGGCAGCGACCCTAAATGGACTAACTGGGCTAGACTCGTTCCAGCTCACGCAAAGTTCGCTCGTTCACAACATTTCCCGTATTCAAAGTGGACGCTGGCTCGAACAGCAGAATCCAGCATTCCTCGTCGGCTACGGGGCGGTGCTCCACTCCCCGCGGAACCACGATGAATTCACCCTCTTCAATCCATACCTGCCGGTCTCGAAACTCCATGCGGAAACGGCCCTTCACCACCAGGAACAGCTCGTCCTCGTTCTCATGATGGTGGAACACAAACTCACCTTTTAGTTTGTCGAGCTTCACTTGTTGGCCATTGAGTTCGGCAGCGATGTAGGGCTTCCAATATTCGTGGATTTGAGCGAACTTCTGCGCGATGTTGATCTTGTCCATTTCTAGTGGCCTTTAAAGGTGATCTGCTAGCGTGTGCTTGACAGATGCGCCGTTGCGGCGTAAGTCGCAAACATTCTGTGGGTGACCGTCGCTGGGTAGATTAGAAAATTTTTTGTCTATGCCGATTGAACAGTTTGAGGATGTGGTGCTTCACGACGCACCTGGTTTCTCAACCAGAACAATGGAGACATTCTCGCCACCGCAGCTCTTCTGCGGATCATAGGTGGCCGACCCCTCAGTTTTGCCCCTGGAGGCGTTGAAGTACAGCAGCTGGCCTTTTACCTTCTTCGGCAGACCTTTGAACTGCGTCTTGCCATCGATGTTCGTTGCCGCCTCCAGGTCGAGCCGCCGCACACCCGCAAATCCGTACTCGATGTGCACGCGGATTCTGGCGTCGTAAACCGGGGCTCCGTTGATGTCGGTAACCGTAAACGCTACCGAGCACGGCCCCGCCTGTCCATCCATCACCGGGATTTCATGCGGATTCGGAGCTTGTTCGCTCTCGGCCACGCAGCTAATGCCACTTGCCAGTGCAACGATTCCCGCCACAAACAACCGATACTTGCCAAAACACATATTTCTGATCATCACCATTTTCCCGCTCCCACGACCATCCAGCGTCAACATCATATTCAAAGCGCAGCTCAATGGATATCGGTGTGACCCGGTTCATGTCACGTTTATGGGGACCGTCACCGCCTACCCGTGGCCTTTCTCACTGTGGCTTGTGACCATTCTCACTGCTCCACGGTTGGCGGGCCAGCACAATGAAGAAGCGTAAAATTGTTTTCTGGGCTCGCTGCCCTAATCTGGAAAGCCAGAACAAAGCTGGCCGCAGCCGGTCCGAAGACCAATTCATAAGGAGTCCGGGTATGGCAGACACCTTAACAGTAACCGACGATCGCACCAAACAGAGTTATTCGTTCCCCATCACCAATGGAACGGTTCGGGCTATGGATCTCCGTCAGATTAAGACCGGGGCGGAAGACTTCGGTGTCATGACCTATGATCCCGCATTCATGAATACCGCTTCCTGCCAAAGCAAGATCACCTTCATTGATGGCGACCGCGGCATACTGGAATACCGCGGCTATCCCATTGAAGTTCTGGCAGAGCACTGCACATTTCTCGAAGTAGCCTATCTGCTGCTTTTCGGCGAATTGCCCAATGAAACTGAGCTAAGGAACTGGGTGAGCGAGATCACGCACCACACTATGTTGCATGAGACGACCAAGAAGTTCATGGAAGGCTTTCGATACGACGCTCACCCCATGGCCATGCTGGTCAGCACCGTGGCAGCTCTCGCCACTGTGTACCCCGAAGCCCGGAACATCCACGATGCCAGCAATCGTTTGCACCAGATCAAACGCCTGATCGGAAAGATGCCTT
>Ga0187778_10002028_pt1 | contig 13970 bp, 11 predicted proteins | sample 1015_Q2_SP5_20_M_FD_132418 | JGI IMG/M metagenome (GOLD analysis project Ga0187778, IMG submission 132418) | Tropical peat soil microbial communities from peatlands in Department of Meta, Colombia - 1015_Q2_SP5_20_MG | ecosystem: Environmental > Terrestrial > Soil > Wetlands > Peat | place... | reverse complement strand
TAGCTCGTCCGCGAGAGCAAGCGCAGTGGGCAGCACCTCGGCCCGCGGGACGATCCGGTCGACGAGCCCCTGAGCGAACGCCTCGGAAGCGGGAACGGCCCGACCCGTGAGAATCCAGCGTCGGGCACGAGACGCGCCGATCCTTCGCGGAAGCCGGCGTGTGCCGCCCCAACCCGGCATCACACCCAGGTTGATCTCCGGCTGGCCGAACTGCGAGTCGTCGCTCGCAATGATGAAGTCGCATGCGAGGCAGAGCTCGCATCCGCCTCCCAGGGCAACCCCCCGAACGGCCGCGATGACGGGAAGAGGAAGGCGCTCGATCTGCCGGGTGACGGCCTGTCCTCGGCCCCCGTGGACGCGAGCCTGCTGCCGATTCAGATTCGACATCTCCCGGATGTCCGCCCCCGCCGCGAATGCCTTCTCGAAGGCGCTCGCAATCACCACGACGCGAGCCTCCGGGTCCTCCTCGGCCTCGGCGAGACGGGCTTGAAGCGCCTCGAGGACGGGCCGAGAGAGCACGTTCACGGGAGGGGAGTTGAGCGTGAGGAGAACGGTCCCCCCCTTTCGCTCGTAACGAACCAGGTCGGGTGGAGGGGGAGAGGCGGACATTGGCGGCCGCGACCCTCGCCGTCCTATTTATCTCGCGCGCCATCGCGCGGCTCGTGAAAAACGTGGTCACCACCTGGTTCGGCACCTTTCTCCTCGAGAACGACTCGGTGGTGGCGAGCGTTCCTGCCCCGATCGACCCCGCGGCTCTCGCTCAGCGGGCTCGGATGCGAAGAGAAGGTCGGGCTACCCCGGAGGAGATACAGCTCCTCCAAGGGCGAGAGTCGAGCGGCTGGGTGACCCGGGACCGACGTCTCGCCGACCTCGGCCTTCGGTTCGACTCCGAAGCGCCGATCGACCTTCCTCCCTTCGTCCCCATCCCGGACCGCTCGCTGCTCGCGAGCGCTCTCCTTCAGGATGCCAACCGGGCGCTCGTGGAATCCTGGGACCCCTCCGTTCACGTGCAGGAGGCAGTCCGCGCGACCGCCGACCTGGACCGGATGCGGAACCTGCTCGGAGAACGCCTCGGCAGCTGGGTCTCGCACGACCTCCCCGACCTGGACCCGGGAGACCATGCCCGCGCGGCGCGGGCCGCGTCCGAAGGAACGACGACCCCTTCGTTGGGACCCACCGACCCCGCTCTGCTCGACGCTCGCCGACGTTTGGGGGAGCTCTATCAGTCCGTGGCGGATGCGCGTCGCGCGCTCCAGGAGGCGGTGGCTGCTCAGTCCCCCCTGAAGACCCCCAACCTGACCGCTCTCTTGGGGCCCGAGCTTTCTGCACGCATTGTCGCCCAGGCCGGGGGGCTGGACCGGCTCGCCCGACTTCCATCGAGCACCGTGCAAGTGCTCGGGGCAGAGCGAGCGTTCTTCGAGCATCTCCGAGGGCGCGCGCCGCCGCCACGACACGGTCTCCTCTTCCTCCATCCCACGATCCAATCCTCCCCGCGCTCGGAGCGCGGAAAGCTCGCTCGCGCGCTGGCGGGAAAGGTGGCAATCGCAGCGCGTCTGGACCACGGGGGTCGGCCGGTCGACCCGTCGCTGCGTACTGCGTACGATGCTCGCAGGGCTCAGGTGGAATCCCGCCGCGGACGCCCGCGGAAATCTGCTCGTGGGAAGGACGTCAGTCCTTCCACTTGACCGTACAACCGAGAACCGAGAGTTCTGCGGGGGCGACCGTCGACCCGGCGAGCGCTTGGTCGAGTGCCCGCGCAAGATAGTGCTCGGTCGCCCGCTCCGGGTGCTGATGGTCGTTGTCGATCCGACCTTGGAAGAGGAGCTTTCGGTCGGGGCCGAACAGCATCGGGTGCGGCGTCACGAGCGCGCCGTAGGCCCGCGCGACCTCCTGGCTCTCGTCTTGGAGGTACGGGAAGGGGTAACGCTTCTCCGACGCGCGGCGGACCATCGACTCGAGCCGGTCCTCCGGGTAGGAACGGGCGTCGTTCGAGTTGATGAGGACGATCCCGACTCCCTGGGGCTGGAAGCGGTGGCCGATGTCAATCATGCGGCCTTCCCACGCCTGGACGTACGGGCAGTGGTTGCACCAAAAGACGACGAGGAGGAGCTTCCGGTCGGAGAAATCACCCAGGCGGTAGGTCTTCCCGTCGGTCCCCTGGAGTTCGAAGCTCGGAGCGGGGTCTCCGATGTGGAGACGGAAATCGGCCAATTCGGCCATGTCGGCGCGAGCGTCGGCGGCTTCTTAGCCTTTCGAGACCCGGACCGTGAGTGAGGAATCGTGACTCCCGATGAACCGCGCCCGTCAAGAACCTCTGCCCACGAGCCGGGCCTTACCACGTGGGTCGACGTCCGAGTGACGTGCGCAGAGGACGTGAGGACGGACGAGGCGATCCTCCGGCGCGGTGTTCCCGCCGTGCGTGTCGCGGTGCTGGTCGACCGGGCCGTCTCCTATGGAGTCGGCGTTCGGGCCGACGCCCCCTTCCTCGTCAAAGCCGCCAAGCACGGCGTTCCCGCAGTGCGTCGGACCACCGGAGGAACCGGCCTCCTTCACGTGCCCGGGGACCTAGCTTGGTCCGTCGTCCTCCCTCGCGCGGACCGGAGGGTCGGCTCCGACTACGTCCGCGCATTCGCGCGCCTCGGAGAGGGAGTCGTTCAATTCCTGGGAGAACGGGGGATTCCCTCCCGTTGGGACGAACCTCCGGGGACCGACCCGGAGTACTGCCTCCTGAGTGCGCGCGGCTCCGTGCTCGCGCACAAGGACCTGGTCCTCGGGGGCGCCGCCCAGCACCTTTCGAAGAATGCTCTTCTCCACCACGGGATTCTCCCTCTCGAGCTGGACCGACCGCTTCTTCGTACCCTCTTTGGTCTCTCCTCGAGCGCGGTCGACCGGCTCACCAGCCTAAGGGAGCTAGGGGTCGAGGGGAATCCCGAGGAGCTTGCCTGGAAGCTCGCCGCCCGGCTCTCGGACACTCTCTCGGGCCGCTGACCGAGATCGGTTACGTTGGACGAGCGGACCAGAGCGAGTCGGCCGCGGCCTCGCCTTCGCGTCGAATGGACGACCAGTCGCCTCGTGTGAGCGCACGGTGTCGTACGACCGGGGCGCCCGCCACGTACACCGAATCGATCGCTTCCTCGCTGGCCGAGTACGCGAGGTGAGAGACGATCGCTTCCGGCCGCGCCGGAAGGACCGTGGGGTGGTCGAGACGTACGAGGGAGAGGTCTCCCTGCTTCCCAACCTCGAGGGAGCCCAGGTCCGATTCCCTCCCCAGAATTCGAGCCCCGTCCAGGGTTGCCATGTCGAGAAGCTGCTGAGCGGGAAGGACGGTCGCGTCCCAGCGCTGGTTTTTCTGGACCAGGCCCGCGATGTGCATCTCGCGTAGCATCGAGAGCGAGTTATTGCTCGCGACCGAGTCGGTACCGAGGCCGACGATGGCGCCCGCCTCGCGAAGCTCGACCACGGGCGCAACCCCGCCCGACGCGAGCTTCAAGTTCGAGCTCGGACAGTGCGCGATTCCGACTTTCCTTCGAGCCAGAAGATGGATCTCCTCGCCCGTCAGCCAGACGGCGTGGGCGGCAACCGAACGGGGCCCGAGGACTCCGATCTCTTCGAGCCAGACGACGGGTCGTCGGCCGGTCTTCGACTGGTGCTCGTGAACCTCCCGTCGGGTCTCGGAAAGGTGATAGTGGAGGAGGGACCCTCCCTCGTCGGCGACCTCACGGGCGCGCAGCCAGGTCTCCTTCTTGCAAACGTAAACCCCCTGCGGGGCGACGAGAGGCGTGACGAGCGGGTGGCCGTGCCATCGGCCGAGGAACGCTCGTGCGTTCTCCGTAGGAACACCCTTCTGGGTCGTGAGTTCCGGGTCGAGCACGGCCCAGCCGAGGAACCCCCGAATTCCGAGGGACTCCACCGCCCGGGCGATGGCGTCCTCGAGGTAGTAGAGGTCGAGGAACGAAGTCGTGCCCGAAAGCAGCATCTCGGCAATCCCCGCGCGTGCCCCTGCCTCGACGTCTCCTTCCGTGCGGCGCGCGTCGACCGCGAACAGCACCTCGAGGAAGCCCGCGAGCTCTCGGTCGTCGGCGATGCCGCGGAGGGGATTCATCGCGACATGCGTGTGCGTGTTGATGAAGCCGGGCACAATCGCAAACCCCCTCGCGTCGACCTCCTCCTCCGCGGAAGGAGCGGTGGCTCCCACATGCGTGATCCGTCCACCTTCGAGCCGAAGGTCCCCCCGGAACACGCGGCGTTGAGGGTCCTGAGTGACGAGCAACGCTCCCCGAAAGACGGTCGAGCGGGGCGCCCCCCGAGCGCTCACGTCGGCGGGGACATGGTCCCGCGATAAAGCCGTTCCTTTCGCGTGGGCCGACCACAACCTTAACGAACGGTCGGTGATGGAACGCGAATGCCGCCCTCTTCCAGCACCCGGATGTCTCGCGCCGCGGTTCGCCGAATGCTCTACGCGATCTTCGGAATCGGCGTCGTCCTCGCCGGCGGCACCGTCGGATTCCACCTCGTCGCGGGACTCTCCGCCGTCGATTCGTTCTACTACGAGAGCATGCTCGCGACCGGGCAGGGTCCGCCCACGACGCTTCCCACGGACAGCGACAAGATCTTCACGTCGATCATGGCCTTCATCTCGGTCGGTTCGGTCGTGTCGACCCTTCTCTTCGCGGTGGGCCCGGTCCTGCGTCGATTCTGGCGCGAGGAGGTCGAGCACATCGGGGCCGGAGCGAGGGTCGTGGAACGAGAGTTCGAACGACACCTCTAGTCGGTTCAGAGGACGGCGTTCGGACGCTCGGGCGCGCGCTCAGATGTCGAGGTTGGTGACCTCGACCGCATGGTCCTGGATGTACTGACGGCGGGGTTCGACCTCTTCGCCCATCAGGATCTGGAAGAGCTCGTTCGCTCGGCTCGCATCCTCCACCGTCACCTTGAGCAGCGTTCGTAACCCCGGCCGCATCGTGGTATCGGCGAGCTGCTCGGCCGTCATCTCCCCGAGCCCCTTGTAGCGGTTGATCGTCACGCCCTTCATCCCGCCCATGCTCGACAAGACCTTGTCGCGCTCGTCGTCCGAGTAGGCGTACTCGACTCGCGTCCCCTTCTGGAGCCGGTAGAGCGGCGCCTGCGCGATGAAGACGTGTCCCTCGGTGATGAGCTCGGGCATCTTCCGGTAGAAGAGCGTCAGGAGGAGCGTTCGGATGTGGGAGCCGTCGACATCCGCGTCCGTCATCAGGATGATCTTGTGGTAACGCAGACGGCTCATGTCCTGCTCATCGCCGATCCCGATCCCGATCGCGGTGATCAGAGCCCGGATCGCATCGTTCTGGAGCATCTTGTCGAGACGCGCCTTCTCGACATTCAGGATCTTCCCGCGCAGGGGGAGGACGGCTTGGAACTCCCGGTCGCGCCCCTGCTTCGCGGTCCCCCCGGCACTGTCTCCCTCGACGAGGAAGAGCTCGCACTCTGCCGGATCCCGGGAATGGCAGTCGGCGAGCTTCCCCGGAAGCCCGCCGCCTTCGAGCAGACCCTTGCGCCGCGTGAGCTCCCGGGCCTTGCGGGCCGCCTCCCGTGCCTGCGCTGCCTGCACGGCCTTTGAGATCAGCGACTGGCCGACCGCGGGGTGTTCTTCGAGATACTCCGAGAGCTTCTCGTTGACGGCGCTCTCGACCTGACCTTTCACCTCCGAGTTCCCCAGGCGGGCCTTCGTCTGACCCTCGAACTGCGGCTCGAGAACCTTCACCGAGAGGATCCACGTGAGACCTTCTCGGACGTCCTCGCCGGTCAGGCCCTCTTTGTCGCCCTTCACGAACGCTCGCTTGCGAGCGTAGTCGTTGAGGGTGCGCGTGAGGGCCGAGCGGAGACCCATGACGTGCGTCCCGCCGTCCACCGTGTTGATGTTGTTCACGAACGCGATTCCGGTTTCGTTGTAGCCGTCGTTGTATTGGAGCGCCACCTCGATATCGGTCGAGTCTCGCTTCGCATGCAACGAGATCGGGGGCGCAAAGAGGACGTTCGACCCCTTGTTGAGGTCTTCGACGAACTCGACGACGCCACCCGCGTGGTGGAACGTCTCCTTCGTCCCGTCCCTCTCGTCCGTGAAATGGATCGTGACCCCGGGGTTGAGGAACGAAAGCTCCTTCAAGCGACGGCCGACCGTCTCCTTGTCGAAGTTAATCGTCTCCATCACGGTGGCATCGGGCTTGAACCGAGCGTCCGTCCCGGTCGAGTCGGCCTTTCCGACGACCTTGAGCGGAGCGACCGGATTGCCGTGCTCGTACCGCTGGAAGTACTCGTGTCCGTCCCGGAAGACGCGCACCTCGAACCATTCGCTGAGCGCGTTGACGACGTGGACTCCGACCCCGTGCAGTCCCCCCGAAACCTTGTAGGTGTTCCGGTCGAACTTCGACCCGGCGTGGAGAACCGTCATCACGATCTCGAGTGCGGGGCGGTTGTACTTCGGGTGGTTCTCGACGGGAATTCCCCGACCGTTGTCGCGGACCGAGCAGGAACCGTCGGAGTGGAGCGTTACTTCGATTTCCGAGCATGCCCCCGCCAGAACCTCGTCGATCGCATTGTCGACCACCTCGTAGACCAGGTGGTGGAGACCCCGAGCATCGGTCGAGCCGATGTACATTCCGGGGCGGCGACGGACGGCCGAAAGGCCCTCGAGGACCTGAATCGAACTCGCGTCGTAGGGAGTGCCGTTGACCGTTTGCTGCGCCATCGGAAATTCGCCCGGAAATCGACTCAATTTTACCGAGCCGGGCATGCGTTATAACGCTTGGGTTTCGGTGGAAATTGCCCTCGGGAAATGGCCCCGGAGGAGGGGGTTCCGAAAGCTCCAAGAAGGTGCCCGGAACGGCCCTTTCTGGCCCCCGCAACAAGGCCTATTAAACCCAGCCTCTCTGAGACCCTCGACCTCAATGCCCAACGATACCACGGAGGCCCCGGCAACCGCTCCGGCGAGCGCGGAGGAAGCGTCGAAGCCGAACGCCGGCGCGGCCGCGAGTTCGTCCGAGGACTGGTCGACCCGGTACAAGTACCTCCTCGCCGACTTCGACAACTTCCGCCGACGTGTCGACCGGGACCGCGAGTCGATTTCGCGTCAGGCGAGGGCCGCCCTCGTCCGGGAGCTCCTCCCGATCATCGAAGCGTTCCATGCGGCCCGAAAATCGTTCGCCCACCTCCCCTCCTCCGACCCGGTTCGAAAGGGACTCGACCTCCTCGACCACGAGTGGAGCAAGTTCCTGAAGCACGAGGGAGTGGAGCCCGTCGCCGCGGCGGGGCAGCCGTTCCGAGCTGACGAGGAGGAGGCGGTCGGCGAACACCCCGCCGACCGCGAGCACCCGGAGGGGTCGGTGGTCGAAGTGGTCCAGCAGGGATACCGCTTCTTCGGGGGGCTTCTCCGGCCCGCGAAAGTCATTGTGGCTCGTGCGTTGACCCCCAGCGCGGCGAGAGACGACACCGAGGCGGACTCGGCCTCGCAGGAGTGATTCGTGGAGAAGAGCTCGGAGGTGCCTGGCTTCTATAAGCGCCCGATCGCCGAGCGGCGGGCGTTCGTTCGCGAATGGGGTGGTCTCACCGAGGAGGAGGCTCGCGCGTACGAGTTCCCGCCGGGCGTTGACCCCGGGACGCTCGACCGCATGATCGAGAACGTGATCGGCGTCATGCCGCTCCCCCTCGGCGTCGCGACCAACTTCCGGATCAACGGGAAGGACTACCTCATCCCGATGGCAATCGAGGAGCCGAGCGTGGTCGCCGCCGCGTCCAACGCGGCGAAGGTCGCGCGGGCGGCCGGCGGTTTCTTCGCGCAGACGACCGCCCCGGTGATGATCGGACAGGTCCAGATCGTGGACGTGACCGACCCTGCCGCCGCGCGACTCCGCATCCTTCACCACAAGGGCGAGCTTCTCGAGGCCGCGAACGCGAAGGACCCCGTCCTCGTCAAGTTCGGTGGCGGTGCGAAGGACCTCGAGGTCCGCATCGTGCCTTCGTCGCGTGGAACGATGCTCGTGGCCCACCTCCTCGTCGACGCACGTGACGCCGGGGGGATGAACGCCGTCAACACGATGTGCGAGGCGCTCGCCCCCGACTTCGCGCGGCTCTCGGGGGGTCGCGTCGTCCTCCGGATCATCTCCAATCTCGCGATTCACCGGCTCGCGAGGGCCCATGCAACCTTCCCGGCGAAGCTCTTGAAGACGGAAACGGCGACCGGACCCGAGGTCGTCGACGCGATCCTGGACGCCTACGCGTTCGCCGTCGCCGACCCGTTCCGCTGCGCCACCCACAACAAGGGGATCATGAACGGCGTCTCCGCAGTCGTGGTTGCCACGGGGAACGATTTCCGTGCGATCGAGAGCGGCGCCCACACCTATGCGGCGTGGAAGGCGACCGGAGGCGCCTCGGTGGTGCAGCCTCTGACCACCTACGAGAAGGATAAGGACGGCAACCTGGTCGGGACGATCGAGATCCCGGCGCCGGTCGGCCTCATCGGAGGCGCGACCGCGGTCCACCCGACCGCCAAAGCGAACGTGAAAGTGCTCGGCGTGAAGAGCGCCCGGGAGCTCGGCGAGGTGTTGGCCGCCGTGGGCCTGGCCCAGAACTTCGCCGCCCTCCGCGCACTCGCGACCGAGGGTATCCAGCGAGGTCACATGGAGCTGCATGCCCGCAACCTCGCCGTGAGCGCCGGGGCTCGACCAGACGAGGTCGACCGCGTGGTCGAGCGTCTGGTGAAGGACCATCAGGTCCGATTCGACCGCGCGAAGGCGGTCATCGAGGAGCTTCGGAAGGAGGGCGGATGAAGGTCGGGGTGCTCGCGCTCCAGGGAGACGTACCCGAACACCTGGCGGCCCTTGGGGCCGTCCTCCGCGGCGACGACATCGTGCCCGTTCGAATCCCCGAGGACCTCGCCGAGGTGGCGGCCTTGTTCATGCCCGGCGGCGAGTCGACGACGATCGCTCGTCTCCTCGTCCAGGGAGGGCTCTGGAATCCCCTTGCCGACCGCCTGAAGGCAGGGATGCCGGCCCTTGCGACGTGCGCAGGGCTCATCCTGCTCTCGCACGAGCTTGTTCCGAGCCTTGCGGGGATGGACCCGCCCACCTTCGACCTCCTCAACGTCCAGGTCCGCCGCAACGACTACGGTAGCCAGGGGGAGTCGTTCGAGGCCCCGATCCGGGTCGAGGGCCTCGTCGGGGGACCGTTCCCGGGGATCTTCATTCGGTCACCCCGCATCCACTCCGTCGGGGAGGGCGTCAGCCCGTTCGCCTGGCAGGGGAGCGAGGTGGTCGGGGTCCGTGCCGGACCGATTTGGGGCCTCTGCTTCCACCCCGAGCTCTCGGGCGACCCTCGCATCCACCGGATGTTCCTCGAGGCGGCCCACGAATCCCTGAAGGTGCCTATCGCAGGAGCCACAGGACCGCGACGACGAAAGCGGTGAGGAGGAGAGCGCCCGCGAGCGCGAGGGCCCACCGAGCCTGTCGTGAGATCCCCTTCCAAGATCCGAACAGGATGGGGAACGGTCCGATCAGAACGACTCCGCCGAACCCTCCTCTACTCGGGGGCGAAGCCTCGGTGTTCGCGGGGAGCGGTGGCGCCGGCCCCTGCCGCGCCGGCGCCGGTTCCTCTTCCCATTCCGTCGCCACGGCGAACGGGACGGAAAGGAATCCCACAAAGAGGAGCACCACCCCGAGGAAGAAGAGGGCCGAGGAGCCCGAGATCACCGGGATGATTCCGAAGATCGCGACGTTCGCCCCGCCCTCGGCGACACTGAGCGCGATCACGACGGCGCTGGTGACGAGAAGCGCTACCGAGCCGAGAATGCCCCATTTCACGTCCTCGCAAAACGTCGGTCGGGCTCTTTGGCGTTACGGCGCTCAGTGGTACGTGTCGAAACGGTACGGCTCGAGCGGGAGCTCGCCCAGTGCCATGAGGAACTCCGGCGGCGTGAGCAGCGGTTTCGGGTAGTTGTCGCTGTCGTCGAGAGCGATGCGTGGGCACGCAGTGCACACGTACGCGTCGAACGCGCGGCCCACCAGGTCGCGTCCATCCAACCGGTCGAACAGGAGGATCTCTGCTTCCCGCCCTCTCGAGCGGGCCCGTTCCTGAAGGGCGAGGGCCGTCGGGCTCCGATTCTGTCCGGCGAAGGTCGATACGAGGATCCCCCAACGCCGAGCGTCCCGGACGCTCGCGACCAAGAGCTGGCGCCTCCGGATGAGCGCACCGCGGTCGACGGGCGGGTCGAGTTCTCCCCGGAGCGGGTCGAGTGCGTAGACCGGTCGGTCGACCGCGAAGGCAAGTCCAATCGGATGGAATCTGCCCGTGCCGAGGAAGAGATAGGCGTCGACCTCCCCCGAAACCGACTCCGCGCCGGTATAGTTGCAGCCGAGAGCCTGCGCCGGATAGGCCAATCGTCGGTCTCCGCGCCCAATGCGAACCGTATACCCGCGTCGCTCGAGGGACCGACGAAACGGCTCGACCAGATCGAGATGCTGGACGGATGCAACCAGCCCGAGTCGCTTGGGAACCTTCGCAGTCTCGACAATCCCCGCGAGCGATTCCGGGTCCCCTCCTGGCTCCCGCATCTCGACGAAGAACGTAGCGCGACTGAGAGGCACGTTCGGAATCGGGGCATGGCCGAGCACAACGGCCAGGTCGGCGCGGGGTGCCTCTTCGATTGAGGGAAAATCGCATGCCCCGAAGCACGGCCGAGCGGCGAGGTCGACGGGAACTCCGGTCGCCTCTCGGAGCCGGCCGGCCAGCTCGTGGGCATTCCGGACGAGCCCCGCAGGCACCTGAAGGACCACCCGCTTCGGGCCCAAGTCCCGAATCGCGTCCGTGAGGGGTTGTCCGACGACCGGGAAGACCCGGATAGCCGGTGTCCGGGAGGGCGCGTGCGAGCGGTCGCCGTTCATCAGAACAACCACCGGGGGCCGCAACTAAGCGTTTCGGATGGCCAAGCGCTCCGAGGTCCGTTTTGCCGTCACCACAACAACTTTTACCCACCTCGCACCCGTGGGGCCGATGGTCCTCCGAGCTGCCCCGAACAAGCTTCCCCGATCTCGGCGGGTCGGCCCGTCCCTGAGGACTTCTCCCGTGACTGCTCTCGCACTGCTCGTCGCAGCGTTGGTTGCCCTTTCCTCCCTTTCCGCCGGACTCGCCGGTGCCCGGGGACAACAGAACTCGGCGGAACGACTGGGCGTTTGGGCCTCCGGTTCGAATTTTCCGGCGGCGCGCCAGCCGCCAACAGCCGGTGGAGCCGAGCGCGGAGCCGCCTCCGTCCTGAACGGCGTGATCTCTACGATTGACCTGGTCGACAATACGACCCTACCGGGCGCCACGCCGCCCGCTTTCCAGGATGACCCGGAGAGCATCGTTTTCGACCCGGGCAACGGCGATTTCTACGTTCGCGGGGGTCTCGGAACCGCGGTCAACGTCGTCAACGCAACCACCTTCCGGGTTCTCGACACGATCGGGATCTCGGCATCGCAGAATGCGTACTCCCTGGCGCCCACGATCGTCGTGGACCCGGCGAACGGCGACCTCTACGCCATGAACTACAACACCGGCAATATCTCGGTGATTGCCGGCACGACGAACGAAATCGTTGGCTCGATCGGATCGGGAATCTCTCCCGTCAGCGGCGTATTCGACCCGAGCAATGGCTACCTGTACGTCTCCGAGTGGACCTCGAGTCGGGTCGCCGTCATCAATGGTGCGAACGACCGGTTCGTAACCAACGTCTCGGTCGGGACGGACCCGACGGCCCTCCTCTTCGACCCGACGTCCAGCGAAGTATTCGTCACGAACTATGGCTCGGCCAACGTCTCCGTGATCGATACCACGTCCGATACGCTCGTGAAGACCATCGCGACGGGGACGGCGGCCACGCATCCCCAGACGCTCGCCCTCGACACCGACGACAATGACGTGGACGTCGGAAGCGAGACGACGTACAACATCAGCGTGATCAGCGCGTCGAGCCTCACGCTGGTCGCTCACCCGCACGTGAGCTACGACTCGGACGGCCTCGCCTACGCCCCGCGACAGGACGAGTTGTTCGTCGAGAACGGCGGCGAGGGAAACATCACGGTCTTCAACCAGTCCGAAAGCGACCGGGTCGTCGCCAATATCACCACCGGCTCCGCGCCCGAGGGAATCGCCTACGACCCGGTCGACCAGGAGGTCTACGCGCTCAACTCCGAGGCATCCAATGCCACCGTCATCAACCCGGCGACGAACCACATCGTCGGGAGTGTTTCGACCGACGATGGATACGACTACGCTGTGGCCATCGACTCATCCAACGGGAACGTTTTCGTCGCGAGCGAGGGGACGTACACAGGCTCGATCCGCGGCTACCAGGCCAACGTCACCGTCGTCCAGGTTCCTTCCAACAAACCCATCGCGTCGATCCCGCTCGAGGTGTTCCCCGAGGGACTCACCTACGACCCCGGGAACGGAGAACTGGTCGCTTCGGACGTAGGGGGTCAGGACGTCTACTTCCTCAACACCTCCTCCGGACGCATCGAAGGGACCTCACCGACGGGCTATGCGTGGTCGTCGGTCTACGACTCCCTGACCCACGACCTCTGGGTCTACAACTTCGGGTCGTACAACATCACCGTCCTCAACTCCGCCCTCCGCCCGGTCGCGAACCTCACGCTTGGCTCGTACCCACTCGGAATCGCGTTCGATTCGGCCAACGGAGACATCTACGTCCCCGACGGTTCGGCGGGGGACGTCTGGGTCTTCGACGGGGCGACGAATGCCTTCGACACCACGATCCCGGTGACGCCGGGCGCGGACCTCAACGCCGTTCTCTACGACCCGCACAATCAGGAGGTCTACGTCTCGGACCAGACCGGAAGGAACCTCACGATCATCAACGGAACCTCGCAGCGGACCGTCGGTTCCGTCCCGACGGGGACCTCGACGCTCTCGCTTGCCTTCGATTCCGACAACGACACGATCTGGGCGGCGAACTCCGGGAACTTCACGGTCATTCGCGACGCTACGAACCGGACGGTTGCGAACGTTCCTTACACGTACGCCTCGGGACTCCTTGCCTACGACGGTGCGAACAACGTACTGTACGATGCCGGGAACTTTGAGTCGATTGTCTCGGGAATCGGCGCCTCCAACTACACCGCGCTCGGGACGATCTATCTCGGCGAGAACTACTACACGTCGGGAATCGCTTACGACCCGGCCGACCAGGACATCTACGTGAGCACGGCCGACAACGGCATGGTTTCGGTCATCGGACCGCCGACGAGCTATCCGGTTCAGTTCCAGGAGACGGGACTCCCCCAGGGGACCTTGTGGAACGTCACTCTCGCGGGCGTAGAGAAGCCGTCCAATACTCCGACGATCTCGTTCTCGGAACTCCCCGGCCACTACTCGTTCACCGTCGGGGATGTCACCGGCTACGTCGCCAACGTGACCAGCGGCTCGGTGACCGTGACCGACCAGGGAGAGACCGTCGACATCGGCTTCTCACCGGTCGCGAGCAGCTACGAGGTGACGTTCCAGGAACGCGGTCTTCCGACGTCCACCCTTTGGAACGTGACGCTGGACGGCGTCCAAAACCACTCGACGACGAGTACGGTCGGATTTGTCGAGCCGGGCGGCGCGACCTACCCCTTCTCCGTCGGCGTCGTGAACGGGTACGTCGCGAACAACTCGAGCGGCACCGTTCGCGTCGTCTCCTCTCCCGTCACGGTCGACATCGGGTTTACGCCGCTGCACTCGACCTTCCCGGTCACCTTCCTGGAAACGGGACTCCCGAGCCAGACCACCTGGAGCGTGACCTTCAATCACACCGCCAACTCCTCCTCGACGAACTCGATCGGCTTTCGGGACGCCAATGGAACGTGGCCGTTCACCGTCAGTGCGGTCGCCGGGTACGATGCCAACGTGACCTCGGGCAACGTGACGATTCATGGTCTGCCCCGGGAGGTCTTCGTCGGCTT
>Ga0187778_10002026_pt1 | contig 13974 bp, 20 predicted proteins | sample 1015_Q2_SP5_20_M_FD_132418 | JGI IMG/M metagenome (GOLD analysis project Ga0187778, IMG submission 132418) | Tropical peat soil microbial communities from peatlands in Department of Meta, Colombia - 1015_Q2_SP5_20_MG | ecosystem: Environmental > Terrestrial > Soil > Wetlands > Peat | place... | reverse complement strand
TCAGGGTCTACCTCGCTCGAGATGCTGATGTGGCCTCTGAAACCAGCTTTCTTGATTGCTGCCCGCATCTTCGATTCGTGATCGCCGTTCGCGTACGAATTGAGGAAGCAAATCGCGACCGCTTCAAAGCCGCCCCGCCCTATTCTTGCAGCCAGAGCCGCCGAGTCGTCATCTCGCAGAGGGGTTAACTCTGTACCGTCGGGCCCCAGCCTGCATCGGATGGTGAGCCTGTCCTTCCTTTCCACGAGTGGGAGGGGACGGCGGGTGTCCAAGTCATAGAGTTCGGGGCGCCTCTGCCTTCCGATCTCCAAGACGTCCCTGAACCCCTGGTTGGTGACGAGTGCGGTTTTTGCCAGGCCCGATCTGGTGAGGAGGGCGTTGGTGGCCAAGGTAGTGGCGTGTGATATCAGCGATGCCCGCGCGGCGCCACTGAGACTGCGCAGGCCATCCAGAACGGCCTCCTCGGGCTTGGCCGTCGTTGGGATCTTCAGTACCCTTAGACCATCGGGGCCGGCGACCACTATGTCAGTGAAAGTCCCGCCGACGTCGACACCGACGGCCGACCCTGGCAGAGTATCCGGCAACGGCTGAGGGTACCTGCTCCTTCCTTTGTGTTTATACCAACAGTGAGGAGGGGCCAAAGGGCCTAGGTTGTTCAGTGATTACCGGGGGATTCCTCCTCAAGCAAAGCTGCTGATTGTCCTCAGCTTCATTCCGAACATCCTCATCGGTTTCATCTACGCAGACCTATCCTACTTCCTCCCCACTTTCCAAGGGATAGGGCCGGGTCTCCCGATCACGGTGATAGGAGTGACCCTGGTGGCAGAAAGCATCCCCTTCGGCATCCTAGCTGACAGATATGGCAGGCTGAAGATGCTTATCCTGGGGAACGTCTGCGCCGGCCTGAGCATAATCGGGTTCGCGCTGACCAGCAACCTGGCAATCGTGCTGCTCGTGGCGGTCCTGGAAGGGACCGGTGAGGCGTCCTATGCGGTTTCAGTCTCGGCGCTCCTCGCAGAAAAGGCGGGGGACGAGAAGAGAACAGCGGCCTTCTCACTTCTGGCGTTCGTCGGCTGGATCGCAGGCGCACTGGGGAGCTTCGTCATCTACTCGATAACGGGGTTGCAGTACTTTGGCCTTGACCTCAAGTCCGCCCATATCGTACTTTACGTTACGATAGCGCTGCTGACCCTGTCCATCACGCCGTTCCTCCTCAAGATCAAGGAGAGCCGCACATCCTACGGCAGGAAGCAGATACTCCCGAGGAAGTCAGGGAAGGTCCTGGCGGAGTATGCCACCTACAGTGTGCTCATCGCCGCCGGGGCTGGACTCTTCGTCCCGCTGATCCTGTTCTGGTTCAAACTAGCCTACGCTGTGCCGGACACCCTCGGCGGGCTTGTGCTCGGCTTCACAAACCTCCTGACCGCCTTCGTTGTCTTCGCCTCGCCGAGGCTCGCGAGGAGGTTCGGGCTTGTGAGGGCTACGGTACTCACCCAGGCATCCTCGACAATCTTCATGGTGGTAATCCCCTCCTCCCCGAATTTCGCGGTTGCTTCGTCTCTCTACCTGGTCAGAGTGTTCCTGATGAATCTCTCCAATCCCCTGACCCAGTCCCTGATCATGGGCCTCGTGTCCCCGGACGAGCGAGGGATGGCTTCGGGGATCACGGCGTCCCTCTGGCGACTCCCCAACTCACTTTCCACCGTGGTGGGTTCCACCCTCATGGAGGCCGGGTACCTCGGTGCGCCTTTCTACATCGCTACCGTCCTTTATGTCATCGGCATAGCACTGTTCTGGTTCATGTTCAGGAACACCGTGCTGCCTGAGGAACGGCGGGCGAAAGCTCAGCCGCCTATCCAGTCGTCCAGCCTCGAGGGCCCCGAAGTCGAGCGCTGAATGTCCGCCACTCTCACCCCGACAAGCCTCACCGGCCGTCCCCTCGATTCAAACTCGTCAAGGAGATTGCCGACTGCCTCCTGCAGCGTTTCCTCGCTGTCTGTGTGACTGACGAGGGTCCTCTCCCTAGTGTGGGTCTCGAAGCCGGAGAACCTGATCTTGACGCCGGCCACCCTGTAGGAGTATCCGGCCGACTTCACCCTCCTCATCAACTCCGAAGCGCCGTCAGCCGCCTCCTTCCTGACTTCGCGGAAGTCCTTCACGTCTTCCTTGAAAGTCCTCTCGACGCTCAGAGATTTGGGTATCTCCTGCTGCCTCACTTCGACGTTCTCTTTGCCGTGAATCACCCCCCAGAGCCAGACCCCGTTCTTCCCAAACCAGTCTATGAGCTGCTTTCCCTCGACCTTCTGGAGTTGGGCTATGGTCGCGACTCCCTTCTCGCTCAGAAACTCCCCCGTCTTTCTCCCTATGCCGGGGACGACCCCGACCGGGAGGGGGGCCAGGAATCCGGCGACGTCGTCGAAGGGGACCACGGTGAGACCGTCGGGTTTGTTGCGGTCCGAGGCAATCTTGGCCGCGGATTTGTTGGGAGCTACCCCGATGGAACAAGTGAGGCCGTTCCTTTCCTTGACCGCTTCCTTGACCTTCATTGCGACGGCTGCGGCCGACTTCTCGTCCCCCGCCCGGCTGGTGACGTCGAGAAACGCCTCGTCTATGCTGGCCTGCTCGAACTTGTCCGCGAAGCCTCTCAGCGTGGCCATGACCTCCTCGGAGACGCGTTCGTAGAGGCCCCAGCTGGGCGGGATATACCTGGCCTGAGGGCAGAGCCTGTAGGCTATTGAAATCGGCATGCCCGACCTCAGGCCGAACTTCCGGGCCTCGTAGGAGCAGGCAACCACGACCCCCCTACCCTTGCCCTTCTCGGGGTCGGCACCCACCACCACCGGCAGCCCTTTCAGGTCGGGGTGCTCCCTGACTTCGGCTGACACATAGAAGGCGTCCAGGTCTACATGGAGTATCGTCCGGCGATCTGCCTGCATCTTTCAGCTTCTACCCGAAGAGGGTCTGCTGCTCAGTCCCCTGTGCCTTCCAGTCAAGCTCCATCAGCCCGAGGAGCCTGCGGAACTCGTTGGAGGATTCGGGGCTGAAGCCGGCGAAGTGGTTGTTGAAGAAGACGTAGCCCGACTCGAACTTGGAGGCGTTGTCCTTGACCGCGGCAGCCCAACGCTTCATGTCTACGGCGCGGTCTTTCTGGATGCCATCGAACTTGGTGATCTCCCTGTCCCCGACCATGCGGAGATAGATGAAATCTGCGGTAACCTCAGGGGGAGTCTCTACATATTGGTTGAGGGACCAGATCATTGCTATGTTGTTCTTCTTCAGCAGTGCGTAAACCTCCGGGGTGAACCAGGACTTGTGGCGGAACTCGATTGCATGCCTGAACTCAGGGCTGAGCTGGGAGATGAACTCCTTCATCGTCTTCTCGTGGGTGGCGAGCTTTATCGACGGCGGGAGCTGAATGGCGATAGGCCCCAGCTTGTCCTTCAGCTTGCTCATCATGCTGTAGAAGTAGACGAGGTTTGATTCTACGCTCTTCAGCTTGGACTCGTGGGTTATCTTCTTCGGGAGCTTTGGGGAGAAGATGAACCCAGGCGGGGTGTTGTTCCTCCACTGGGTGATCATGGATTGGTTCGGGGTTCGGTAGAAGCTCGAGTCGATCTCGACGCAGTTGAAGACCTTGGAGTAGTAGCCGAGGTAGTCCTTGGCGGCAAGGCCCTTTGGGTAGAATATCCCCTCCCAGTCCCTGTAGGACCAGCCGCTACAGCCTATCCTGAGCTTCTCGATGTCCATGAATGGTGAGACCGCTCTCAAGTCCGATAAAAGCATACAAACCTTATAATGATGTGAAGAGGCGAACCTACTGTAAGGGCTTTGTCTCAGGGTAACCCAGACATCAGACAGCAGGTGGAAGATAACCGAGGCATCGCGAAGAAACTCGAGCTCCTCATCCCTGGTCTCAGAGGCTACAGGACCAAGGAGGACATCAGGGTGTCCGACTCGATGCTGAGGAACCAGATGGCAGACAAGCTGGACCACGTGAAGGACAATCTCCAGCAGCTCCGGAAGCTGGTGGCGGCTAGCAACGACCTCAACAATCTGACGACAGTTGGGTCTCTGATTGCTCAGGTCCAGACTTTGAGCGGAGAGGTGAGGCATGCAGCCCAGGGATACTCAGGGTGGGTGGCGCCCATCCAGATGAACGACGACAAGCTGAACAAACTGTATGAATATGACTACTCTTTTGTCAGCGCGGTCTTCTCCCTCGACCAGGCGACTGCGCCGGGGAGCCTGAAGTACGACCCCACCGCGCCCAATTCGATCCAGACGACCATGTCCGGACTCGCGAGCTCGGTGGCCGACATCAGACAAAAATGGTCTACGAGGGTCGAGGCGATACAGGGCGTGGCCCTGGGACAGTGATTGAGATGGTATTTGGAAAGAAGGCAGACCCGATACCTGCGACGGGCGGGAGCGCGTTCGGTTCCACCACTTTCGCCTGGGACGACCAGTTCAAGCAGCCCGCGCCTGGGGTGTACAACGTCCTCTGGAAGGCGCCCAGGCAAATCAGGCTGAACGACAACATAGTGGTCAGAGAGGACGAGATTGCGGTCTTCTATCGAGACGGGAAGGCCCTCACCTACTTCGACCAACCCAACAGGTACGCGCTGACGGACTTCAACGCACCGATAGTCGGCAACCTCTTGAAGTTCTTCACGGGGGTCACCCAGTGGGCGGAGGTATACTACATCCCGAAGAGGTACCTTGACGGGAAGTTCGGGAGCACCCAGCCGTACCAGTTCACCGACCCAACCTTCGGGGTCGTCAACCTGAGGATCTTCGGGGAATACAGGTGGAAGATATCATCCCCTGAGCTCTTCATCAACCAGTTCGTTGGGACGTTCGGAGCCGACACATCAGATGATGTCGAAGGGAGGATAAAGGAGCAGTTGGTCATCCTGGTGTACAATGTCCTTGGGAAGATGAAGACCCAGGGGCTCAAGGTCACGGACCTGGCCGCCAGCCTGCTCAACATCGAACAGGAGGTGCTTGCCAGCGGCCCGGACAATCTCGGCCAGTTCGGAATCGAAATCAACAAAATCTCCGGCCTCACCATCAGCCTGCCTGACGAGGTCCAGAAGGCGATAGACACCAGGTCGCAGATGCAGGTGCTGGGCGTGAACTACATACAGTACCAGACCGGCCAAGCCATTGACGATGCGGCGAAGAACCCCAGCGGTGGCGCCGGGACCTTCGCAGGACTCGGAGCGGGCATTGGGGTCGGCGGCGTGATAGGTGGCCAGATGGCACAGGGAGTGGGACAGGGAGTGAACCAAAGGAGTTGTCCCAACTGCGGGTCCCTCGTGGCGGCCTCGGCAAAGTTCTGCCCCAACTGTGGGTTCAACTTCCCGGCACCTGAGGGTCCTCCGGCACCGGCAGGTGCGGGCAAGTTCTGCCCCAACTGTGGGTCGTCGATAGCCGCCGGAGCCAAGTTCTGCAACAACTGCGGAACCAAGCTGTAGGTGAGTGACGCTGTTCTGCCCGAAGTGCGGCGCCCAGCTCCCAGACGACGCTGGCTTCTGCCTCAAGTGCGGCTTCAAGGTCAGCATGGTCTCAGGTCAGCAGCAGGCGCAGCCTACCAACAAGCAGGATGTGCTCGCCCCGACGGGAGCGACCTCGCTGAAGTGCCCGAGCTGCGGGGCGCCCATACAGCCGAAGTTCGGCGAGATGCTGGTGACCTGCGAGTACTGTGGAAGCAGCGTCTCACTGGGCAATGATGGGTGGAAGAGCATCAACAAGCACACGATGCTGCCGGTCAAGATATCGACACAGGACCAGGTCATGAAGGAGATTCATGACCTGATGGATAAGGGGTTCCTCCACAGGCACCTTCAGGAGTCCTCAAATCTGGAGGAGGTCAACCTCGCACTGGTTCCCTACTGGCTGATGCCTGTTTCAGCCAGGACATCGCTGGTGGCGGTCGACATGGCTTCCGAGGCCGGGCAGATTGCGACCACTGCGGCACTGGCGGGGATAATGGGAGGAGCCATGGGCGGGGGGAGGAGGGGAGGCTTCGGTGGGGGCGGGCTTGTGACCGGGATGATGCTGGGGACCGTGATGGGTGGCGGGGGTTTCGGCGGAGGAGGTCAGGGGAGCAAAAGGGCCTACCAGATGGACAACGACTACAACTTCCCCATAGTGGCGTTGAAGGCGCTTACCGACTACCAGCCCAAGGAATACCAGTTCAACCTGGCAGACAGGGTGCTCTTCGACGAGACCAAGGTGAAGGGCATGAAGGTCCTCAACGGAGACGTCGGGGAGGACATAGCAAAGCAGCAGGCAAAGACCCTGGTTGACCAGCTCCAGTCGCAGAAGGCGCACGAAGCCCACCACATGATCCAGCAGCTTTCGACGGAGTCTGACGTGGGCGACGCAGAGTTGCTCCACGCGCCCGTGTGGTTCGCGCGGTACGACCACAAGAACGGCAAGATCGTCCTCGTCATCGACGGGAACTCGGGCGGCGTCATCAACAGCTTGGGCCTGTAGGCCAGCGCCAAGCCAGAAATACCGAGAACGGCATACTCATGCCATGGCGACGAGCAAACAGGGCGTGCCGGTTGTGGTACCCAGCGACGTCTGGCAGCCTCTAATGGAGATCAGGGCGCAGCTCGATTCGGAGTGCCCGGGGGCCCCCACCCCCATCGAGGAGCTCCTCAGGGAGATTGTCGGCCACTACAAGAGGTGCGAGAAGGCGGTGGACGAGGCCGACGACTTCTGCAGACGCGCCCAGGCGTGGAAGAAGGCGCGCTGAGCGAGAGCATAAAGCGCAGGAGAACTGAGCCCGGCCATGCCCACGGCAGACTTAGGCGGGGTCTCCATCTATTATGAAGAGAAGGGGTCAGGAGCACCCCTGGTCTTCGTCCATGGAATACCGACGGATTATCGGGCGTGGCGCTATCAGATGGAGCCACTCTCCAAGGGGAGGAGGGTCATAGCGCTCAGCAGAAGGTACGCGGCCCCCAACAAAAGGGAGGGCAACCTGAGCGACTCCACGGTGCAAAACAACGCCGTCGACCTCAAGGGGTTCATCGAAGAGGTCGTGGGAGGGCCCGTGGACCTCGTCGGGCACTCTTACGGTGGCTTCATCTCTGCTTTTCTCGCCGTCGACCACCCTGACCTTGTGAGATCCCTGGTCCTCGTGGAGCCGGCAATCTCGACCCTGCTGGTTGCCGACCAGAGCAGCGGCGCCCAGGCCCTGGGCCTTCTGTTCAGGAGTCCGTCGGTGGCCCTTTCTGGGAGAAGGTTCCAGACCAAGAGCCTTGGCCCGTCGCTGAAGGCACTCGAAAGAGGAGACAATGAGAGGGCGGTCGAACTGAACGTGGACGGAGTACAGGGCAGCGAGGGCGCATTCAGAGCACTGCCAGAGGAGGTTCGGAGGATGATGCTCGACAATGCGAAGACTGTGGGCGAGCTCAAGACGGCATTCCCAAGGTTCACGGAAAAGGAAGCGGGGCTGATTTCACGCCCGACCCTCATCATAAATGGGTCCCAGGGCGCGCTCTTCCTGAGCAGGATCGGGGAACTGATGGCGAAGGCCGTTCCAGGGGCGAGAAGGGTTGTGGCCCCAGCAAGCAGACACTTCCCTCATCTGGAGAACGCTGAGTTCTTTAATGATAAGGTCGTCGAATTTCTGGAGGGAGCGAAATGAAGTTTGGAGAGATCAAGCAGACGGTCCTGATCGAAGCGAGTCCCGGCGAGGTGTACGAGGCCTTCGTCGACCCTAAGAAGCACTCGGCGTTCACTGGCCAGGGTGCGACCGGAAGGCCCCGGGTCGGTGGGAGGTTCACGGCGGGGGACGAATACATCTCAGGGAAGTTCCTGGTGCTGGAAAAGGGGAAGAGGATCCTCCAGGAGTGGATGACAACGGAATGGCCCGAGGGATATCCGCCGTCCCATCTTGAGCTGAGGCTCAGGGCGAAGGGGAAGAAGACCGAGCTGACCATGGTTCATTCGAAGGTCCCAGAGGAGCAGGTAGACTACTACGCAGGGGGTTGGATGGAGTGGTACTGGGAGCCCCTGAAGAAGTATTTCGCAAAGGTATAGACATCCCATTGGCGAAATGTCCGAAGTGTGGGAAGGGCAACCTCAAGCCGTCGAGCGCATGGGTGGGGGGCGCCAAGACGAGCAAGCCCATGAAGGTCCGGAGGTTCGTGTGCTCCTCATGCGGCACCAGCTATGTGGCCTGGACTGACTCGAAGACGGGCGCAGTCAAGACAATGACGAGGAAAGGCTAGCGCTGCTGCAGAGGCCTGAACTCGAAGCCGCACTTCACGCACACACGCATCCCTGGGGTCTCAGTGATCACCTGGCGGGTCCCGCAGCGTGGACACTCTACTGTCACGTTGGCCTTCTTTATGGAATCAGAATGTTCAGAACGGACCCTGTCTATGGCGTCGCTGTAGGCGCCCCTTCTGTATCCCGGCATCAGGCAACCGAAGGGACGCCGGCTGAAAAGTGTATCCTATTGGACTTCTTCCAGCGTGAAGGTGAACCTGGCCCCTGCGAACTCGCCCGTGCTTACTCTCTCCCAGGTCACGTTGTAGGTCTTCGTGACGTTGGCCCCTATGATGCTGATCTTCTTGGGAACCTCCGCGAAAAGCTTCTCGACCTTAGCAGGGTCCTTTGTGAAGATGAGGCTTCTGCGGCGCTTCATGAGGTACTTCACGGCCACGTTCTGGTGGGCGTGCCCCTCGACTGGAATCTTCTCGGTCCCGGTGTCTATAGTAAACGCTCTCTTCGCCATATCGATGCGGCCTGGTGACGCATCTGGAGGTAAATAGCTTCGGGGTCAAGTCGAATATACAAGAAACGTGAAGTCAGCGAACTGACGAAATGATGACGGATGCGCCTATGACCATCGCGCCGATCACCTGGGATACACCGAGTACTTCGCCAAGGAGAGAAACGGAAAGCGCGACCCCTACAATGATTTCCATCAGAAGAAGAGTCGCAGACTGGGTGGCTCGGATGGAGCCTAGACCTCGGGTGTACATCGCCAGGGCGACTACCGTGCAGGGGACGCCAAGCCAGACCACCGACTCCCACGCTGAGGGTGGAACCATAGTGCCGAGCAAAAGCGGCCTTCCGGTAAGCGCTGCAAGAGGAGCAAGGACCACCGTCATCGATACAATCAAGGCGAATGAACCTGCCAGGGATGTCAGCCCGTACTTCTTTCCCAACACTATGAAGAGTGTATAGCCGAGGGACGACCCGACAAGTAAGAGATCCCCGACGACGCTCCCCGCCATGTGGAGCCCGGACGGGAAGACCAGTAGAATCCCAGGGATGCTGAGAACCACGGCCACCTTCGACGAGTTGGGAAGGCGCTCCTGGAGGACGAAGAAGGCTACGATTGGGACGAAGACAACAAACAGATTGGAGAGAATCGCCGAAGCGGAGGCCCCGGATGAATCCTGCCCTACGAATTGCAGTAGGAACGCCAGCGCATACACAACGGCAAGAGCCCACGTCCTGGGCTTCCGGAGCTCGAGCCAGACCCGCGCAGACCTGGTGAATACGCCAAGGACCAATATGACGGCGCTGGCGATAAGGAACCGATCGAAGAGGAGGACGTAGGGGTTGGTATACTGCAGGCCAACGCTCACGGCCACGAAGCTCGTTCCCCAGATCAGGCTGGCGCCCACCGTAAGCGCAATGCCGTTGGTTTGTCTGTCCAAGCGATTTCTCTAGCAGCCGTTCGAAAGCGAGGATGGGGAATCTGAAGCCATCATTGCAGTCGAGGGAGAGACTACCACCGAAGGGTATCGGAATACTCCCCGTCTTAACGTGGACATGAACCTGGATAGCAGGCCCGACCTCGACTCGTCGACGACTTCGAGTCCCATGCCGAGACTATAGGCTAGCTTCTGAGCCTCCTCGATGGTCCTCCGGTGGTCCTCATCGAGGCTCGTGCCGAAGAGCACGCTCTTGATCGGCCTGTAGCCCACTAGGAGTCCCGACGATGAATACACGGGCTCAGTGCGGAATACTGTGCCAACCGGGACCCTGCGGCTCCTGACGACGACCTGGACTTTCCCTTCGATGCTCATGCCTCTCCCTCCGCCTCGCAGACTTCGAACTCGATGCCCCATGGATAGGCGACCACTTTGAGAAAAGCGCGGCCTGAACCTATCTTCTCTGAGATGGAGTTGATATCGTCATCCGCCCCGTGGATGGATCTCGAGACATATTCCAATTGGGTTGTTCTTGACATAACTACCATCAGAGGGCTAGTTGGTTAGGTATTTATGTCTTAACTAGGAAAATCGAGTTAGATAGTTAGGTTAATATAATCCACAGGGGGGCGCGAATGTGATGGCTAGGCCCGCAAGCACCCCCAGCGTCGAGCTGAGTCTCGATTTCTCGAACACTGTCGACTGGAGGAACGGGGAACGGCGGGCGGACACGCTGATGAATTACGGCGCCCTCGTGGAATGGAGCGTCAAGAATGGCATCGTCGGTAGCGAAGAAGCGCCCTCAATTATCAGGAAGGCGAAGGACGAACACACCGATGGCGCAACCCTCAGAAAGGCAATCCAGCTTCGGGAGACGATCTATCGGATCTTCTCTTCGGTGGCTCACGACCATCACCCTGACGATGAGGATCTCAATTCTCTGAACAGATTCCTCTCGGATTATCCTGTCAGTTCTACGGTGGTCAGGACCGGTCACGAATACGAGTGGGCGATGGTGGCAGGCAGGGGACCGGAAGGGAAGATGCTCTGGCCCATAGCGAAGTCTGCGGCCGACCTACTTACCTCCGACCAGCTCGGCAGAGTTACTGAGTGCGCCAACGAGGAGGAGGGGTGCGGCTGGGTCTTCCTCGACAAGACTCGGAGCGGGACGAAAAAGTGGTGCAGCTCGACCGGGTGCGGCAACAGGGCGAAGGTGAGGGCCTGGTACGAACGGCACGAAAAGGCCCACGCCTAGGGTGCTAGGTCCGTTTGATGTTCGTAACCAGCAGCTTGAACTGAAGCGTCTTCCCGGCCATGGGGTGCCTGCCTGTCTTGCCGTAGGCCTTCTCGGGCAGGAGGGTGACCTCTTTCGTTTCGTTGATTCTCATCCCCATCAGGGCTTCCTCGAAGCCGCTGATCACCTGGTGCTGTCCCAGGACCACCTGTAGGGGCTTGTAGTCGCGGGCGGGGTTGAAGAGCCCGGCCTTGACGGCCTCGGCCCTCATGCTGGTGTCGAACACTTTGCCACCAGGAAACTTTCCGAGATAGTGGACAGAAATCGTGTCGCCGTTCTGAGCTGTGAGTTCACTCAACAAGCCGCCCTGAGAGAGGCTTCGTAATAAGGGCAAAGCCGCCCCTCGCTGTTTTCGTCTGCCCGTTCAGGTCAGTTGTCGTTCTCCTTCCACGCCCCGTTCCGGCTGGGATTCGCAATCGGGTGTCGAACCGCCTTCAGGCCTTGGTGCACCCTCGGGTCTCGAACGCTTCGCCGTCCCGGTCTGGTGCTAAGCATGGAGCTCCACACCACGCAGGGACAGAGAAGGGCTCTCCACCCTCCTGCGTACCTCCGCCTTCGTGCGTTTCCACCCCCGCCTGCGCTTCTCAGCCTTCCCGAGGCGTGGTCGTCGAACCACACCTGGCTCTGGTGAGCACAAGACACCGCTCCTGGCCAGGACGCAGCCCGGAATATTCCCGACCTCGCGCGTTATCGGCGTCGACTCGGACTGCGCTTCGGGCCATCGGCGGAGCCAACAGCGAGAGAGCTGTCACCTCAATTGTCTGAAAGGGTGTTATCCATGCTTGACTTTTGTTGCTGACAAAGAACAGATTTTCTGTTCACCACAATATCACAGGGTCGCAAACCGTGACGAGGCGCAGCCCTCGTCGGAACATCTCCGTCAGTTTGCGTCTGTAAACCATGACCCCTGAGTCCACAATGGCGGAGCCCAAGGGAGAAATCCTCCGGATACCCTGTCTCAGCCGTGGCGGAGTCCAGGGTGCACCGGTCGATGAAGGCCATAGTCAAGCAAGAGTTAGAGCACGAGCGGTACGCAGTGGTGGAAGAGCCGCTCTTCCCGCCCGGAAGGAAGCTTTCTTGGTCTTCGTACCGTCCAGACCTGCTGGGGTACAGGTCCGAGGGAGGGAACGAGGAGGTCGTTCTTGTCGAGTGCGAGACGCACCCCAACATGCGCAGGCTCGACGCGAAGAACACGTTCAGCGTGTCTTTCCAACCTTACCTTTTCAGGAGAGGCTCTGTGAGAAGGATCCTGGCAGTCCCGCGGGGGAAGCTGAGAGCCGTTGACATGAGAATCAGGGACAAGTGGGAGATTTGGGTGGTGGGCGACAGCTCCCCGATGGACAAATTCCCCACGGTGCGCGGGCGCGGCTAGGTCTTGACGTCGCCGAGGGCGAGTCAGCCAAATATCACCCGATAGAACCCCTTTCGCAGGGATAGAATTTGCTCTTCAGCGACAGGGTGGATGCGGGGAAGAAGCTCGCAAAGGCGCTTGAGCGCTTTAAGGGCAGCGATGTGGTGATCCTCGGAATCCCGAGGGGAGGGGTGGTTGTGGCAAATGAAGTGGCGGAGACCCTGGGAGCTCCTCTGGACGTGGTTGTCACCAGGAAGATCGAGGCTCCCGGTGAGCCCGAGTACGGCCTAGGTGCGGTGACCCAGGATGGTGAGGTAATACTGGACAGGAAGGCCGTGGAATCGCTGGGTGCGAGCTCCGAGTACCTCGACGACCAGGTACGAAAGAAGAGGAGAGAGGTGAAAGAGAGGATGGAGGGGCTTCGGAGCGACAAGCCGTACCCGAGCCTCGAGGGGAAGGTGGTGATCATCGTTGACGATGGAATCGCAACAGGGAGCTCGGTTGGAGCGGCGGTGATGTCGGTCAGGAAGCGGAGGCCGAAGGACGTCATCGTGGCGGTGCCGGTGGCCCCCAGAGACGCCCTTGAGGCTCTCAGGGAGGACGGGACCAAGGTTGTGTGCCTTGAGACCCCCGGCTCGTTCCTCGCAATCGGGGAGTTCTACAGCGACTTCAATCAGGTCGAGGACGTGGAGGTCAAGCGTATTCTGGACGCGAACTCGGCCGCAGGTCGCTAGTCTGCGGGGTGCGAGTTCAAATCCGGAGTATCGTGGTGGTCTGGGATTACGTGATTGCAAGGGCGATCCTAGATGGCTGAAGGCGTCGGGGGAAGGGCTGCGCTCGCTGGTGCGCTCTTCAGGATTGGAGCCCTCCGTTTTGGAAGGTTCACCCTGGCAAGCGGAAAATCGAGTCCCTACTACCTGGACCTCAGGGTGCTGCCCAGCGACCCGGAAGCCTATGGGCTTGCCATCGCCGCGTACAAGGCAGTGGTAGGAGGAATCGGAGAGGCGAACTTCGATGCAGTCGCTGGAGTCGCCACTGCCGGCGTGACGCTGTCCTCGCCTCTGGCGTACGTTCTGAAGAAGCCCATGTTGTATGTGAGAAGCGAGGAGAAGGGACATGGCCTCGGCAGGCGTGTCGAGGGCGCGGTAAGGCCGGGATGGCGGACCGTCGTCGTCGACGACCTGATCACAACGGGCGGGAGCATCCTGTCCGCGGTGGAGGCGCTAAGAAGTGCTGGGTGTGTGGTCAAGGAAGCTTTGGTGCTCGTCGACAGGCTGGAGGGGGGCAAGGCGAGGCTGGCGACGGAAGGAGTCAGGTTGAACGCGTTCGTCGACGTGAAAGAGCTGGCGGGGACGCTGTTCGACGGGAAGATGATCACGAAGGCGGCCTTTCAGGCTGTGCAGAAGCAGATGGAGGAGGGACTCAACAACCTCTAGGCGCCTCGCCCTTATCTTGACGGCTTGCACCCCGGAGGCCATGGAACATTGGGTCGAGATCAACCTCGGCGCCGACGTCGACGTTCAGGACCAGATCCTCCTGGATGTGCTGCGCCCCTATGTCGGTAGGCTTGAGCGCAGGGGAGAGCTCCTGAGCTTCCATTACTTCAGGGAGCCTGAAATCCGGTTCCGGGTCAGGCTCAG
>Ga0187778_10002025_pt1 | contig 13979 bp, 10 predicted proteins | sample 1015_Q2_SP5_20_M_FD_132418 | JGI IMG/M metagenome (GOLD analysis project Ga0187778, IMG submission 132418) | Tropical peat soil microbial communities from peatlands in Department of Meta, Colombia - 1015_Q2_SP5_20_MG | ecosystem: Environmental > Terrestrial > Soil > Wetlands > Peat | place... | reverse complement strand
GATTCTTTTGACTGCCAGTATCATGGCGTTCGGCATTTACCTGCCGTTCTCGCCGCTCGGATCACAGTTGGGCATGGTGCCGCTGCCGCTGTCGTATTTCGGCTGGCTGACTGGAATTTTGCTGAGCTATTGTGTGCTCACCCAATTGGTCAAAACACTTTACATCCGACGTTTTGGGCAGTGGCTATGAGGAAACCGGCAATGATCGGGAGCAGACCGGTTGCGGAGGCCGGTGAGCGGTCACGACTCTACTGTGCGGGTCTCGCAATTTACGTTGCAGGGTCGATACTGCGGTTTGCTCGATTGCTGCACCGGAACCGACTTCTGGTTTGGACAGATGTTAAATGGGCTTCGCGGGTTAGCGAAAAACTCCGCCGCCTGAGCTGGCGATTGGTTGTGTGGAGACGCCGTTAGCCGAATTTCCGTCCGCGTCCGCTTTCACGGTTTTTATATAGTCGTTTTACTCACTGAGACCCCGTCGACAGTAGTAATTCGGATGAATGGTAGAGAATCGCACCAGCCCGCGCGTGCGCACTTTAAAAGGCGGATCAATTATATTCGGTGTTGGGTCCACCGTGGATTGCGTTATTCGCAATCTGTCTGAGACGGGCGCTTGTTTAGAGGTTGCAAGCCCGATCGGTATCCCTGACGAATTCAGCCTTCAAATCAAACCCGACTCGACAAAACGCGACTGCCATGTCGTTTGGCGGGCGGCTAACCGGATCGGCCTTCATTTCAAATAGTCTGCATCAACCGTCCTCTATCAGTCTGTCTACTTGCGGATGTCCGCTATTGGCCCAAAGCAGACATGGCCTATTGCGCCGCATATGTCCGCTTTCGGGGTTAAAGCAGAAACATTGTCGGACTGCTAACCTGTTGCTATTTCATTTAGTTAAGTGAGCCGTAACAAATCGGCACTACCGTGCCGATCATGCCCGAGCGCGCGCGGCCTGGCGACGGCGCAAGCGCGCGTCGTTCGCATTGGGGAAAAAAGGGCGGGAAGGGAATGCCGAAGACCGTCCTGATCGTGGAGGACAACGAGCTGAACATGAAGCTCTTCCACGACCTGCTCGAAGCTCATGGTTACCAGACGGTCGGCACGCGCAACGGGATCGAGGCGCTCGATCTGGCCCGCAAGCATCGCCCGGATCTGATCCTGATGGATATCCAGCTGCCGGAAGTGTCGGGTCTCGAAGTGACCAAATGGCTCAAAGACGATCCCGAGCTTAAGTCCATCCCGGTGGTGGCTGTGACAGCCTTTGCCATGAAGGGCGACGAGGAACGCATCCGCGAAGGAGGCTGCGAAGCCTACCTGTCCAAGCCGATCTCGGTGGGAAAATTCATCGAGACAATTCGTCATTTTCTCGGGTCGGCGTGACGGTGGCGCGATGACCGCTCGTATCCTTGTTGTCGATGACGTTCCAGCGAACGTTAAGCTGCTCGAAGCGCGGCTGTCGGCCGAGTATTTCGACGTGGTGACCGCCTATAACGGGGCGGACGCGCTGGCGATATGCGAGCGTGGGGAATGTGACATCGTATTGCTCGACGTGATGATGCCGGACCTCGACGGCTTCGAAGTCTGCAGCAAGCTCAAATCGAACCCGCTCACGCACCATATCCCTGTTGTGATGGTAACGGCCCTCGACCAGCCGGCCGACCGGGTGCGAGGCTTGGAGGCCGGCGCGGACGATTTCCTCACAAAACCGGTGGCCGACGTCGCCTTGCTTTCGCGCGTGCGCTCGCTTGCGCGACTGAAAATGGTGACTGATGAACTGCGCATGCGCGCAATGACCTCAAAAGAAATCGGGATCCAGAGCCCGGAACGCGAGGCGGTGCTGGAAACCGGTCGCAAGGGCCGCATCTTGGTTGTGGACGATCGTGCAAGCTCCTACGAACGTATCGTCTCGACACTGTCTGCGGAGCACACAGTCGAGGTTGAAACCAGTCCGAGCGACGCGGTCTTCCAGGCGGCCGAGGGTAACTACGACCTGGTCATCGTGTCGCTGAACTTCCATGACTTTGACGGCCTGCGCTTGTGCAGCCAGATCCGATCGCTCGAACGCACGCGAACGCTGCCGATCCTGGCGATCGCGGAGGCCGACAACAATGTGCGGCTCGCGCGCGGGCTCGAGATTGGCGTGAACGATTATCTGGTGCGTCCGATCGATCCGAATGAGCTGCTGGCCCGCGTTCGTACGCAGATCAAGAAAAAGCGCTACACCGAGCGCCTGCGCGACAACGTGCAGATGTCGATCGAGCTGGCGATAACGGATGGACTAACCGGGCTGTTCAATCGCCGCTATATGGAAACGCATCTCGGCACGTTGGTCGATCAGGCGGCCGCCCGCGGCAAGCCGATCACCGTGCTTGTTCTCGATATCGACTACTTCAAGTCGATCAACGACAGCCATGGTCACGACGCGGGTGATGATGTGTTGCGTGAGTTCGCGCTACGAATCCGAAAAGCCATCCGCAACATCGATCTGGCATGCCGATACGGCGGCGAAGAATTTGTCATTGTCATGCCGGAAACCGACATGGCGGTGGCTACAATCGTGGCGGAACGTTTGCGCCGGCGCGTTGCAAGCGAGCCATTCGGCATCCAGCAGGGGGCTCGTCATCTGGAAGTGACGATCTCGATCGGTATTGCTGGCCTCTCAGGGGTGACCGACAACGCGGCCACAATCCTCAAGCGCGCCGATCAGGCGCTCTACCGCGCCAAGCGCGACGGCCGCAACCGAGTGGTGCCGGACGCCGCCTGAGGCGGCACGTCGCGAATCGGCGCCGGCCAGCATCGCAGCCTCGCGCAAAATAGCGCCAATATTCCAGGGCGTTACCGGGCCGTTTGGTAGTCGAATAGCTGTGGTCTAACCTTGCGTCGAGGGCTATTCCGAGTCTTGCGCGAGGCGCTGCTCGGTGCGGGCTCAAAGAGCCTAATGCCCTGCGGAGTGCTCAGGTCCGCCGCATCTCCTGGGTCCGTAGGGTTCGGCCGGCCGGAGTGGTGCGAGTGGCCTCCTCATGCCGCCGCTTCCGGCCGGCCACCACATCACCAATTGTGCGCCATCAGGGCCGGACGATGGTCCAACCCTTTTCGCCGAGTTCGATCAGCGTGACCACGCCAGCCTTGACGCGCTCGACGTTCTCGACCAGCGGCGGCTCCTTGCCTTCGTTGCGTGTCATTGCCTCGAGTGTGTTCTCGCAGGCCATAAATGACACGTTCGGCATGCCTTGTTTGAACGACTTCAGCCTCGGTTTCACCGGGGAAGTATCGTCGCGCAGCATGTGCAGCCCGGCATTGAAGGCGATAATCTGAATGTCGATTTCTTCGCCTTTGTCCGAATAGTACTTCGAGACATTGGCGGCGACGTTAAGAACCGCGTTCATCTTGGTTTCGTCGTTGTCGCTGATCTGGAGCGCGAGCCTGTGTTTTTCGACAGCGCCCGCCTGCGCAAACGCGAGAGGTGCGAGCAGCAGCACAACAAAAAACGTGCGAAGCATCGTCGATTTCTCCGCTGTCACTTGATTTTGTATTCAGTGTACTCGACGTGTTTTTTGGCGATCGGATCGTATTTCTTCTTCTTCATTTTGTCGGTTTGCGTGCGCGAGTTCTTCCGGGTCACGTAGTAGTGGCCGGTGCCGGCGCTGGAAACGAGTTTGATCTTGAGACTGATGGCTTTGGCCATAGGAGGTTCCTTGATTTCTGCCGTAGCGGGCGTCTTTGGCGCGGAAACTAGCGCCGAGGGCGCAAATGTCAAGAAATGCCGGTTTTTCCTGCGCTTACAGCAATTCCCGGTAATATTTCTGTTCGACCATGAAGTAGAACGGGACCGGCAGGTCATGGCCCATGCCGGCTTCGACACGAGCCAGCAGTTCCTCAAGAACGATACCGGTGATCGTTGGCATGTCCAATTGCGTTGCCTCTTCGATCGGGACCCAGGTCAGCTCAACCAGTTCTGAATCGGGACCAACCACGCCCGAAATCCTATGTGCGATTGCCGACGCATCAGCGGTCAAAAACCGCGTATCGAAACGCCGTGGGCGCCGCGGCGGCGTCACAGCCCGCGCGATGAAATGAATTTGGCCAAGATCCGGATGAACGCGGGCGTTCGCGAATTCAGACCAGATCTCGCCAGGAATTTTTGGTGGCTGGTCACGCTTGACGCCGAGCAGCAGGCCCGTCTCCTCGGCCGTTTCGCGCAACGCTGCGAGCGCGAACGCGCGCGCGAACTCCGATGTCGGATGTGCCACGCGTTCCAGCAACTTCTTCTGCGCGTCCGGGTGTAGTTCGCTGATTGCCGGCATGAGCCGGTCCACTGCCTCGATACGGCCACCGGGAAAAACAAATTTGCCGGGCATGAATTTGTGGCCGGCGTGGCGGCGGCCAAGCAGGACCTTCGGTTTAGATGCCGACCTGTCGATCAACATCAACGTCGCGGCATCGCGGGGCTCGCTATCAGGAAATGTCTGATCGCGTTCGGCCCTGGTCATCCGGTCAGCCCAGAGTTTTCCGAGGTCTTTTGTCATCGTCGCTTCCGCTGATGGCCTCGGTGTCGGCGCGGCGGGTGGTACTCGCGGCCGCGACTGTCATGTTGGCGCCGGACCGGCCGGCCTGGACGTCCTTCCGACAGGAGCTCAAAACGCAGCGCGCCGGCGACCGGCGCGGCTTCTACCAGCTTTACGGTCACCGGATCGCCCAGCCGGTAAGTTTCGCCGGACCGTGATCCAACCATCGCGTGGCCTTTCTCGTCATACCGGAAATATTCGTCGCCGATGGTGCGCGCCGGGACAAAACCGTCCGCGCCGGTCTCGCGCAATTTCACGAACAGGCCCGCGCGGGTGACGCCGGAAATACGGCCATCAAAGCTTGCACCGACCCGATCGGCGAGAAAATGCGCGATGAGCCGATCATTGGTTTCTCGCTCAGCCAGCATGGCGCGGCGCTCGGTGGCGGAAATCTGCGCGCTGATTTCGGCCAGGGATTTCTGATCGGTCGCCTCGGGCAAACCATCGTGTCCAAGCTTCATTGCGCGGATCAGGCCCCGGTGCACGATCAGATCGGCGTAGCGGCGGATCGGTGAAGTAAAATGAGCGTAGCGGCGAAGATTGAGCCCGAAGTGGCCGTAATTTTCGGCGGAGTATTCAGCCTGCGCCTGTGTGCGCAGAACGATTTCGTTGACGAGCTGCTCGGCGTCACGGCCTTTTACGCGCGCAAGAATACGGTTGAAAGCGTCGGGCTTGAGTACGCCGCCCTTGGCAAACGAAATATCGAGCGTCGCGAGAAACTCGCGCAAGGCCTGTACCTTTTCCATCGCCGGTTCGTCGTGCACGCGATAGACGAGGGGGCAGCGGCCACGTTCGAGTGTTTCAGCAGCCGCAACATTAGCCAGGATCATGAATTCCTCAATCAGCCGATGTGCCTCCAGTCGCTCGGGCGTGATCACGCGATCAACGGTGCCGTCAGCTTTGAGCAGGATCTTCCGCTCGGGCAGATCGAGATCAAGCGGCTGGCGTTCGGTACGCGCACGCGCCAGGATCTCGTAGGCGGCGTAGAGTGGCGCAAGCACAGGCTTGATCAGCGGCTCGGTTGTTTCATCAGTCCGTCCTCCGATCGCGAGCTGTGCCTGTTGATAGGAAAGCTTGGCCGCCGAACGCATGATGACGCGATGAAATGTATGCGAGCGCTTGCGGCCGTCCGCTCCAATCACCATGCGGACAGCGAGCGCGGCACGATCTTCTTGCGGGCGCAACGAGCATAGATCGTTCGAAATCCGCTCGGGCAGCATCGGGACGACGCGATCCGGGAAATAAACCGAATTTCCGCGCGTCAGCGCCTCGCGGTCGAGCGCCGAGCCCGGCCTGACGTAGTGCGCAACATCGGCGATCGCGACAGTGACGATGAAGCCACCCTGATTGTTTGAAGCCACATCGGGTTCGGCGAAGACCGCGTCATCATGATCCTTGGCGTCGGGCGGATCGATGGTGACAAGAGGCACGTTGCGCCAGTCTTCGCGTCCGTGAAGCGACGCGGGCTTGGCGTTGTCTGCCTCCTGCTGAGTTTCGCGCCGGAATACGGAAGGGATGCTGTGCGCATGGATGGCGATGAGGCTGACCGCACGTTCGCTCATCAGCGAACCGAGCCGTTCAACAACGCGGGCGGTCGGCAGGCCAAGCCGCGGCGCGCGCGATGTCTCGACTGCAATCAGGTCGCCGTCTTGGGCGCCGGCGGTCGCTCCGTCAGGAATGGCGAGTTCCTTTCCGAGCATTTTCTTGTCGACCGGCTCAAGGCGGCCGCCGCCGTGCGCGATCTTGCGGAATATACCGAGCACACGATGCTTGGGATGATCGATGATCTTGATGACGCGGGCACGGTGGCGGATGCCCTCATCGGGCTCCGATTCCTCGACCCGCAGCAGCACACGATCGCCGACGCCAGCGGCTTCTCCGGGCCGCGCCTTGCGCGGCACATGAATGCGTATTTTCGGCGCCGGCCCATGCGCATCCTCATCCCATTCATCGGGCGTTGCGATGAGATCGCCGTCGCTGTCACGCGCGGTAATGTCGGCGAGGACGGTTGAGGGAAGGGCGCCTGCGTGATGCAGCTTTTTGCGCCGCTTCTCTATCGAACCTTCGTCGGCGAGTTCGCGCAGCAAGCGCTTGAGATCGGCGCGTAGCGCGTTTTTCAAACCGAAGGCCCGGGCGATTTCGCGGGTGCCGACTTTTCCGGGTTTGTTACCGATGAATGCGAGAATGTCGGCCTTGGAGGGGAGAGATGGAGTCTTTCTGGATTGTTTGTTCAAAATGTTAAAGTCCTGCGCCATGTAAAATCACGGCGCGATTGAATGAAATGTAATGAACCGAACAAGGCTTCGCCAGTTATTCGGCGGCCGTGATCTTGGCGGTCTTTTTCGTTGTTTTCTTGCGCGGCTTTGCAGCCTTCTCGGCGGTGTCCGCAGTTTCGGCTTTTTTCTTGCGGCCTTTTGGCGCCTCCGAGGGCTCACCGGCTTTTTTGCGGCCTGCCGCGCGCCGCGGCTGCGAGCCGAGCTGTTCGGCACGCGCATCGAGTAGCACGACGGCCTCGGTCAGCGTGATGGTCTCTGGCGTCTTGTCGCCGGTAATGGTCGCGTTGATGCCGTTGTGGCTGACATAGGGTCCGTAGCGGCCATTTTTGACAACAACCGGCCCACCTTTGTCCGGATGTTCGCCTAAGACTTTGCCGGGGTCGGCGCCGAAACGGCGGCCCTTTTTCGGATTGGCTTTCTTTTCGGCGATCAGCGTGACCGCGCGGTTGAGGCCAATGGTGAGGACATCGTCGCCGTCCTCCAGGTTTGCGTAGGTCTTACCGTGCTTGACGTAAGAGCCGAAGCGGCCGATGCCGGCAACGATCGGCTCGCCATCCTCTGGGGACAATCCGATTTCGCGCGGCAGCGACAAAAGGCCCAGCGCTTTTTCGAGATCGATATCGTCCGGCGAGACACCTTTGGGGAGTCCAGCGCGTTTGGGCTTTTCGACCTCCGGTTTTTTCTCGCCTTTTTTCGGTTTTGGCGGCTTGATCTGCTCACCGAGCTGCAAGTACGGCCCGAAGCGGCCGGCGCGCAACGTCACCTCGAGGCCAGTGGCCGGATCTTCGCCCAGCACCCTCTTGCCCTGTACACCGTCGGCGCTGGGCGTCATCTGCCGCGTGAAATTGCATTCTGGATAGTTCGAGCATCCGATGAAGGCCCCGAAGCGACCGGTCTTCAGCGAAAGCTGGCCGGTGCCGCACTGCGGGCATTCGCGGCGCGGCTTGCCGTCGCCGCGTTCCGGGAAAATGTGAGGCTCGAGCAGATCGTTGAGGGCATCGAGCACGACACGATTGCGCACTTCCTTGATTTCGTTGACGGCACCGACAAAATCCGTCCAGAACTCGGCGAGCACAGCGCGCCAGTCGATCTTGCCTGCCGAAATTTCGTCGAGCTTTTCTTCGAGCCCGGCGGTGAAATCGTATTCGACATAGCGCGTGAAGAAGCTCTCAAGGAAGGCAACAACGACGCGGCCTTTGTCCTCGGGGATGAGACGTTTCTTGTCTATGCGGACATAGCCGCGGTCCTGGAGCACCTGCAGGACCGAAGCGTAGGTCGAAGGCCGGCCAATGCCGAGCTCTTCCATACGCTTGACCAGGGCTGCTTCTGAGAAACGCGGCGGCGGCTCTGTGAAGTGCTGAGACGACTCAATGGCCTGCTTGTTGAGGGCTTCCCCCTCTGACATTGCAGGAAGGCGGCGGGACTCATCGTCATCGCCGTTTTCATCCTGTCCTTCCTGATAGAGGGTCAGGAAGCCATCAAATTTCACCACTTGCCCGGACGCGCGCAATTCAATGTTGCGCGAACCTGCCTTGGCAATGATGTCCACCGTCGTGCGCTCGAGCTCGGCAGATTCCATCTGACTTGCGACCGCGCGATTCCAGATCAACTCGTAGAGCCGTGCCTGGTCGCGGTCGACATATTTGGCGACTTCCGCCGGGGTGCGGCTGGCGCTGGTCGGACGCACGGCTTCGTGCGCCTCCTGCGCGTTCTTCGACTTGTTATGATATTCGCGCGGCGTTGCGGGGACGTATTCTTTGCCATACTTGCGGTTGAGCATGGCGCGAACGTCCGCGATGGCTTCTGGCGCCATGTCAATGCCATCGGTTCGCATATAGGTGATCAGCCCGGTGGTTTCGCCGTCGATCTCCACGCCTTCATAGAGACGCTGCGCGAGCCGCATGGTGATCGCGGGAGCGAAGCCGAGCTTGCGGCTTGCCTCCTGCTGCATGGTCGAGGTGGTAAAGGGCGGCGGCGGATTGCGCCGCGCCGGCTTTGCCTCTACCGCCGCCACCTTGAACATCGCGTTCTCGAGGTCGCGGGTGAAGCTTTCCGCTTCGGCGCCGGAACCAATGTCGAGGCGCTGTATCTTTTGACCATCGGCGCCGATTAGGCGCGCTTCAAAAACTTCGTTACGCGGCGTCGCCAGCTTTGCGACGATCGACCAATATTCCTTGGCGACGAATTTTTCGATTTCGAGCTCGCGATCGCAGACAAGACGGAGTGCCACAGACTGCACGCGGCCCGCGGAGCGAGCGCCCGGAAGTTTGCGCCACAGTACCGGTGAGAGCGTGAAGCCGACCAGATAGTCGAGCGCGCGCCGGGCGAGATAGGCGTCGACCAGCGCGCCATCAATCTCGCGCGGATGCTTCATCGCATCGCTTACCGCCTGCTTGGTGATGGCATTGAAGACGACGCGCTCGATCTTGTGACCCTTGAGCGCTTTCTTTTCCTTGAGCACCTCGAGCACGTGCCAGGAGATCGCTTCGCCCTCGCGGTCCGGGTCGGTCGCGAGGATTAGCTTGTCGGCATCCTTGAGGGCACGAGCTATGTCGTTGACCCGCTTCTGCGACTGCGGGTCGACTTCCCAGAGCATGCGGAAATCGTTGTCGGGGTCGACCGAGCCATCCTTGGGCGGAAGGTCGCGGATATGGCCGAAGGAGGCGAGTACCTCGTAGCCGGGGCCGAGGTATTTATTGATCGTCTTCGCCTTCGACGGCGACTCGACTACGACAATATTCATGAAGATCCAATGGGTTATCCGCCAAAGCCATCGAGAATCAAGGCGGAATCGGCCGCATATCTTGGCCGGAACATGGGGAAGGCGTTCTCTACTGTCAAATACGGGGGTTAAGAACGCGTGTCAGACCAGCCAAATGGGGCACGAAAGAGACAAGCTGATAGATACAATCACAGGCTGCACTAAGGGCCTATACCACCTGGGGGGTAGGCTCACCGGGTTCCGATACCAAGCTTGTCGAGAAGGAGAGCCGTCGGATTGCCGTCCGGCAGCAGACCGAGCTTCTTCTGCTCTGCGCGGATGTTGTCGCGCAGGTCGAAGTCGATGTGTCCCTCGAACTCATTCACCTTGTAACCGAGTGTGGAAAGTTTTTTCTGCAGGGCGATACGCGCATCGCGCGATAGTTGGCGGTCGTCTTTCGGCCAGGCCGTCTTGATCAAGGCGCCGCCGTGCATGCGGTCGGCAAGATGCCCCACCGCAATCGCGTAGGCATCGGAGTTGTTGTACTCCTTCAACACCGCGAAATTTTCCGTGACGATGAAACCGGGCCCGCTTGCGCCGCTTGGGAAGAGGAGGAAGCCCTGGCCGGCAGCCGGAAACGGTTTGCCGTCGGCGCGGTGCACGCCGAGCGCCTGCCATTCCGGGAATGTGGCCCTGCTGCGCATGTAGTCAAAGCCCGAGGGCACGATCACTTCGAAACCCCAAGGCAGCGCCGAATTCCATTTCCACTTGCGCAGGTAGTTGGCCGTCGAACCGAGCACGTCCGGCACATTGCCCCAGATATCAGCGCGGCCGTCACCGGAGAAATCGATGGCGTAGTCGACGAAATTCGTCGGCATGAACTGCGTCTGACCCATTGCACCCGCCCAGGAACTGACCATCTTCTCGCGCGGGATATGGCCATCCTGCATGATGCGCATGGCCACCAGCAATTCATTGCGGAAGTAGGGGTGGCGGTATTTCACGTAGGCGAGCGTAGCCAGCGAACGGAATACGTCCCAACGATCTTTTTCGGCTCCGAAATCGGACTCCATCCCCCATAGGGCGAGCAGCACCCAACGCTCGACCTGGAATTTCTGTTCGACCGCATCAAAGGTCTTGGCCCACTCGCGCGCCTTGAGCTGGCCGTCCGCAATGCGGCGGTTTGAAACAATCGCGTTGACGTAATCGCCGACCGGCTTGCCGTATTCCGGTTGCCGGCGGGTTGCCGCTATCACGCGCTGATCCGGCGTGACGCCTTTCAGGGCGAGATCAAAATTGGCGCGGTTGACACCTTTGGCTTGTGCGTCGCGCCAGAGGTCGGCCGCGAAAGTGGAAAAACTTTCTTCCTGCGCACGCACTGGCACGCTCTGAAAAGCAAGAAGAATGCCACACGCAAGAAAGTATCGTCTGACCATGCGAAAATTCCGTTTGGGGGATGTCCCTATACCAACTACGCGCCATAGCGTTCGACACAGCACAACTAAAATTTAGCCGGGGGAAGCGGCGTTTGCGCCGATTTTGCCCTCGCTACCGCTGAGCAGACGCGCAATGTTCGCGCGATGCATGACCCACAACAGAAAGGTCAGCAGCAGAAACAGCGTCGCTATGTTCGGAAAATTAAGCAGCCACAGGCTCAAGGGCATGAGCGCGCTGGCGATCAATGCGGCGAGCGAGGAATAGCGGCTCGCGGCGGCGACCGCGAGCCAGATCAGACAGAAGAGCACCGTGGCCGGCCAATACAGGCCGGTGAGCACGCCGATGTAAGTGGCAACGCCTTTGCCGCCCTTGAATTTGAGCCAAACAGGAAAAAGGTGGCCGATAAACGCTCCGAGGCCAGCGATAAGCGCCGCCTCTGGCGAATAATGTGCTGCCATGACCACGGCGAGCGTGCCCTTGAAGGCATCCAACAACAGCGTTGCGGCGGCGAGGCCTTTCTTCCCGGTCCGTAACACATTGGTTGCGCCGATATTGCCCGAACCGATCTCGCGAATATCCGGGCCACCGGTCGCCCGCGTCAGTAGCAGGCCGAAGGGGACCGAGCCGAGCAGATAGCCGAAGATGAACGCGAGAGCAACGCTCATACGTATTCGTATACGGTTCGTCCCGAGACGATCGTACGCACGACGCGGCCGGTCAATCGGGCTTCGTCGAATGGCGTATTCTTGCACTTCGATTTCAGTTCGTTCGGATCGAGCACCCAGGGCATTTCGATGTCGACCACAATGACGTCCGCCGGTGCACCGCTCTTTAGCGTTCCGCCCGGCAGGCCTAGTAATTGCGCCGGTCGCGTCGACATCGCGCGCAGCAACGCGATCAGTTCGATCTCGCCGCTGTGCACGAGGCGCAACCCGGCCGTAAGCATGGTTTCAAGCCCAATCGCTCCGGGAGCCGCTTCCGCGAAGGGCAGGCGCTTTGTTTCCACGTCCTGCGGATTGTGATCCGACATCACCACATCGATCAGACCGCTGCGCAAGGCTTCGACGACCATTTTGCGATCATCTTCCGCGCGCAAAGGCGGCGCGACTTTCAGAAACGTACGATAAGGGCCGATATCGTTTTCGTTGAGCGTAATATGATTGATCGAGGCTGAGGCGGTGACGTCGAGGCCGTCATCCTTGGCGCGGCGCAGCACGTCGAGTGTTTCACCGCAGGTAACGGAAGCCGCGTGATAGTGTCCGCCCGACAAGGCAACGAGGCGGACGTCGCGCTCCAGCATCACCGTTTCGGCAGCTTTTGGAATACCGAGCAATCCGAGGCGCGCGGCAAATTCGCCCTCGTTCATGACGCCGTCGCCGATCAGATTCGGGTCTTCGGTGTGGTGAACGATCATCGCATCGAAATCGCCGGCATAGGTCAGGGCGCGTCGCATGACTTGTGCGTTGGTGACGCTTTTCGTGCCGTCCGTGAAAGCGACCGCGCCTGCTGCCTTCAGCAGGCCGATTTCGGTCATTTCCTTGCCTTCCAGCCCTTTGGTGATAGCCGCCATCGGGTGCACATGCACGATCGCCGTGTCGCGCGCGCGGCGCAGGACATAGTCGACGGTTGCAGCGTCATCGATCACCGGCGAAGTATTAGGCTGGCAGACGATCGTCGTAACGCCGCCGGCTGCCGCCGCCTGGCTTGCGGAAGCCAGCGTCTCGCGGCTGGCTTCGCCCGGTTCGCCGATAAAGGCGCGCATATCGACAAGCCCTGGCGCGATCAGTTTGCCGCGGCAATCGATCACGTCAGTGCCTTCCGGCACGCCCGCCGCCCCGATGCCCTTTTTGGCTTCACGGACGACGCCTTCCGCGATCAGCAGGTCGCCGACAATATCGAAGTCGCGCGACGGATCGACGATCCGCGCATTGGCGAGCAGGATCGGGCGGCGTTCGGACAACATCATGTCATGCGTTCGGTAGATTTCGTGAAAGCGCCTCGAGCACCGCCATGCGCACCGCGACGCCCATTTCGACCTGTTCGCGGATCAGCGATTGCGCGCCATCCGCGACAATGGAGTCGATCTCGACTCCGCGATTCATCGGTCCGGGATGCATCACCAGCGCGCCCGGCTTGGCGTAGGCAAGTTTCTTTTCGTCCAGTCCGTAGTAGTGAAAATACTCCGACATAGACGGAATGTAAGATCCGTTCATGCGCTCTTTCTGGAGCCGCAGCATCATAACGATATCGGCATCGGCGAGCCCCTCGCGCATGTCGCGCGCGACTTCCACGCCGAAGCGTTCGATGCCGGACGGCAGTAGGGTCGAGGGGGCAACCACGCGCACGCGCGCGCCCATGGCGTTGAGCAGAATGATATTCGAGCGCGCAACGCGCGAATGAAGGATGTCGCCACAGATTGCGACCAACAGGCCCTCGATGCGGCCTTTGTTGCGGCGGATCGTCAACGCGTCGAGTAACGCCTGCGTCGGGTGTTCATGTGAGCCGTCGCCGGCATTGATCACAGAACAGTCGACCTTGCGCGCCAGCAGCTCGACGGCGCCGGATGCATGATGGCGCACGACGATGATATCCGGGTGCATGGCATTGAGCGTGATCGCCGTGTCTATGAGCGTTTCGCCCTTGCGCATTGAGGACGAGCTGGTCGACATGTTCATCACGTCGGCGCCGAGGCGCTTGCCAGCCAACTCGAACGAGGCCTGGGTGCGCGTCGAAACTTCGAAGAACAGATTGATCTGGGTCCGGCCGCGCAGAGACGTGCGCTTCTTTTCGATCTGACGGTTGAGCTCGACGAATTCCTCGGCGAGGTCGAGCAGCCCGGAAATATCCTGCTGCGAAAGCCCTTCGATCCCCAACAGATGCCGCCTGCTGAGGACAAACGAGGGTTTCGGCGCAATGGTCATTAAAGAAAGACCTATAGGCGCAACCCAACCCCCCGGCAAGGGCATTACCGGCCGATCCACAAGGCCGCTGATCTGATCGTT
>Ga0187778_10002023_pt1 | contig 13982 bp, 8 predicted proteins | sample 1015_Q2_SP5_20_M_FD_132418 | JGI IMG/M metagenome (GOLD analysis project Ga0187778, IMG submission 132418) | Tropical peat soil microbial communities from peatlands in Department of Meta, Colombia - 1015_Q2_SP5_20_MG | ecosystem: Environmental > Terrestrial > Soil > Wetlands > Peat | place... | reverse complement strand
TCGTTGCCGTAGATCGGATCTCATTCACGGTTCGGCGAGGGGAAATATTCGGGTTTTTGGGTGCAAACGGCGCGGGCAAGACGACTACGATTCGCGTGCTCTGCGCACTCCTGCTGCCTTCCGAAGGGTCAGTGCGCGTTGGCGGAATAAGCTTCGACCACAATGAGGAGTCAGTCAAGTCTAAGGTCGGCTACATGTCCCAGAAGTTTACTCTCTACAATGATATGACGGTCGAGGAGAACCTGAGCTTCATCTCAAGCCTCCGCAAATTGGACACGGCCACCTATGAACTTCGGCGCAAGGAATTGTTCGATTTTATCTCCTTCGACAGGCCACTCAACACCATTGTCCGCAATCTGTCCGGTGGTACGAAGCAACAGGTATCGCTCGCTGCAGCGCTCCTCCACGACCCCGAGATCATCTTTCTCGACGAGCCCACGGCTGGCGTAACTCCTGCCTCTCGAAGCCGCTTTTGGCAGCTCATCCGAAGGCTTTCGGAGAGAAACAAGACAGTCTTCGTAACGACCCATTATATGGATGAAGCGGAACAGTGCGACCGAATAGCTCTCATGCGGGAAGGCAGGATTATCGCGCTCAATTCGCCCGAAGGCCTCAAAACCGCGACCTTTACCACACCCATGCTCGAGTTCAACCCCCGAACGGCCCTCAGCTTTGCGGAAGTTTCGGCCATGGCAAGACATGACGTATTTCTGTTTTTCGAGCCCTACGGCCTTCGGTTTCACGCCGCAATCAAGAGCGAGCCGGAATGGGAAGCTGTAAGGGGTGACTTCGAAAAGAAATTCTTGATCCATAGAATAAAGCCATCGCTGGAGGACGTATTCATCCAGACCGTGGAGAGAAGGTCGATATGAAAAATTTTGTCTGGCAACGGGCCCTCGCCGTGGCGCGGAAAGAAGTCTATCATATCCTCCGGGATCCTACGACCCTCGGTGCTGCACTGGGCCTGCCAGTTTTCATGGTAATCATGTTCGGCGTGGCCATTGAGTTCAATGTGAAAAATGTCGCCCTTGCGGTGAATGATTCAGACCAGACGCAAAGTTCCCGGAGGCTTCTGGATACCTTTGGAAGTTCTGACTACTTCCTGATACACCGCGTAACTTCGCCCCATGAAGCCGTGATCGATGTAGCCGCAGAACGCGCGCGTGCGGCTCTGATCATTCCTCCGCGCTTCGAAAAGGACCTCTATAGCGGCAGGGGTGCGGAAGCGCAAATCTTGGTCGACGGCTCCGATAACTCCACCGTCGGTCCTGTTCTCAGCTATGTAGGAAGCATTCAAAACATTGCCTTGAAACGGATCGGCGACTTTGACCCAACGCCTCCCTATGAGATTCGGCCGAGGTTTTTATTCAATCCGGAACTGAACAGCCGCTGGTTCGTGATCCCTGGGCTCACGGTCGTCGTAATGTCGATCCTCTCAATCCTGCTGACCGCTCTCACTGTTGCCCGGGAATGGGAAAACGGCTCCATGGAGCTTCTCCTGTCCACGCCCGTGCAGCCCCTTGAAATCATCGTTGGAAAGCTAGCGCCCTACGGTATCCTCGGGATTATCGCCGTGGTCTTCGTGTATGTCATCGCAAGAACTGTATTCGGCATCCCCTTTGTAGGAAACCTCTTGGTCTTTAGCTTCGGCTGCTTGCTCTTCATCGTAACGTATCTTGCCCAAGGGCTGCTTATCTCCGTGGTGACACGTAAACAAACGATTGCCATGCAGTTGTCCATGATGTCCGGCATGCTGCCTTCCAACCTGCTCTCCGGATTTATCTTCCCGATTGAAAGCATGCCGAAATTTTTCCAGTATTTTACCATGATCCTTCCGGCGCGCTGGTTCATGCAGGTTGCCCGCGATACGTTCTTAAAAGGATCGGGGTTGATCGAACTCGGCGTACCGTTTCTGGCGCTCATCATCATCTGCGCACTCATGATCTTCCTGGCCGCGCAACGGTTCAAGAGGGACCTCGAACCATGAATCGAACGCTCAGAGGATTTATAAAAAAAGAATTGACCCAGACGCTCCGGGACCCCAGGATGCGTGTGATGCTCTTCATCATGCCGGTAATCCAGCTTACACTCTTCGGCGTAGCCCTTTCGAACGAGGTCAAGAACATCAGGCTTGCCGCAGTAGTTGATGCCAAGGATACCGTTTTGCGCGATGTCTACGAACGCAGCATTGCGGGGAAGTGGTTCATTCCTGCCAGGAGCAAAGAACGAGACCCCTTCACCATGGTCCAAGCGAACGATGCCGATGCCGTGCTCATTCCGCCTCCCGGTGGGTTCACCCGTGCACTTGGACGCGAGGATGCCAAGCTGCAATTGCTTGTGAATGCAACGAATGTAATTCAAGCTCAATCCATAGAAGCGTATCTGCAGAACATCGTTCAGCGGACAGTCATGGATGATCTTAAGCTCACGCTGCGCACTCCCCCGATCCAAGTGAGCACGCGCGTGCTCTTCAACCCTGAGCTCGAAACATCGGTATTCCTGATTCCTGGCGTGATGTGCATGATCATGATCATCTCAACGATGGTAATGTCCAATATCGCGATCGTGCGGGAAAAAGAGATGGGAACGTTCGAGATGCTGATCTCAGCGCCTGTATCGCGGTCCGAGGTCATTTATGGCAAAACCATTCCCTACGTGCTCTTGGGGATGTCTAGTGTGCCGTTGATTCTGGGTGTGGCGGTGTTTGCCTTCCATGTTCCCATGCGTGGTTCTTTGATTGCATTGTTCATTGCGGCCTTCGCCTTTGTCTGCACTGCCGTAGCATTGGGGACCCTGATTTCCACCTACTGCAGGAACCAACAGCAAGCGACCCTTGCCGGGTTCCTGTTCATTTTCCCAATGATCATGTTCTCGGGAATGATGTTCCCTCTCGAAAACATGCCCGATGCCCTCCGGTGGCTTTCTTTTCTCGACCCGCTCGCGCACTACATGGGCCTTCTTCGCAACATCATGCTCAAAGGCGGGGAAACAGACTACGTCGTCGCCCATATTGTTTATCTGGCCATCTTAGCAGTGGTGAGCGTAGTTGCCAGCTTCCGGCGGTTCCACACGACGCTGGAGTAGGCAGTGCCGATATCGCCGATAAACAGGGAGTAAATAAAAAATTCAAAGCTTGAATTCAACACATCGGACTGTCCCTCTTTATCTGTCATCACCGCCCGCATTGTGTTAGACGAGGTCCGTCTATCCTACCGTTCTCAGGTTACGCATGACTTTGCCTGTCACGCTGCTTGCGAATCCCCTCAAACCAAATCCTGAATCGGTCAAGGTAAAGATACACCACCGGTGTTGTATACAGCGTTAGCATCTGGCTGAAGATCAGTCCGCCGACTATGGCGATTCCGAGTGGCGTGCGAAGTTCGGACCCCACTCCACGGCCCACGGCAAGCGGCAAAGCGCCCAAAAGAGCTGCCATGGTCGTCATCATGATTGGTCGGAACCGCAAGAGACAGGCCTGAAAAATCGCCTCTTCCGGACTCTTCCCTTCCTTGCGCTCCACCTCGAGCGCAAAGTCCACCATGAGGATGCCGTTCTTTTTCACAATGCCGATTAAAAGGAGCACACCGATAATGGCAATCACGCTCAGATCAATGCGGAAAAGCATCATGGCGAGGACCGCCCCCACACCGGCAGAAGGCAGTGTTGACAGGATCGTGATTGGATGGATATAGCTTTCGTACAGTACACCGAGCACGATGTAAACCGTTATGAGCGCGGCCAGGATCAAGAGTGGCTGATTGGTCAAAGAGTCTTTAAATGCCTGGGCAGTGCCGGAAAATGTTCTCCTGATGCTCGATGGCATACCCATACGGCGCGTTGCGTCTTCGATCACCTTCACCGCGTCACCGAGCGGCACGCCGGCGGGCAGGTTGAACGACGTCGTGATCGATGGAAATTGCCCCTGATGGTTCACGGCAAGCGATGTTGCAGTTTGTTCATAATGGGTGAAGGCGCTCAGGGGAACAAGCGGGCCATTGGACGAAGGAACGTAGATGTATTTGAGCGTATCAGGCCGCTGCCAGAACCGGGGTTCGACCTCCATGATGACGTGATACTGGTTCAAAAGCGTATAGTTGATCGAAACCTGACGCTGACCGAAGGCGTCGTAGAGCGTATCGTCGATGACCTTCGTGGTAATTCCCAGCCGCGAGGCGGTAGCACGGTCGATCATGAGCGTAGCCTGCTGCCCTTTGTTCTGCTGGTCGCTGCTCACATCGACCAGTTGAGGAATTGTTCTCATCTTTTGCAGCACGCGTTGGCCCCAATCGTTCAGCTCCGTAAGGTCCCCTCCCTGGATCGTAAACTGATAGAGCGCGTTGCTGATCCTCCCGCCGATGCGCAGGTCTTGCACGGGCTGGAGATAGGTGGGCGCCCCGGGCACGCCGACCAGTTTTTTGCGCAAGCGTCCGATGATTTGTGTTGCGCTGGCCTTTCGCTCCCCAAAAGGCTTAAGCGAGATGAACATCCGCGCTGTATTTGTCGTGGATCCACCGCCTCCTCCCGTGAATCCAATCACATAGTCAACGTCGGGGTCCGTCTTGATCACATCCACAATGTCCAAGAGCTTACCCTCCATTGCCTGGAACGACATATCCTGGGCCGCCTGAATACTTCCCGCGATCCTGCCCGTGTCCTGCTCTGGGAAGAACCCTTTGGGCACGATAATGAAAAGATACACGTTCATCACGAGCGTTAGTAGTAGAAGAACAAGCATGAACCGTGCATGGCGAAGGGCCCAGCGAAGACTCCTTTCATAGTGACCGTGCATCCAATTGAACGTCCATTCGCTGGCCCGAAACAGGATACCGTGAGCGCTCGCCTTTTCAGGCCTCAGGATCGTGGCACACAGCATAGGCGTCGTGGTAAGTGACACGAGGAGAGAGACCATTATCGCGGCCGAAAGAGTCACCGCAAACTCGCGAAAGAGCCTGCCCACCATGCCGCCCATGAGGAGAACAGGGATAAAGACGGCAACAAGCGAGACGCTCATGGAAAGGACCGTGAAGGCGATCTCTTTGGTCCCGGACAGCGCGGCCTGGAACGAAGATTCCCCCTTCTCCCGGTAGCGGGTGATGTTTTCGAGAACGACGATTGCGTCGTCGACCACAAATCCCGTTGATATCGTTAGCGCCATAAGGGAGAGATTATCGAGCGAGTAGCCGCAGAGGTACATCACCCCGAAGGTTCCGATGATCGAGACGGTGACTGCTACGGCGGGAATGATCGTGGCGCGCACGTTCCGCAGGAACCAGAACACCACGAGGATCACTAGTATGCCCGACGCCACAAGCGTCCACTCGACGTCCCGGAGCGATCCGCGGATCGACGGGCTCCGGTCTAGCACGATCGACAAGTTGACGGCACCAGGCAAAGCAGCTTTCAACTGCGGCAGACTCTCTCGCACTCTGTCCACGGTCTCGATAATGTTGGCGCCGGGCTGGCGGAACACGACAAGCATAACGCAAGGCTTTCCATTCACGAACCCGGCAGCGCGCAGGTCCTCGACCGAATCCTGCACGTCAGCCACGTTCCCAAGCTGCACCGCAGCTCCCGACTTATACGCAACAACCAGGGGCAAATACTGCTCGGCTTTCTTCAGCTGGTCGTTTGTTTGAATCTCCCGTATTTCGTCGCCAACCATCAGGTGTCCCTTGGGCGTGTTGACATTCGTACTTGAAAGCACGTTTCGTACGCTTTCCAAGCTGATGCCATATTTCGAGAGCGCCATGGGGCTTAAATCAATGCGTACAGCTGGAAGTGAGCTCCCTCCGACGAATACCTGGCCCACACCTTCCACCTGGGAGAGTTTCTGCGATAGGATTGAAGAGGCCCAATCATACATCTGCGCCTTGCTGTTCGTATCAGAGGTGAGCGCCACGATGAGAATGGGTGCGTCTGAAGGATTGACTTTGCGATACGTCGGGTCGGCCGGAAGGTTCGCAGGCAGATACCCCCGCGCGGCATTGATCGCGGCCTGAACGTCTCGAGCCGCGCCGTTGATGTCGCGGTTCAGGTCGAACTGCAGTGTTATGCTGGTTGAGCCGTTGTTGCTCGTGGACGTCATTTCCGCCACACCTGCGATGCGGCCGAACTGGCGTTCCAGGGGCGCAGCAACTGAGGTGGACATAGTCTCGGGGTCCGCCCCGGGAAGCGACGCCTGTACTGATATCGTCGGGAAATCCACTTGCGGCAAAGGCGAGACGGGAAGCAAACGAAAGGCAATCACGCCGGAAAGTACGAGTCCTGCAGTCAGGAGCGTGGTTGCAACTGGTCTCTTGATAAATGTTGCTGAAATGTTCATGTTGAGTCCGCTAGCTTCTGGATGGACTTTCTTTAACCCTCCGTGCAAGTCGGTCAAACCAGAGGTAGATGACTGGCGTCGTATAGAGGGTGAGGATCTGACTGATCACGAGTCCTCCCACGATCGAAATGCCGAGGGGACGTCGAAGCTCTGACCCCACCCCGCGACCGAGCGCCAGGGGCAAAGCGCCCAGAATCGCTGCCATGGTAGTCATCATGATCGGCCGGAACCGCAGGAGGCAGGCCTGGAAGATCGCTTCTTCAGGATTCTTACCTTCCTTGCGCTCGGCATCAAGCGCAAAGTCGATCATCATAATGCCGTTCTTCTTCACGATGCCGATCAAAAGGATGATGCCGATAATGGCTATCACCGAGAGCTCGCTGCGGAAGATCATCAGGGAAAGAACGGCGCCGACCCCTGCTGAGGGCAGCGTGGAGAGGATGGTAACCGGGTGGATGTAGCTTTCATACAATACACCAAGCACGATATAGACCGTAATGAGCGCGGCCAGAATCAAAAGCGGCTCATGCGTGAGCGAGGCCTTGAAAGCCTGGGCCGTTCCCTGGAAACTCCCCTTAATGCTGGCCGGAAGATTCAGCTGGTTTGCCGCACCCTCGATCGCATCGACCGCCTCTCCAAGCGACGTGTATGGCGCCAGATTGAACGACGCCGTCACAGCCGGGAACTGACCCTGCCGGTTTATCACAAGCGGGCCTGTTGTTTCCGAGGCATTAGTGATTGCGGCGAGCGGAACTTGTCCGCCGCTCATACTGTTGAGATAGAGTGATTGCAGGCCACGGGGATCCTGCTGGAAGTCGGGTTTGACCGCGAGCACCACGTGGTACTGGTTCAACTCGGTGAAGATCGTGGACACCTGGCGCTGGCCATAGGCGTCGTAGAGCGTGTCATCGATATTCTGCGGCGTGATGCCGAGGCGGGCAGCAGTGCTCCGATCGAACGCAAGCGCGACCCTTAGCCCCGCGTCCTGCTGGTCGCTGCTCACATCCCGAAGTTCCGGACGGCTTCGAAGAGCGCCGATCACCTTTGGCGCCAGCTTAGTCAACTCATCGGTATTGGGATCATCGAGCGTGTATTGAAACTGGGTGCGGCTGACCCTCGCGTCCACTGTGAGGTCCTGCACGGGTTGCATGTAAAGCGTGATGCCTTCGACCTTAGCGAGCTCCGGCTGGAGGCGCCTGATGACCTCGATCGCGCTCGCGTCCCGCTCCTCTAATGGCTTAAGGTTGATCTGAATCCGTCCGCTGTTTAACGTGGTGTTGGTACCGTCCACGCCAATGAAGGAAGACAGGCTTTCTACTGCTGGGTCCTTAAGGATCACGCGGGCCAGCGCCTGCTGTCGTTCGGCCATAGCAGGAAAGGAGATAGACTGAGGCGCTTCCGACATGCCCTGGATCGCCCCCGCGTCTTGGACCGGGAAAAAACCTTTTGGCACAACAACGTAGAGCAGCACCGTAAGGACCAGCGTACCCAGAGCCACGAGGAGCGTCGCTGTCTGGTGCTGCAGTACCCAGCGCAAGGTCTTTCCGTAGGATGCAATAACTCTATCGAAATAAAGTTGGGACGTGTGGTAGAACCTTCCTTGTTTCTCCTCGGGAACGTGCTTGAGGATCCGCGCGCACATCATCGGAGTGAGCGTCAGCGATACGATTGCTGAGATGAGGATCGTGACGCCTAGCGTGATGGCAAACTCACGAAAGAGACGGCCCACCACATCCCCCATGAAGAGCAGCGGGATCAGGACGGCGATCAGGGAGACCGTTAGCGAGAGGATCGTAAAACCGATCTGTTTTGCCCCCTTGAGTGCCGCCTGCATCGGTGTTTCTCCTTCTTCGACGTAGCGAGCGATATTTTCGATCATGACGATCGCATCATCAACGACAAATCCCGTCGAGATCGTCAAAGCCATGAGCGAAAGGTTGTTCAGGCTGAAGCCCATCAAATACATCACGCCGAAAGTCCCAACGAGGGAGACTGGTACGGCAACGCTCGGAATGGTCGTTGCCGGCAAATTGCGCAGGAACAGGTAAATGACAAGAATAACGAGCGCGACGGCGAGGAGCAGCTCGTACTGCACGTCCCTGACCGATGCGCGAATGGTCGTTGTGCGGTCGGTTAGGACTGTGACTTTGATGGACGAGGGCATAGCGTTCTGGAGCTGCGGCAGAAGCTTCTTGATGCGATCGACGACCTCGATGACGTTTGCACCGGGCTGGCGCTGGATGTTCACGATCACGGCAGGAGACATATTGAACCAGGCAGCCTGGTCTACATTCTCGGCATCGTCGATCACGTTGGCGACGTCGGACAGATGTACGGGTGCGTTGTTGCGATAGGCTATGATGAGTGGCCGGTAATCTTTGGCCGTAAAGAGCTGATCATTCGCGCCGATAATGTAGGCCTGGCGCGGGCCGTCGAAACCGCCTTTCGCCTGGTTGACATTTGCGACACTAATTGCAGTACGCACGTCTTCAAGCGCCAGGCCATAAGCTGCCAGGGCTGTGGGATTGGCATAAACGCGAACAGCAGGACGCTGGCCGCCGGAGAGGCTTACGAGACCGACCCCCGGCAATTGAGAAATTTTCTGCGCGAAGCGAGTGTCGGCCATGTCTTCGACCTGCGGTAACGTTAGCGTGTTCGAGGTGAGTGCCAGGGTCAGTATTGGGGTGTCCGCGGGATTGACCTTGTTGTAGACCGGGGGGGTAGGAAGGTCTTTCGGGAGGTACGTAAAAGCGGCATTGATGGACGCCTGCACCTCCTGCTCGGCAACGTCGAGGCTCAAATCAAGGCTGAATTGCAGTGTGATGATGGAACTGCCGCCAGAGCTCGACGATGTCATCTGGGTGAGGCCCGGCATTTGGCCGAACTGGCGTTCGAGCGGCGCCGTGACCGAAGAGGCCATGACATCAGGACTTGCACCGGGGTAGAACGTTCTGACCTGGATGATTGGATAATCCACCTGCGGCAACGCCGAGACCGGCAGTTGCTTATACGCAACCGCTCCGGCAAGAAGAATGGCGATCATCAGGAGCGTGGTTGCTACCGGCCGCTCGATGAAGATGCGGGAAATATTCATTTATGCTGCCTTTGTGGGGCGGGCTCTCCGCTGTTCGGGGCACTCACCTCTACCTTGCTGCCATCGTGCAACCTGTCGGCTCCGTCCACCACAACAAGTTCACCGGCAGTTAGACCCGATGTGACTAAGGAAGTTCCTTCCTGGACAATTCCCTGGGTGATCGGACGCAATGCTGCAGTCTGGTCTGATTTCACAACGTAGACAAACGTTCCTTGGGGTCCCCGCTGAATGGCCTCTGGGGGCACCATGAGGGCGTTGTGTTTGACGTCGATGATGAGGCGTGCATTGACGAACTGGTTTGGAAAGAGCTCATCGTTCCTGTTAGGGAACAATGCCTTGAGTTTGACCGTGCCGGTGCTCGGGTCGATCTGATTATCGACCGTCAAGAGCGTACCTGTGGCGAGTTTCTGCTTCTGGTCCCTGTCGTATGCTTCAACCGTCAACTTGGCACCACTCCTGAGTTTGCCAAGCACCTGCGTAAGATTATCTTCAGGTAAAGAAAATATCACAGATATCGGCTGCATTTGGGTAATCACCGCCACGCCACCGGTATCGGTCGCATGCACGATGTTGCCCGGGTCCACGCGGCGCAGGCCAATACGTCCGCTGATCGGCGCGGTTATATGTGCGTAGACCAATTGCAGCTTCGCGTTGTCGATCTGTCCCTGATCTGTCTTGACCGCCCCCTCATACTGATGCACCAGCGAGTCCTGCGTGTCGAGCAGTTGTGTGGCAATTAAATCCTTTTTGACCAGATCCTGATAACGTTTCAGATCAAGTTTCGCATTTTCCAGGAGCGCCTGATCGCGGGCCAAGGCGCCCTGTGCCTGGAGTAGCTGCACCTCAAAAGGCCGTGTATCGATTTCGGCCAACAGTTCACCTTTGCTTACGATCTGTCCTTCCCGGAAGAGCACATTTATCAGCTCTCCGTCGACGCGGCTATTCACGGTAACCGTTGCGAGCGCTGTGACTGCACCGAGTCCAGATAGATAAACGCTGAAATCACCCTTCTTCACCGCAACAGCCACGATCGGGATAGCCGGTGCAGTCATGTGCCCCTGCGGGGCGACGCGCGGTACGTTTTGACCGCCCTTTGCAAAGAACATGACCGCCCCGAGAACTAAAAGGCAGACGATGATCGCTCCTATCCACCAGCGGTTTTGAAACAATCGGAACCGTTTCCGCTCCTGCGTAGTGGAGGGCTGTATTTCTTTTAACAATGTCATGGTTATGGCCTCTTAATGGATTCCACCCTTCGCCCGGTAGACAGCTTTGAAGCAAGACACGAGTAATGCCTCTTTACTCGGTCCTTATGGATGTCGAGAAAGAGTAAATTCAGGCGCGATGATAACACCGTTATCACGCCATTGTCAATATTCTAATTCCGAGATATCCCTATGATGGTAGTAAAATAAAAACAGCTTTCACGGGCAACGCTCATGCACAGCCTGAAAAAAAAGCAGGCGTTTCGCGACGCCTGCATAGTTTGTTCGCACTGCTTACAATAACTTTTCCGCCTGGTATTATAAAATGGCGGTATCGTGAAAAACTACTTTGCTGCTGGTGCTGCTGTCGACGGCGCTGCAGAACTATTTGCCGTCTTTTTGGCTTTTTTGGCCTTCTTGGCCTTTTTCTCTTTCTTGGCTTTGGATGGAGACTTCTCAGCTGCCGGGGCCTTCCCGGTGGTTGCCGGTGCAGTTTCGTTCTCTGCTGAATACGCCACGCCAAGGCTCAGAGCAAAGGCCATCGCGATGAAAAAAGCGAATATCTTTTTCATATAGTTTCACCCCCTTTCTGCTTCGCAGTATTTACCACCTGCTGTTCATGCATTCAGTCATTAAGACACCGGCACTCGGAAAAGGTTTAATATAACCCCCAAATAAAATCGTTCCCGCTGTTTGCCAAGGATAATCTCTCCGAGGAATGCGACGCTCATCCATGCACAAGGAAACGTATATGAAGCACTGCCGCACGAGGACGTACCTGATTCTTTCTCGCCATCTCGAAGCGGACAAAGAGTTTCCCTTTACAAAAGATCAGAAGATTGCAAGGAGGGCTGACGAAGAAATTGCCATATTTGATGAAAACTGATTGACGTCATCGATTTCTTCGAAATGAACGGCAGATTGCTTTCCTATCGACATCGTTTTGCTCCTCCCTGTACGTTATCGAACATCGCTTGACATATTCCTGATCAGGGCTATTGATACGTAGTCAATTTTATCTAGGGAAACATGATCTTTCGTGATACTTACTTTAATACTACTTTAGTAGTAAATGGCGATAAGTAAATTGACTAACGCTCAATACTATGCTATTAAAATACGCTGATATTTTATGCTCTCATAGCATAGGAAAGGTGACGGCTATGGTGATCTCTCTCTTCACTTCACTGCGATTCAAAATTTCCGTCTTTATTGTTGTTCTGCTCCTGCTCACAGCTTCTATTTTTTCCATTCTTACCCTTCAGACAATGAACCGGAACATCACGGAAGAGGTCATCAAAAGGGCTGAATCGTTGTGCAAGAGCACTGCGGCATTGGCACCGTACAGCATGCTTGCCAATGACGTGCTGGGCCTAGACAATATTGTCTCAAAAGTTCGGGAAGCGAATCGGGATGTGGAGTATGTGGCTGTTACGGACGCGGGCATGAAAGTACTTGCGCATACCGATGTATCACGAAGGGACTCGCTGTTTCACCTGGCATCGGCTACCAGCATACTACGGGAGAAAATGGATAATACCTTGGTGTATGAATTAAACGCCCCGGCAGTCAATTTGTTTGAAGTATATACGCCAATCGTCTTCAACAACAGGCAGATCGGCAACGTCATCCTCGGGATCAACACATCTGTTTTGATTCATGCTCAGGCCGAAACCCGAAGAAGGATTATGGCGGGACTCGGCATTACCCTGTTTCTCGGTATCGGATGCGTCATCGTTTTATCTTCGCTCCTGACGCGCCCCATCAAGGAACTGTCCCTGGGCGTCAACGAGCTGAAGCGAGGGAGGAAGTCGAAGCTCAGAATCTATGCGCACGATGAGCTCGGCAGTTTGACGGAAAGCTTCAACCACATGGCCGAGATGATCACCAGGCAGCAAGACCAGCTCAGTATCTCTGCCCAGGAGCTTGAGGAGGCCTATGTTTCCACGGTGAAGGTGCTCGCGGCTGCGATCGATGCCCGTGATCCCTATACGCTCGGTCACTCGACAAGGGTTTCACAATTGTCGGTAAAGATCGGGGAGGCGCTCGGCCTTCCGCACCGCGAGCTTGAAGATCTCGAGGTTGCCAGTCTTTTTCACGATGTGGGAAAATTGAAGACCCCCGACTACGTTCTCCTGAAAGATGGCTCCCTGAACCCATTGGAGCATCGCGAGATGTCGGAACACAGCGAGCACGGAGCGGCTATTCTCAGCCGGGCGAAATCCCTCCAGAAATACATCCCCGCGGTTAGACACCACCACGAATGGTTCAATGGGGAGGGATACCCTGACGGACTGCGGGCAGAAGATATTCCTCTCCATGCAGCGATCATCACCGTGGCCGACTCCTACGACGCCATGACTTCCTCGCGGCCCTATAAATTGCCGCGCGCACCTGAAGAAGCCCTTCGCGAGCTGAACCGGTACGCCGGCAAACAGTTTGATCCCCGCATTGTCGAGGCTTTCTGCCGGGTACTAGCTACTGAGGCCGCGCTTAAGGAGCCCGTTTCGAACGATAGGTAAATGATGCGTTCTCTCAGATCAATATATTTTGCGTTCTGCTTTGTCGCTCTTGCGGCTGCGGCGTGCTCGTTGCATTCCAAGGGACCGATACCGGCAACGGAACCGGCATCGGAGCCAGCAATGCAACCGAAAACGGCATCAGATGCAAAGTTCGTCACAGAAACGGCAAAAAATGCACAGGCACAATTTGCAGTCGGCAGATTCAAACGTGCCCTCGAACTCTATGCCAACGCTTTTGAAAAAAATCATCATCCGAGACTCCGTAATGAGTATGCAAATCTGGGCGAGCAGATCAAAAATGCCGCAGACACAGCTTATCGAACGGGAAATGTCACAAAAGCTGGTATCGACTACAGCATCTTGATCGATAGCGGCATTACCACGCAGGATTTTGCCGAGATGTTGTCATTCGATGAAAATTACCTCAGAAAGCAAATCAAGGCCTGCTCCAAGGCTCTCATGGAGAGCGGCCTCAGGAAATACCGCGAGGAAAAGCTCGACGAAGCGATCGCGATTTGGAAAAAGGCTCTTTTCTTCGACCCGGACAACAGGAGCGTTAAAAATGCATTTGAAACAGCTACTGCGCAGCTGCAAAAACTGAAGCAGCTCAAGTGATATCGGACACGGAGAGGCAACGGTTCCAGGGCTTATTCGTGCAGTATCATCTTCCCGAAGCCATCTTCTGCCCATCGGGCAATTCGCCTTCAAAGAGTGCTAGCCTCCTGATCCTATCTGCTCGCGGTCAGTATACGGATCTTTCGGTTCACCGCTCCAGCCCTTAGAGTCCGTGATCTTCACTGCGTAACATGAAATATTTAAAATCCGGCTGAAACGCCTAT
>Ga0187778_10002022_pt1 | contig 13985 bp, 9 predicted proteins | sample 1015_Q2_SP5_20_M_FD_132418 | JGI IMG/M metagenome (GOLD analysis project Ga0187778, IMG submission 132418) | Tropical peat soil microbial communities from peatlands in Department of Meta, Colombia - 1015_Q2_SP5_20_MG | ecosystem: Environmental > Terrestrial > Soil > Wetlands > Peat | place... | reverse complement strand
CGGAGAAGATGGCACCGACTTCACTTGGTCGATTCCGGTACAAGAGTTGAGCAAGGACAAGGATAGCGTTGACTTCGTCATTGCATACTACTCCGAGGGACGAGGGACAAATTACTTTCCCTCCGTTTCCTTTTCCCGACCCCATCAAGATCAAATTCTAAGATGTAGAAACCAGGCGATTTCACTCAAAACCCCTCTGCGGCGTCAACGAGTGAAATCGAGATGTTTCGCCAAGCGCGGCAGGGTACGCCCAATTTTTGAGTTGCCCGGCGATTCGACCGGAATTGATTCGTATAGTAGTTACATCGCCTGCCACGAACCGGCAAGCGACAGGGAGTCGACCGAAGGAAAAACGTGGAAGTGTCGCCGACTCGCTCTTCAGGTGGTCCGACCTTGGGGTCACATTGGTCGGAAGCGGTGAATATGTTAGTATCCGCGCGCGAGGACTAAGGCTCATGGCAACGACGCGGACCAAATGGCTCCACATCATGGTTGGCTTAACGATCGGATATCTCCTGATGGGCATGTCGCCTCTGACCGCACAAGACGATTGCAAGGTGGTGGAGAAAGTGCTCGTGGACGCTTTTGGCAAGATCCACAACACCCCCGCTCATGTCTACACCACTTCGAAGATTGGCAGCCAGAACTTTACCTCAGAGATCATCTACGCGGCTGGTTCAATGTATATGAAGGTCAACGGCAAATGGACTCTGGCCGATTCGATCAAGAATGTGGAACAGTTGGAACAAAAGAACCGGCATAATGCCAATTCCAAGGATACGTGCCGTTATCTTAAAGATGAGCTGGTAAACGGTGAAATGGCGGCAGTATATAGCTCGCACTCTGAGACCCCCAAGGGTAAGATCGATATGCAGATATGGATTTCCAAGTCGAAGGGGCTGCTGCTGCGCCAAGATACGAATAGCGACGAGGGCAAAGTCCTTAACTCCTCACGCTACGAATACGGCAACGTAAAGCCGCCGCTGTGAGGTCTCCGCCCCCGAAGACTGCCTTTGACCACGGTTGATGAGTGCTATGGGGATTTATCACCAACCATTGCCCTGAGACACGGTCAACATCTTCATCTTGATTGACTTGCGTTGCTACTGACTCTAAGATTTCAGCCCAATCTTCGGCGAGATCAGCTCGCATTAGCAGATGAAATCGCGGTTAAGTCAGGGGATAGCCGGCTTAGCGCGAACCGAATGTTGTCGCCGCCACACACCAAACTGTTCCTGGGCGTCGAGGACCTGGGTTTTACTCATCCTTGAGTTGAGAGATGCGATCCGGTCTTCGCTGGACCGGTCACCGCCAGCCGCGGCCACGGCTGCCCAGAAATAGGCCTTAGCCAGGTCTTGGGGAACTCCTATCCCGGATTCATAGTAAGAGCTCAAGAAAGATTGCGCGGTTACGTGGCCGTGCTCCGCGGCTCTGGAAAGCCAAAGCACAGCCTCGCCATAGTCCTGCGTAGTTCCGTGCCCAATGGCATATCGTCTTCCCAGGGCAAATTGCGCGTCCGCATCGCCCTGCTCCGCCCTTGCACGCAAGCCGCTCAAATCGGTGGCATTGAGCGGAATTGAGAAAGAATCGTTATAAGGATTCAGCTCAGCTCCGGAAGCTCTCGCCTGGCTTGAAGACACGGCGGGTTGCAATCCACCGCGAGCAGATTGAATCCAGGACCAACTCAGCCAAACAACGGTCCCAAGCGCCAGCGCGACGACCGCCGTGATTGCCTTGGTGGAGCGCTTGGATGATAAGTGGGCGAAAGGTGGCTCATATCTCAACCCCGGGAACGGTGAATTTGAGGAAGCCGCTACGTCTTTCGCATTCCCTTCGATGATCATTCCGGGGACAGGTGAATCCGGAAGGCGCTCCGCTTTCAATTGATCGTTCGTAACAATAGTTCCACTGCTATCAGTAGAGGGGAAGGCAATGATTTCCGCAAACTTCTCGAGAATGTGCTCATCCTGAGAGCTGAAGTGATTCGGTTCCGGGGCGAAGACTTCCAGCAATCCATAGATCTGGTTGCCGGAGAGAATCGGCACTGCGACCATAGAACGAATTCCCAGCACCCGACATCCTTCGCGATTCACGCGGTCGTCCACCTCGGAATCGTCGCAACGGAGCGTCTTCGCGGTTTGGATACATTCGCCTGAAAAACCCGATCCCGCTTGCAGCTGTGCCCCCAGCGGCGGAGCACTCGACCCCACAGTGGCAACGCAGACTATCTCCTCGCCATGTGCCCAGGCGATGGCTGCACCGGTAGAATGCGTAAGCCTAAGAGCACCCTCTACGATTGGCTGCAAGGCAGTGGGGGTACCAGGTCCGAGGGCTTCGACCGGCGCTTCCCGCCTAAAGGTCGTGGTCGAGCTCGGTTCGGAGGAGACGGCCTGGGTAGATGCAGGCGCAAGGCAAGCAATCGGCCTTGGCAGGCTGTTAAGCGCAGCAAGGAAATTGCGCAATAACCACTCTTCGAGCGATTTGGTCGCGCCACACTGCAAATTGGAAAAACGGATTCCGGCTCGGCCGGAGTGCTCAGACCAAACAACAACGCCAGTCGCGTGGACAGAGTCATTCAGCCCGGTAACTACCAGCTTTACTTTGACCTTGGGGTTTAGCATTTCGGGCAGCGAGGTCTGGATTAACGCGCCCTTCTCATTGATATCAAGCACTGCGACGGAAAGGTTTTCACGGCCCCTGCCCAGGCTGACATCGCCGGAAATCGGCACCTTCTGGCGCACACACGTCCGGCGCTCGTGAATCCGTAGACGATGAATCGTGGTTCTGGAAATGGCTGGAACCGAAGACATGCGATGGCCGACTATTATGCCATTAGGCAACGTAATCGCACAGGCCTCACGACGGTCGGTAGTGGGTCAGTTTGAACAGGGTAGCGAGCCTATCCGAGGGCTTTGCCCAAGAAGTGATGGGGAGCTCGGTCCAGTCCGCTCATGTCATCCCGAAACCGCGTTAGCAGGTGAGGGATCCTTCAGCGGCTTGCACTGCAGGTGGTGTAAACAGGACCGTCAGTCCCGCGTGCGCCTGCAATGGTTCTCTGCTTTTCGTAAGATCCCTCGCGCGCACGGCGCATCGGGATGACATGTCCACTGGGTACTGCTAGTTATTAGGCAAAGCTCTATCCGAGGGGATGGTGTGCGTTACGACATCTCAAGGGCGAGCCCGCTCGCTTCCCAGTACCTCACGCACTTTGCGGGATAGGGTTTGCAGCGTGAAGGGCTTTTGCAAGAATGCGGTGCCCGGGTCCAACACTCCTTCATGGACGATGGCGTCTTCTGTATATCCGGAGAGGTAAAGCAGCTTGGTATGTGGATGAGAGGCAAATAGCCGTGCCGAGAGTTCCCGTCCGCTCATGCCGGGCATGACTACATCGGTGATAAGCAGATCGATATCTGACTGTGTTGCGGCGATCCGCAAAGCTTCCTCGCCATTCTCAGCTTCAAGAATTTTGTATCCCTGAGCTTCCAAGAGTTCGCGTACCAATTGGCGCACCGATTCCTCATCTTCGACCAGCAAGACAGTTTCGCAGGCGGATTTCTGAGGATGAGTGATCTCCACCTTGCCGATGGCTTCAGCTGGTTCTTCCACTCGAGGCAAGTAGATTTTGAAGGTAGATCCCTGCTTGGGCTGGCTGTCGACCAGAATATAGCCCCCGCTTTGTTTCACGATGCCGTAAACGGTTGAAAGCCCCAGACCCGTGCCTTTTCCTTTCTCTTTGGTTGTGAAGAAAGGTTCAAAGATGCGGGCCTGCGTTTCTTTATCCATGCCGTGGCCGTCATCGGCGACGGAAAGAACCACGTAGGCACCGGGATGGATGTAAGAGTGTTCGCGCTTAACCTCGTCTTTGTGCAAATCTGCATTTTCGGTTTGAATGGTGATCGTGCCTCCGTCGGGCATGGCGTCTTTGGAGTTGACCACCAGATTCATGATGACTTGCTCGATCTGACCAGCGTCAGCGCGGGTGCGGCCAAGATCACGCGCCAGCCTGGTTTCCAATTCAATGTTCTCTCCGATCAGCGGCTGCAGCAGCCGCTCCATGTCGGTCACGATGGCATTGATGTCCACCACCTTGAGCTCCAGCATTTGTTTGCGGCTGAAAGCAAGCAGTTGCCGGGTGACGCTGGCGGCACGTTCAGTGGCTTGATGGATCGCTTGCATCTTGGGATAGAGCGGATCGCGACCGGGTGTGCGCTCTAAAAGGACTTCCGTATAGCCGCTGATCACAGTCAAAAGGTTGTTGAAATCATGAGCAACGCCGCCAGCCAGGCGTCCCACCGCTTCCATCTTCTGTGCCTGCCGGAATTGATTCTCCAGGACCCGTTGTTCAGTCACATCGTCAGCGATAATTTCCAGCACATCTGCGGTTTCCTGTGGATTGTCGAAGGCGCGACCGCTCAGCCGCACGGTGATAATTTTTCCATCTTTTCGCTTCCAACGTACCTCGACGTTATTAAGCCGCGCGCGAGCGTGAAAATTGCCCATCACGTTGGCCAATTCATTGGCATCCACGAACAAGTCGCGTTCCGGGTCGAGTGCCAGGACTTCATCCGCCGAGTCGTATCCGAGCATGGCAACCAGCGCCGGGTTCACGTCCAGGAACTTGCCTTCAGGATTGGAACAGTAGATTCCGTAAGCCGCACTCTGAACGAGGGACCGGTAGCGCAGTTCGGAACGTCGCAACGCCTCTTCATTTCTCTTGTGCTCAATAGCCGAGGCCAATTGCTGGGAGACGAAGGTCAGAATGTCTTTTTCTTTTTCCGCAAATCGGATATTTCCACTATAGCTCTGGACCACCACCACCCCGATCGCGTCGTTGCCGACCTTCAGCGGAACGCCGAGCCAGTCCAGAGAAGGGGCACCGATCAGTTCCGCTTCCCGCTGTCTGACCAGTTGATCAAACACTTCGGGGGTGCACAATAACGGCTCTCCGGTGCGCAGCACGTATTCGGTCAAACCTCTGCCCAATTTCTTGCGTTCTGGTGTGGGATCGGCCTCGTCCACAAAGTAGGGGAAACTGAGTAATTGTGTGGCTGGATCATAGAGCGCGATGTAGAAATTCCGCGCGTACATCAGTTCTGCCACAATGTTATGGACTGCGGCATAAAACTGCTGCAGGTCCTCTGCAGAACTGGCCTTCTCGGCAATTCGCAGCAGCGCTGAGCTGAGAGCCTGCGCGCGTTTTTCTTCCGAGATGTCGCGATACACCACCCAGACGCCAACCTGTTTCCCCGCAATCACGACCGGAGCGCCGGAGGCGAAAACGTCCACCAAAGACCCGTCCTTGCGCTGCCGCTTGGTTTCCAGCGTTACTCTCTGGCCGCTACTCAGCATTTCCTTCATCCAGTTGATTTCGGCTGCCCGGTCGGGCGGCATGATGAGAGATGCCAACCTGCGATCCCGGGCCTCATCGGGGGTAAAGCCGAACAGATGTGTAAACTCGCCGTTGATGTGGATCACTTTGTGTTCGATGGTCAGCAAGGCGATAGCTTCAGGAGCGCACTCCAGCAAGTGTTCCAGGTATGCTTTCTGCTGCTCAGGGGTGTCCAGTGGCGAATCCCACAGCTTCGACAGGGGGTGTTCGGCGGCTTGCGGAAGAGACAAAGCTGGTGCGCCCTGTTGAAGCGCCTGGCGTAAAAACTTTGCCCGCCTGCGATCGGCGGAGCGCGGCGCCCGGGTGATTTTCTCACCCATGTAAATCCTCCCTATCGGAAACTAGCGTGATATCAATATGCTAGATGGGCGGCTGAGTAACCTAAAGTTACTGAGGTAATTGTGGATAAGCTGCTTTTTGAAAAAAGGTCAGTCCCTGCTGGCGAGCATTTCACATACGCGATGCAGCGCATCTTTCTGTTGCTCATTCAACGCAAGGAACTCGAATCCATGGCGTAATCCGCTGCGGTAACGAACCAGGGCGCGCAACTTGATCGGATAAGTCGTGGCCGGTAGAGTCAATTCCATGGACACGACTTCACCGGGTTCCACTTCTCCGGTGAGCGTGCCGCCAATGCCATCTTCGCCCAATTCGGTGGAACGGCCCCAATACGATACGGTTCCCGTAGGCCGGAAGACCTGGAGCGAGATTCGCACATCCGCCGCATAGCGGGGAAAGCGGCGCGGCCTCGGGGATCCGGCCTTCTCTTTCGGGTCCGAACCATCCATTGCTATCTCCCGAGTTGGAGCCGGCTCATGCCTCTTGCGGCTAAAAGCCGAAGGTTGAACTCAATTTCCATGCAGAATGTAGCCGGGTTCGAGTGGCAGTTTGCTGCCCACGCGTATCACCGTCACCCCGCCGGTGATCGCGTAAACGTCCACCAGCCCAACGGCCCCGGGCTCAGATTCCACCTTCTTCACCAGGGCCTCATCGGAGTCAACCACTAAAATGGCGGGATGATTCTGGCGGTTGTGGTTTGCGGTCGCAATCAGCCCCGTAACCTCTTCCTTGGACATCTCATAAATTTTCTGCAGCACCAGTTTCATCTCCGCCGAAGCGGGATCGCGGATGACCAGCGTCACGGGCTTGCCGTCCTGCCAACGATTGGTCTGGCCCTTGCAAACTTTCGCCAGCTCCGGCAGGCTGACCCCGTCCACATGATTGGTCTTGTTGGAAATGAATGCGATGTCCCTGGCCGCCGCCAACGTGGTCCAGTTCACCGCAAGCAGTAACAGTCCGGCAGTACGACCAGCTTTCACCTTTCCTCCCAACGCCATCTGTATGGTGATTGTCCTCGAACTCCGCGACCGGCTCAATGACCAGAAGGGTGATGTACCAGTAGAGACAACACGGAACGCCAGCCACGAATCCCAAACGTAAGAAGCGTGATCCTGGTTGCGACGCAGCTCTGCTTGCGCTACCGCCATCTTAAGAGACAATGGTATGGTGCACGACCGCAGTCGCGTACTCAAACTCACATGCTGCAGGGGAATTTTTCTGTTAGTTTGCGTTTTCTCTTACTCACAAACTTATCCTTCTCCAGCTTCGCCGAGGAATCCCGGGTACAGGCTCGAAATCACGGTAACCGACGAAAACGGCGTCGCGGTTCCCTCTGCCGTCGTTCAAATGAGCTCGCTCCAGCAGCCGGCGCCTGTGCGCTGCCAAACCGATTTTGCCGGACACTGCGCGTTCAATAATCTTTCTCCGCAAAGCTATCAGCTCCGCATCGAGAAACAGGGTTTCTACGCAACAGTTCTGCCGGACTTGCAGCCGCAAAATACCGGCCATCTCGATGTGATCCTGTCACACCAGCAAGAAGTGCGCGAGGTGGTCAATGTTCAGGAGCCGGCACCCGAAATCAATCCCGCACAGATTGCCTCCAAAGAAGAGCTCACTGGGATGGACATCATCGATCTTCCCTACCCCGCCACCCACGATTACCGTAACGTTCTCAACTTCATTCCGGGAGTCGTGCAAGACTCTTCGGGGCAGCCGCACATTGCCGGCTCGGACACTCATCAGACGCTCACCCTGCTCGATGGCTTCAACGTGACCCAGCCTGCCAACGGACTTCTTCTCGCTCGCGTGAACACGGACGCGTTTCGCTCAATTGATGTCGAACCCAGCCGTGAACCGGCGGAATTCGGTAAAGGTTCGGGAGGCGTGCTCGATTTAAATACCGGAATCGGCGACGATCATTTCCGCCAGATTGCCACCAATTTCATCCCCTCACTGCAGAACAAGAACGGCTGGACTCTGGATCAGTGGACGCCGCGTTTCACCTTTTCCGGACCCATCGTAAAGGGCAAGGATTGGTTCTTTGACTCGCTCGAAGGAGAATATGACAATATCATCGTCACCCAACTTCCTAACGGACAGGACAACGATCATTACTGGCGAGCGGGTAATCTGGCGAAGGTTCAGACCAACCTCACCTCGCGCAATATTCTTACGACGAGTTTCCTCTACAACTATCTGGATGATGAGTACGCCGGTCTTTCCTTATTCAGTCCCGCATCGGCAAATCCTACCGATGCAGAATCGGTTTACGTAGGCACGATGAAGGACCAACACTATTTTTCAGGCGGTGAACTACTCGAAACCGGATTCAACTTTGACCAATACAATGTCGGGCTAACCCCGCACGGCACCGCCCCGTACTTCATGACGACAACTGCAGCCGGAGGGAACTATTATCTCGAGGATAGGACGCATGCCCGGAGATTCCAGTTCTTATCCAACCTGTATCTGCCTCCTCCCCAGTGGCACGGTCATCATGACCTGAAACTGGGCGTAGACCTGGACCGTATCGACTACGATGCGCAGTTTTTCCGCCGCCCAATATCGTTCTGGCCGGGCACAACTCCCACCACGTCTAACGGGGCCTGTCCCACGGATGCAAATGGAATTCCGATAGTATTGCCGTCTCCCCGGGTGAACTGTTCACGATACTCCGTATTTTCCGGTGGCAATCCTTCTACGACTTACAATTCCGAGGCCAGTGGCTATATTGAAGATCGCTGGTCGGTCAATAACCGTCTGCTGATCGAGCCAGGTCTTCGGCTGGATTGGGATCAGATTGTGCGCAATCCCCTGATTTCGCCGCGTCTGGCGGGCACATACGTGCTGGATAACTCAGGCAATACCAAGTTCTCGGCTGGCATCGGAACCGTCTATGACGAAACCGAGATCATTCTGATTGCCCGGCCTTTCGCAGGAGAAAGATTGGACTATTTTTTTGTGAATTCACTGGGAACACCGGTCACCGTTCCGATTCAAGTGTTGACAACATTTTCTGTTGATCGCAGCAGGTTGCAGGCTCCCCGCTTCGTTAACTGGAGTTTGGCACTTGAGCGCAAGTTGCCGAAAGCCATCTTCCTCAAAGTGGAATACATGCAACGCGAAGGAACGCACGATTTTGTGTACAACACGGTAAATAATGTGCCGGGCGGAAACTTCATCCTGCAAAACACAAGGAACGATCACTACCAATCATTTCAACTCAGCCTGCGACACAGTTTCGGCCAGTACTATCTCATCAGCGCTTCATATATTCGTTCCAGCGCGCGCTCCAACCAAGTACTCAATTTCAACGTCGATAGTCCGTTTCTCAGTCCGCAACAGGCGGGGCCATTTCCCTGGGACGCACCGAACCGCTTCCTTTCCTGGGGCTATCTTCCCTTTTTCAGCCTGCCCATCATTCACCATCTCGACCTTGCCTATTCCGCCGAAGCCCGCAACGGATTCCCGTTTGACGTTTACAACGATCTCCAGCAACTGGTCGAGCCTCCCGGATCTCGCCGTTTTCCGACGTACTTCACACTAAATCTGCAATTGGAAAAGCGCTTCCATGCATTCGGCTACTATTGGGCGCTGCGCGGTGGCTTCGACAACATTACCGGCAATCTGGACCCCATTTTTGTCAACGGCGACATTAATTCGCCGCAATTTCTCACCTTCAGTGGCTACGGACATCGCTCTTTTACTTCGCGAATCCGTTTTCTTGGCAAGCAGTGATGGGCGAAGTCCGGTGCTTGGCGAGTTGAACCAGCTCGAAATTTTCAGTTACTGTCCGGGCTTCTTGCGATCGCGTACGTGCGGGGAGGGTCGAAAGTTCAAAGCTACTCGGGGATTTGGTAGTGGGTCAGTTTGAATAGGGTAGCGAGCCAAACGCGCGTTTGTTGGTCGTAAAAACCGCGACCTTTCGCGCGGCTCGCCCAGATCCCTCACTGCGCAAAAGAGGCTTGTTCGGGATGACAATCAAACTGACCCACCACCGGGGATTTCTTACCATTGCATTTTGAGACGCTCGGCTTAACTCACTCAAAACCCGGCCCATCTCTGATTGGCAACCAGCATGCACTATTCCGACGACTGACTTCTAACATTCCCAGATTGATGAGGTGGAAAATATGAAGACCACTGTCCGCAAGACTTGGAGAGAATTGTCGGAAGCCGCCGCACGCGAGCAAGATCCTGAGAAGCTCCTGGAATTGGTGGAGCAATTGAATAAAGCCTTGGAAAAGCAAGGGCACCCAGTGGAAGGAGTAGCACGTCCCATTCCCAGCACGAGATTTCGTCTCGACATCGCTGGCGCTTCCAGCGGAAGTCTAGATCGCGCGTAAGTTGAATCTGCGCAATTTCTGTCGCAAAATAGTTTGGTTCGCAGCCTTCTTTAAAATATAGTTTCGTTCGGCTGCGCAGAATCCTTGGGTCGTGTGCATCTCTCGGCCTGTATCTATCATCTCTAAACTCCGGAGGAAAAAGTCTTATGGCCCATGAACTACCCGCCCTTCCCTACGACTACTCGGCCCTCGAACCCACAATTGACGCTCAGACTATGAAACTGCACCATGACATGCATCATGGCGCTTATGTGAAAAATCTGAACGCGGCCCTGGAAAAACATCCCAACCTGCAGTCGAAAAAGGTGGAAGAACTGCTGCGCGATCTCAATACTGTGCCGGAGGACATCCGGACAACTGTCCGCAACAATGGCGGCGGACACGTGAATCACTCCATGTTTTGGAAGATTATGAAGCCCAAAGGTGGAGGCGACCCCTCCGGTGCGATCGCCGAAGTAATCAAGAAGTCCTTCGGCAGCTTCAAAGATTTTCAGGCCAAGTTCAATGATGCCGGCGCCAAGCAGTTCGGCAGCGGCTGGGTTTGGCTGGTGGGCAAGTCGAATAGTGAATTCCAGGTCATCAGTACACCCAATCAAGATAGTCCCATCTCCCAAGGTTTGTTCCCGATTATGGGCAACGACGTGTGGGAACACGCGTACTACCTGAAGTATCAGAACCGCCGTCCGGAATACCTGGCGGCCTGGTGGAATGTGGTCAATTGGGAGGAAATCAATCATCGGCTGGAGACTTTCAAGTCTCATCACGAACCGGCCATGGCTCACCGCTAGACGCCGGAAACAAGCCTCGGCCTGCCGGCCGAGGCTTGTCAATTTTTCCTAAACTTTCCCGCTCGACTCTGACGACGGCGAGATTCTGTATATTCTGTGCTCCAGTTGTGGAAACCAGAGAACGATGCGTGCACCTGATTTCTTCCACCACAAAGCGGGACGCGGAAGCACGATCCAGAGCGGCATTGGCGTAGGATTCGTGCGCTTTGCAATGGTCGGCTCCGCTCTTCAAATCCGCCGCTTACTTTTCCAAAGTGCACCAAAAATTTGGAATTGACCCGCGTGGGACTCCAGAGTAGATTCTCGTCACCTCAAGCAAAATTCCAGCCGGTAATCTGGCCTCAATCCTTCGCGTGAGGGATGAGGCTGGGACATTCGGCACGCGGTATGAACTAACAAAAATTAAGCTCTCCCTCCCCCAGGGTGATTGAAGTGAATATGACTGCCGCATGGAACATCTATCGCACACGTTTCCTGATCAAAGCCCAGCAACTCACAGAACCGATGGCATTCGTGGACGCGCTGGGACGCGAACAGCGTGGACAAGCGGGCGATTACCTGGTGGAGTCCTCCGACGGCTCGCGCAGTATTCAGCGCCGCGAAATTTTCGAAGACGTGTACGTCGCGATGGGTCCGGCGGATGAGACTTGGCCTGCGTGCCTGCGGCGCGCGACGCCCCTGGCGCCATTGGGATCGCGCATCCCTGGTCCGGCTGCAACAGCTTGATGCGCACCAGCTCGATTGGTCGGTTACGCGGGGACATGGTTACGCCGGCACATAAGAATGGAATGTGGAAAACCTTGCGGAAGCCGTGCATCTACACCCTTTAATTGCTTTCATATACAATATATAGGGATAAGTACTTGACAGGCCCAACATACAGGAGTACTGTTACCATCCCATGAAGAGGTAAGCGTTAGAAAAAAAGGCGCTTACCACAGCGAAAAAGGGGCGCGCTTTGGCCGAGGTGACCTCGCGCCGCTCCAACAACGGAACAAAGTCGCTGGCCCGACGAAGGAGACCGACTCCTCACGCCTGAGACCTGAGACCTGAACAGTGCGGTGGCCGTTCCACGGCTCCGGCAACACCGGACTCCCTCCGTGGGAACGACAGATTTGATAATTCTCGGCACGCAAGAAGTCGTGCGCTTTGCTTTGAGATACTGAGAGCTGGGAACTGCGAACTGGAACTGGCGCGAAAATCAACTCTGCAGGAGAAAAGAATGTCGGAAATCACTGAGAAAAGAGCCCCCAACACCACGGTTCCGACGAGTTCAACGGTCGAAGCTACGAAGAAGGCCCCCGGTCTGAGCTTCCGCCGCTTTTTCACCAAGCCCGGCGTGTCTCCTTATGATGAACTCGAGTGGGAGCGCCGGACAGCGCAGATCACCGACGCGCACGGCAAAGTGATCTTCGAGCAGAAGGACGTCGAGGTTCCCAAGGACTGGTCGATGACGGCGACCAACATCGTGGCCAGCAAATATCTGCACGGCACGATCGGCACACCGGAGCGCGAAACTGGCGTGCGCCAGCTCATCACCCGCGTGGCCGAAACGATTCGTGACTGGGGACTTACCCAAGGCTACTTTGCCACCCCTGAAGATGGCGCCATTTTCCATGATGAACTGGCCCACATTCTTGTTCGCCAGTATGCAGCGTTCAACTCGCCGGTCTGGTTCAACGTCGGGTGCGACCGCATCGAGCCCAATTCCGACGCCACCAACTGGCACTGGAATCACGCGCTCGGCCGCGTCGAATTCAGCGTTACCGGCTACAAGACGCCGCAGTGCTCCGCCTGCTTCATCAACTCGGTGAAAGATTCTCTCGACTCCATCCTGACTCTGGCGAAGACCGAAGGTATGCTCTTCAAGTGGGGATCGGGCACGGGCACCAATCTCTCTTCGCTTCGTTCATCCACTGAAACTCTGAGCGGCGGCGGCATTGCCAGCGGCCCGCTTAGCTTCATGAAAGGCTTCGACGCTTTTGCCGGAGTGATTAAGTCGGGCGGCAAAACGCGGCGTGCCGCCAAGATGGTCATCCTCAACATCGACCATCCCGATATCGTTGAGTTCATCGAGTGCAAGCAGAAGGAGGAAGCCAAGGCCCACGCGCTGGTCGCCATGGGCTACGACGGATCGCATCCTGACTCCGACGCCTACAGTTCTATCTTCTTCCAGAACGCCAACAACTCCGTGCGCGTCACCGACGACTTCATGTACGCCGTCCTGCGTGACACCGACTTCACCACCCGTGCCGTGAAAGATGGCCGGCCGATGAAGACGCACAAAGCCAAGGAATTGCTTTACAAGATCGCCGACGCTACCTGGCACTGCGGCGATCCTGGCATGCAGTTCGATACGACGGTTAACCGCTGGCACACCTCGAAGAACACCGCCCGGATCAACGCGTCGAACCCGTGCTCCGAATACATGTTCCTCGACGACTCAGCTTGCAACCTGGCCAGCCTGAACTTGCTGAAGTTCGCTCCCAACGGGAGTTTTGACGTGGAGGCCTATCGTCACGCCGTCGACGTCGTGATTACCGCGCAGGAAATTCTCGTGGACAACGCCGGCTATCCGACGGAGATGATCGGCAAGAACTCACACGACTATCGTCCACTCGGTCTCGGCTACGCCAATCTCGGAGCGCTGCTTATGGCCGCCGGTCTGCCCTATGACTCTGATGCCGGCCGCGATTATGCCGCCTGTGTCACCGCTATCATGTGTGGCGAAGCCTATCTGCAGTCATCGAAAATTGCCGAACTCTGCCGGCCGCTGATCCCGGCCACCGAAGCCACTCAGAAAGGTCTTGCCGAAACCAATCTTGGATCGAATGTCATGCCTGGCGGCGCTTGCCCGGGCTGGTACATCAATCGCGAACCTTTCCTCGATGTCATCCGCATGCACCGCGCCTCTGTCAACAACATTAACAAGAACAATGTTCCCACGCTTCTCTACGAAGCTTCCAGAACTTGCTGGGACGAAGCTCTCGCCCACGGGGAAAAATTCGGCTATCGCAACTCCCAAGTCACCGTGCTCGCCCCTACCGGCACTATCGGCTTCATGATGGATTGCGACACAACTGGAGTGGAGCCGGATTTGGCGCTGGTGAAGTACAAGAAACT
>Ga0187778_10002021_pt1 | contig 13985 bp, 14 predicted proteins | sample 1015_Q2_SP5_20_M_FD_132418 | JGI IMG/M metagenome (GOLD analysis project Ga0187778, IMG submission 132418) | Tropical peat soil microbial communities from peatlands in Department of Meta, Colombia - 1015_Q2_SP5_20_MG | ecosystem: Environmental > Terrestrial > Soil > Wetlands > Peat | place... | reverse complement strand
GCCTTCGAGGAGCCTTACGACGCATTGCCAAGAAGGCTTTTTACCCTTTATCTTTGAGGAGAAGTTATGAAAATCGTTCCCATCGTTGCCTCGATGCTGCTCGTTTCGGGTCTTGCCTATGCCGCCGAAGTGCGGGACTGGCACGATCTTGACAAGGTTCACAAGCATATCGTGGAGTCGATCAAGGAGATGGAGCGCGCCCGTGCCGCCAATCATTACGACATGGAAGGACATGGGGCGAAGGCCGAGCAGTTGCTGCGCGATGCCGAGCGCGAACTGCACGAGGCCGTCGAAGCGGCCAAGCACGCAAAGTAACGAGTCCGCGGACGTAAGGACCGTGTAACTTCGGCGCTGCGCCGCAAGGAGACCATCCCTTCCGAGCGCAGCGGCCGCTCCCGTCGTTCGTCCTGCGAGCGTCCCCCTGCGTTGCGCCCCGGCGTCTCGGACGCCGCGTACCGCGGGACCCGTCCGCGCTTAGGCCGCCGCCCGGCGCCTTGCGCTTGCCATCTTGGGTCCTGCCTTTTCAATGATCGCGTTGAGCGCGTCGGCAAGCGTGGGACGCGTGGTCCGGTAGATCACGCCCAGGGCCGGTCGATCCGCCTTCGCCGCCAGCGCGATGGCGGCTTGCAAGTCGCCCGTGTCGTGTCCCGACGGCACGTCAACGACATGCCCGCCAAGTTGCTGATAAGTCTTATCGGTTTTGTCGAAGGTGACACAGGGCGACAGAATGTGCAGGTAAGAAAAACCCCGATGCGCAATTGCCTGCTTGATCAGATCCTCGAGCTGCTGAGGGCGGCCGGCGTACGCTTGGCCCACCCAGGTTGCGCCGTAGGTCAGCACCATCATCAACGGGTTTAGCGGTCTGTCGAAATTCTCATAGGGACTGGTCGAAGTGCGAAAGCCGATGGCCGAGGTCGGTGAGGTCTGACCCTTGGTGAGCCCGTAGATTCCGTTGTCAAAGAGCAGGTAGGTAATGTCGACGTTGCGGCGCGCCGCATGCGGCACATGCCCGCCGCCGATTGCAAATCCATCGCCATCGCCACCAACAGCGATGACGGTAAGCGCGTCGTTGGCCGTCTTGATTCCCATGGCAACCGGAAGGACGCGACCATGCAGCGTGTGAAAGCCATAGGTGTTGACGAAAAACGGGAAGCGGGACGAGCAGCCGATACCCGACACCACGACAGTATCTTTGGGCGAAATGCGGGCATCGTTTAGCGCGCCGGGCAATCCGTCGACGATGCTGAAATAGCCGCAACCCGGGCACCAGGTCGGCATGGAGCGTGAGCGATACTCCAAGCGCCCCGAATCGTGAATCTCCCGCAGTTTGTCCTCAAGATAAATCGGTTGGGTTTTCACGCTGCGCCCCCTATGCGGCCTTTTGCCGATGTGCGCCGACCAGACGCTGCACTTCGGCGAGTATGTCAGCCACCGCGATCGGTCCACCGCAGACGCGCCCATAGCGGTGTACAAGGCGACCGGTTTCGGCTTGTACCAATCGAGCAAACTGTCCCTGGTAGTTCAGTTCGGGTACCAAAACGACGTCGCATTGGTCGATGAATTCCGCTACCGCTTTTGCCGGAAACGGCTGAAGCATGACGACTTTCATCGCCGCGCAGCGCAGACCTTCGGTTCGTGCCCGGAACATCGCCGCCAGGCATTCGCCGAATGTCGACCCCCAGGCCAGAAGGCCGACTTCCACTCGGCCCTCGTCACCAAATCGCTTGTAGTGCGTGAAGTCGGGATGATGCAGCGCCGCGAGCAGCTTTTCGTGGCGCTTGCGGCTCATCGCCTCATGGTTTTCGGGCTGCTCATTGACGCGACCGAACTCGTTGTGCTCGAGCCCCGTCACCACGTGCATTCCGCCGGCCGTACCCGGCAGCGCGCGCGGACTCACTCCGTCGGGCGTCAATGCAAAACGCTTGTAACCGGTGCCCAACTCCTGCTTGGCCAGCGGCTTATCGCAGTTGGGCTCAAACGGCGGTTTGGCCGGCATCACGACCGTCTCGTAGCGATTGGACAGGTACAGGTCCAGCAGAACGATCACGGGCGTCTGATAGCACTCGGCCATTTCAAAGGCCTTGCCCGCGCAGCGATAGCAACCCTCCACATTGGTCGGTGCAATCACAATGCGCGGCGCATCGCCGGGGCTGCCGTACAGCGCCATGTTCAGGTCCGACTGCTCGGTCTTCGTCGGAATCCCAGTCGAAGGCCCCCCACGTTGCGAGACCAGCAAGACGGCCGGCACCTCGGCCATGATGCCCAGTCCCAGCATCTCCGACATCAGGGCTAGTCCCGGTCCCGACGTCGCGGTGGCGGCACGTGCGCCTGTGTATCCGGCGCCAATCGTCGCGGCAATTGCGGAGATTTCGTCTTCGGTCTGCACCAGTCGCTTGCCGCGCTTGGGCATCTCAACAGCCAGGCGTTCCATGATCGTGGTTGCCGGAGTGATCGGGTAGCCGAAGAAATTGTCGATTCCGGCGTCTAAACAACCGTCGACGACCGCGGCGTTGCCGCTGAGCATTACCGATTGCAGGCCCGCCACCGGCCGCCCGAAAACCACCATGTCGAGCTTGAAAGTCTCCATGCCCACCGCTCGGCCCGTCTCAAACGCCTTGCGATTGGCCTCCGCGGCCGCTCCCTTTCCTTTGAACTTGCTCTCAATGATCCGTAAGAAGGGTTCGGGTGCCAGCGAATACAATCCGGCGAGATAGCCAAGGGCAACGAGATTGCGCGAGCGAATCGCTCCGGTGGCTCGTTCGCTCAGTTCTCGCAACGCCAGCGGGTAGGGAATTTGCCCGGGGCGAACGTGCGCACTTACGTGCCCTCCCTCACTCAGGTGAGCAAGGGACTTGGACTCGTAGATGACCGCCCCGAAATCGCGCACATCGCCGACGTGCGGAATACTGTGCTCGTCGTTCAGACAAACCAGCACGTCGGACTTTTCCTTGAGCGAATACACTTGGTCGGTTGTTGCGCGCAAGCGCGCAACGCATTTGCCAAAACCGCGAATTTCGGCCGGGTACGCATCGAAACTAATAATCCGGTAGCCCGCAGCGGCAAGCGCATTGCGCAAGATGTCGCCGGCGGCGATCGTACCTTCGCCCGCCGACCCGCAAATGGAGATCTGTACGTCGGTTCGCACTAGGCGTACTCCCAAAACGGCGAATGAATTGTTGCACCATCTTCGATGTGCAGCGTCTCGTCCTGCGCCGGCTCAAACGTCTCGTCCTCCCCCGTCAGATTGCGCGCGGCCAGCTCTCCCATCACCCGCACATTCTTCCAGCCATAGTAAAAACGATAGCGCCTCTCCTCTCCCGACCAGATCTGGCACACATCGCCGGCAGCGAGGATCGACTCGTCAGTCGTACGCAACGTCGGGCTCACCAATAATCCGCGTTCGATGCCGATCCCCGATCCAAGCATAAATTCGACCGAGGGAACCAGTCCAAACGAGGGCAACACGACATCGGCCGGGCACTCGCGACCGCTACCGAAAACGACGCGCCGCGTGGCAAACCCGCGAGCACCCGCCTCAATCGACGCGATGCCTCCCTCGTCATCGGCCTCAAGGACATCCAGGCCCATGCGCTCGAGGACCTGCAGCAGCTTTTGTCGCTGTTCCGGCGTCTCCTGGTGCGGCCAAAAGGTCTGCTTGCCTGCGATCAGCGCGACGCGGTGGCCCGTGTCGATCAGCGTGCGAGCGAGGTCCAAACCGATCATGTCGCCGCCGAGGATCGCCACCGTCCCGCCATCGGGCAGTTTGCGGCGCATCGCCATGGCTTGCTCGAAAGATCCAAAGCCGTCGAGCAGCGGTTGATATTCGGACAACTCTTCCGGCAAATAGGCGCGACCGCCGGAAGCGACCAGCAAAGTGTCGTACGGTAGCTCCTCATTGTGTTCGAGCATGACCACTTTGCGCTTTGCATCCACGTTGACAACCCGCGTGCAGCGGCGCAATCCGATGCGTTGTTGCTCGTAGTACGCCGGCGGATCAACCAAGAACTCGCGCCAGTCATGGACCCCGCGGAAGACGCGCGGCAGATCGTAGCGGTTGTAAAACGGCAGCGCCGACAAAGTCAACAGGCTGATTCGAGCCTCGGGCTCACGCTGGCGGAGCGTGCGCGCCGCTTGGTTGCCCGCAACGCCGGTGCCGATGATCACGTGGTGGCGCGGCGCGCTCATGGTGTGTCGATCTCGACAAATTCGTTGCGGGTAATCGAAATGCAATTCACCGGGCAGGCCCGAAAGCACGCCCCACAGCGGATGCATTCGTTATTGTCGATCCAGATTGCTCCGACTTGATTCCACTCGCGAGCCTCCCGAAGACTGCCGTAAGTGCCGTCGGGTTGGACTTCGACGCCCTGGACCAGTTTGATGCAATTACGTGGCGCAACTTCGATGCACGCGCGACAGTAAATGCATCGGTCCACATCGATCTGGTAGTGCAGATTGCAAAGGTAGCAGCGTCGGGCTTCCTGGGTCGTTTGACCGGTATTTAGGCCCAATTCGACTTCGAGCTGATTTTTGCCCAGCCGATCGTGCAGCGGCGCCGTCGGCATGTGTTGACGACCGATGAAATCAAACGCCCGCTCACGCAACGGCTCTTGGATGGGGACAATCTGCACAACGCGTTTGCGCCGCGGCTTTCCCATCAGCCATGCATCGACCTTCTGTGCGGCAAGCCGCCCCCGGCCGATCGCCTCAACGACGGTGGTGGGGCCGGTGACAAAATCCCCGCAGGCAAACAGACCCCGCGCCGAGGTCATTCCATCCTCGCCAATGCGCACGTTTTGCCACTGATCGAGCTCGATTCGGATGTCCAGAAAATCGTTGACAGTCTTTTGCCCGATGGCGATCAATAGTGTTTCGCAGGGTTCGACAAACTCCGATCCTTCAATCGCGATCGCCTGGCGTCGGCCGTCCTTGCGCCAGGCGCCGAGTCGATTTTGAACAAATTCGACCCCGCTCAGCCGGCCTTCCGGATCCAGGACGATGCCGACCGGCGTGCGCAATCCTTTGATCCGCACCCCTTCGCGCTTGGCCTCGAAGATCTCCTCCTTCGTGACCGGGATGTACTCCTCGGCCGTTCGAATATGGATCGTGACTTCGTGCGCGCCCAGTCGCGCCGCCACGCGTGCGCAATCAAGCGCCGTAAAGCCCGCACCCACTACGGCGACTCGGCGACGTACGCTCCTGCGTTCGCCTCGGTGCAGGCCCATCAGAAACGGCAGTCCGTGCTCGACATCGGGGCAGCCACCGGGCGGTTCGGATGCATCGCCCCGCACCTTAAGCGATAGCGGTTGCGGCGCCATGCAGCCGGCGGCCAGCAGCACCGCATCATGGCCTTTTAACAGATCCGCGACCCGCACCGCGTCCGGGCCCTTGCCCACCGCTTGACCACGCCGCAACTCAACGCCCAAACGCAGCGCATTGTGCAACTCGAAGTCCAGAATATCTCGGGGAAGGCGGAACTCCGGTATGCCATAGCGCAACATTCCGCCAAAGTGTTGTTCGCGTTCGAAAAGCGTAACGTCGTGCCCGAGCACCGATAGGTCGTGAGCGGCCGCTACGCCGGCCGGTCCGGCGCCGACGATCGCGACACGTTTGCCGGTCGGGGCATACAAGCGCTCCGTGATCCGGTGACCGGCGCTCTTTAAGTCGGCTGCCGAACGCTTCAGGTTGCAAATTCCGACTGGCTCGCCGTTGCCCGGCCAGCCGTGGCGGCAAGCGCTTTCACAGGGTCGCGAGCAAATCCGCCCCAGCACGCCCGGCAAAACGTTGGCACTGCGATTGATTTCGTAGGCTTCGCCGTGCCGGCCCTCGGCGATCGCCTGAATGTACGCCGGGACGTTGGTGCCCGCGGGACAGGCACTCTGGCAGGGAATATTTTGTACGACCCAACCGACGTCGCGCGGATCCTCGGAATGCATGATCGGAGTGCTGGGTGGGGCCTCTTGATCCTGCGGCTCAGCAACGGCCGACATCGCAACCTTTCTATCGAAATGCCCGCCGCAAGCGCCGCGCCAGAAAAATGCACCGGGAAACAACCCCGCGCGCCACGGCGTTCACGAACATGACGGAAAGCCGATTTTCCGATCGAAAGGCCGGTGCGATGCTGATCGAGGTCAAAGCCACGGGGGTTGGCCACGATGTCCGGACTGCGCAAACGCCCTCGGCGCCATTGCGGTGCATCGATCCCAGGCGGACATATGCCCTATATTTGCGGCCCCGCGCCGACCGGTTATGCTGCAACCCCTGCCGCAGGAATGGGCTTTCTCCCGAACCTGCGCACCTCGGCTTACCGCATCTTATGCTTGCTCGACTTCCTGCCGCGTTGCGCGGCATCCTTACCGGGCTCACGCTCGGCCTCAATACCGTCTTGGTCTTCTCGCTGATGGTGCCGGCGGCCCTGCTCAAGCTGCTCGTACCCGTCGATGCGGTCCGGCACCGCTGCGACGCCGTGCTAAATGCTCTGGCTTCGGGCTGGGTTGCCATCAACAACTCCTGGATCGGCTCCGTGCGCCGCGCACGGTGGGATGTGCAGGGAGTGGAAAATCTGCACGCGCGCGGTTGGTACCTCGTATCGAGTAATCACCAAAGTTGGGTGGACATCCTGGTGCTCCAGCGCATCTTTCACGGTCACATTCCCTTTCTGAAGTTTTTTGTCAAGCGCGAACTGATTTGGGTGCCAGTGATCGGCTTGGCTTGGTGGGCCCTCGATTTCCCGTTCTTAAGTCGGGGTCGTGGAAAAGGCGGGCACCAAGGCGACCTGAAATCGACCCGACAGTCGTGCGAGAAATTCAAACGCATACCCACCTCTGTAATCAATTTTGTCGAGGGCACTCGGTTTACCGCCGCCAAACACGCTACGCAGCACAGCCCCTACCGCCACTTGCTCAAGCCGAAGATTGGGGGCTTGGGGATCGCGCTGGCCACGATGGGCGAGCAATTCGAGGCGCTGCTCGACGTGACGATCGTCTATCCCCATGGCGCGCCCCGCTTTTGGGATCTGCTCTGTGGGCGCATCGACGCGGTCACAGTGCGCGTACAGCAGCGCGAAATTCCGCCGCAGCTGCTCGGCAGCGACCCGGTAGGAGACAAGGCATATCGCCAGCGCATCAGCGCGTGGGTCGAACAGCAGTGGACGGAAAAAGACCGCTTGATCGACAGCCTGCTGGGTCTTCCGACAAACGCCGCGAGATAGATTTTGCCCAACGGGCAGCGCGGGCGCAAAACAGCGATTGCCGGCGGCTTTCTTTGGCCGGCGGGTCCATCGACCGCGCGCCGCGAGGTCGCATCTTCGAGACGCCCGAAGTCGGTCGGGCCTCTGCTTGGCTGCGCATCGCACGAGGCGCGGAAGGCCAACCCTCATCCGTTGGCCGGGCAAGCTCCGTCTTGCGCCGGCCGCATTGGCCCGACGAGCGGGTGTGGCAGAATTTGCTTCGGAGATGGCATTCCTCCGGGTGCGCCTTGTGCTCATCGAACCGCCTGAAGTCGGGGCTAATGATGCCTTCGTTGGCCCGGATGGGTCGCCTAGGCACCGTGTCACGCACCTGTCCGAAAACAACAGAAGAAGGACAGGCACATGTGGAAACCGATATTGGCGATTTCGTTAGGTGCCGCGCTCGGTGCCCTTTTGCGTTGGGTTCTTGGCGCCAAGCTCAATAGCCTATTTCCCGACATTCCGCCCGGCACGCTCGCGGCCAACTTGGTTGGCGGCTACGTCATTGGCGTGGCGGTTGGCTACTTTGCGCAGGCCCCGGGCATTGCGCCGGAATGGCGTTTGTTCATCATTACGGGTTTTTGCGGTGGGCTCACGACTTTTTCAACATTCTCCGCCGAGGTTGTTACGCTGCTGCAGGAGGGTCGGCTGCCGATGGTACTGGGTGCAATCGCCAGCCACGTCCTCGGGTCGCTGCTGATGACGCTCGCTGGACTTGCGTCCTGGAATTGGCTTCAGGCTCGTTAATTTCTTTTCGGGGGAACGTGCATGAACGGCTACCAGATCACCTTTTTCACGCAGCAGGACCGCCGCCACCACGGCAGACCCTTGGCCGACTGGTTGGTTCGCCTAGCCAAGGAAATGGACTTGCACGGCGCAACTCTCATCCCGGCAAGCGAAGGCTTTGGTCATCACGGGCGCATTCACTCCGCCCATTTCTTCGAGTTGACCGATCAGCCGCTTGAGGTGCTGATGGCGGTCACAGCGGACGAGGCCGAGCGCTTGTTTGAGCGCCTGAAGGCGGAGGGCGTGCAGCTTTTCTACGTGAAAACCCCCGTGGAATTCGGAACCCTGGGCGGGGACGACGTATGAGCGAAATCTGGACCCTGGCGTCCTTGTGGCTGGGGTTGGCGCTGCTCGCGTCTTTGCTTTCGATTTGGCTACGTGTGGCCACGGCCCTGTCCGAAATCGTCGTTGGAACCATTGCACAACTCGTCATCGGCGTCTCGCTCGGCAGCACGTTGTTGGCGGGCGATGCCACCTGGATCCGGTTTCTCTCTGGGGCGGGCGCGATTCTTCTGACTTTTCTCGCCGGCGCAGAACTTGACCCTGGTGTATTCCGCAAGGAATGGAGGCAGGCCGGTGCCATCGGCCTGGTTAGCTTTACCGCTCCTTTTCTCGGATGCGCTGGCATCGCGCGCTGGGTACTCGGATGGACGCCGGAAGCAAGTTGGTTGGCCGGGATCGCGATGTCTACAACTTCCGTGGCGGTGGTCTATGCGGTGATGCTAGAGTTTGGCTTTAACACGACCCACTATGGCAAAGTCGTACTTGCGGCTTGCTTTATCACGGATCTTGCAACCGTGGTTGCCCTGGGGCTAATTTTCGCTCCCTTTACGTGGAGAACATTGGTCTTCCTCAGTGCGGGCATCGTTGTATTCGTGGTGCTCCCATGGCTTACACCGCGATTTTTTCGGCGCTATGGTGGACGTCCTTCCGAGCTGGAGGCCAAGTTCCTCTTGTTTGCGCTCTTTGGCCTCGGTGCCCTCGCCACCTGGGCCGACAGCGAGGCGGTGCTGCCCGCTTATTTGCTCGGTATGGTGCTGGCGGGCACGGTCGGCAAGGACCACGCCCTGATACGTCGCCTTCGCACGCTAACTTTCGGTTTGCTCACGCCCTTCTACTTCATTCGTGCTGGCTCGCTCGTTTCCCTGCCGGCGCTGGCCGCGGCGCCGATCGCCTTTGTCGCGCTGCTGATCGGGAAAATGTTCACCAAGATCGCGGGTGTTTACCCGGTCACGCAGCTGTACGGCGCCGCCGCGCGCGAAGGCATGTACACGACCCTGCTGATGTCGACCGGTCTGACATTTGGCACGATATCGGCACTATTTGGTCTTTCCCACAAACTCGTGGACCAGTCACAATACTCGGCGTTGGTTGCGGCGGTCGTCGGCAGTGCCGTCGTGCCGACCCTCCTTGCCAACGCTTTTTTTCTGCCCCGACATCTACTGCCGGCCGTTCAGCACAAAGTCAAGTCCGCTTAGGAGTCGAACGATGTTCGAGAAAATCCTTGTGGCTTATGACGGTTCCGAGAGCGCGGGACACGCCTTTGATCTTGCCTGCGATGTGGCAAAAAAATACGAGGCGGTTGTGCGTGTGATTGCCGTCGTTCGCCCTCCCGAATTCGGCGAAGAAGTGGAGACCGAGGCGGTCCTCGAGCACTCGATGCAACACTACCGGGACGTGCTGCAACCCCTTCACGAACGGGCGAAAGCGGCGGCGCTTACGGCCGAGTTCGACGTGATCGTTGGCCATCCCGCCGAACGCATCATCGTCGACGCCGAGAAATGGGGTGCCAAGTTGATCGTGCTGGGGCATCTTGGCCGCGGCCTCGTCGGGCGCTGGCTCATCGGTTCGGTCGCAAAGCAGGTCATGCATCATGCGCCGTGCGCCGTGTTGGTGACACGCTGAAAAAGCGCGCAGGGGATACGAGGCGTCAGCAAAACGCTTCGGGCGCCCATTGCCGCGCGCAAGTGGTCGACCGAAGGCGGGGAAAGTGCCCTCAAGTTCGATTTGGCTGACATGATCCGAAAGGCCCTTACAATGGGGACCGCGTTCCCGGAAGATGTGGTCCGTTCATGCCAAACAAGCTCGTTCGCTTTTTGCTTCATTGGTTGGTCACATCGCTGTCCCTTTGGGTTGCGAGCCGCGTTTTTAGCGGCATCCATTTTGCGGACGCCTCTTCCTTGATCATTTCCGCGTTGGTACTCGGATTTGCCAACGCGATCGTCCGGCCGTTACTGATCATTCTGACACTACCACTGACGTTGCTAACGCTGGGTCTGTTCTTGCTGGTGATCAACGCGGCGGTCCTCATGCTGGTCTCTGCACTGGTAAGCGGGTTTACGATTTCGAGCTTCGGAACCGCTTTTCTCGCCAGCATATTCATCGCAATCACGAGCTACCTTATTGGGGCCGTGCTGGGTGCAGGCGCCAGGCCCCAGTAAGCCTCCTTGTGCACCGTGTTCGCGGGCGAGAGATCTTCGTTCTGTCGACGAAGGCTGATGTAGGACAATCCGTGGTAACCGCAGTCCGAATCCGCGTCCGGGCCGCGGCGCTGCTATACGATGGCGATCGCGTCGGATGCAAAGCCTTCCGTTGAAAATCCCGGTGGCCGTCGGCTCGGACTGGGTACCAACATTGCGCGTTTGGACAGGCCGTTTGCTTGCGGCGTTGTGGAGCGGCGCGTGCGCCCAGCCAGTAACTGGGCAAGTGCCGCGAAATCGTCTCGACGGGTGGAGAAACTTCGCGCGACACCTTGGTGCCGTGGATAGGACACACTGAGCATGCTGCCGTCTGCATTTGCACAACCCGTTTCGGCAGACATCCTTCGCGGGGAGGCGCCTTCGCAATTGCGTTGCCAAGGGGCGTGGATCACGCGCATGCTCGCACCGCTGGAAGAGCGAATCGAAAGCCTGATCGCCACCGTGGGGGAGGACGTGCGGATTGACGCCTCGGCGCTAACGGCGTTCGATACTTCGGGAGCTTGGCTGTTGCATCGCACCGTGCTCGCACTGCGCGCTCGCGGCCGCACGGTTCGGGTCGAAGGTCTGCGACCCGAATTTGAAGAGTTGCTCAGGCTGGTCGCCTCGCGCGCGCCGCCCGCGGGAGCCGGTCAAGCGCCCGCGCCGAGTCTGCTGACTCGGGTGGGCTTGGCGGCTTGGGAAGGATTGCGCCAAGCCCTGGGACTGCTGTCCTTTCTCGGCGAGGCGGCAACCGTTCTGAGCCGTTCGATCCGCGAGCCGCGTCGCATTCGATGGCGCGCCATCTTGTACAACATGCAGACGGCGGGATTCGAAGCCCTGCCAATCACCGGGCTTTTGACCTTCTTGCTCGGCGTTGTGATCGCGTATCAGGGAGCCGAGCAACTGCGGCGCGTCGGAGCCAACATCTACATCGCCGACCTGGTGGGACTTTCCATGGTCCGCGAACTCGCGCCCCTTATCACGGCCATTATCGTCGCGGGTCGCTCCGGATCGGCGTATGCGGCACAAATCGGCACAATGAAAGTTACCGAGGAGATCGATGCCCTGCGAACAATTGGCATTGCGCCGTTCGATCTTCTCGTTTTGCCCAAAGTCGTGGCGCTTGCCGTGGTCTTGCCCCTCCTGACCGTGTATACGGACATGATGGGCATTCTGGGCGGCATGATCATGGCTCGCGCGCAGCTTCAGGTGAGCTTTGCCACATTTGTCAACCGCCTCGATCAAGCCGTGAGCTTGACCTCGTACCTCGTCGGCATCGGCAAGGCGCCGGTATTCGCCGTAACCATCGCCCTGGTCGGCTGCTACCAGGGATTTTGCGTCACCGGCAGCGCCGAGAGCGTGGGTCGGCGCACCACCGTCAGCGTGGTGCAGTCGATCTTTCTTGTCATTTTAAGTGACGCGCTGTTTTCCATCGCATTTAGCTGGCTGCAGCTATGGTAGATAGCAACGTCATTGCGGTCCGGGATTTGCACACGCGCTTTGGCAGCACGGTCGTGCACGATGGGGTGAGCTTTGCCGTCCGACACGGTGAAGTCTTCGCACTCGTGGGCGCGAGCGGCTGCGGCAAGTCGACGCTGCTACGCGAAATGATCGTGCTCCAGGCGCCGGTGTCCGGGTCGATTCGAGTTTTTGGCCAGGAAGTGACCGGGCTCGACGACAACGAGGCGCTGGCACTGCGGCGTCGATGGGGAGTCATGTTCGAACGCGGCGCACTCTTTAGTGCGCTTACGGTCACGGAAAACGTCGCCACAGTGCTGGAAGAACACACGGCACTTAGCGCGGTGCTGCGCACGCAACTCGCGGCGGTCAAGATCGCGCTTACCGGGCTGCCACCGGACGCCGGCCCCAAATACCCCAATGAGCTATCCGGCGGAATGCGCAAGCGCGCGGCACTGGCGCGGGCACTGGCGCTGGACCCCGAGCTGCTTTTTCTGGACGAACCGACCGCGGGTCTTGACCCATTGAGCGCCTCCGGGATCGACGAGCTGGTGCGCCACCTGCGCGACGCGCTGGGACTGACCATTATGATGGTTACCCACGATCTGGACCTGTTGTGGCGGACCGCGGATCGCGTCGCCGTGTTGGGCGATGGGCACATTCTGGGTGTCGGCACAATGCCGGAGCTTGCGAAGTCCGAGCATCCGCTGGTTCGCGAATACTTTTACGGGCCGCGCGGCCGCGGCGCGCGTGAGCAGGCATGGAAACAAAAGTAAATTTCGCCGTCGTGGGAGCCTTCGTGCTCGTGCTCGGGGCCGCCTTTATCGGGGGAATCCTATGGCTAAGCAGCGGCAAATCCTTTCGCGCATCTTATGACACCTATCTCGTGTACATGAGCGAGTCGGTTTCGGGCTTAAGTCCCGATGCCCCCGTGCGTTACCGAGGCGTTCAAGTGGGCCGCGTGCGGCGGATCTCGCTGGCGCCGGGCGACGTGGAGAAGGTCCTGCTGACCCTTGACGTCCAGCGGGGCACACCCATCAAGCAAGACACCATTGCCGTTTTGCAAAGCCAGGGGCTGACGGGAATCGCGCACGTGGAGCTCTCTGGGGGAAGTCGGGAGTCGCCGCAACTCGAAACCCTGCCCAACGAAGAGTATCCCGTCATCCGCTCGGGACCTTCCCTGATGTTGCGGCTCGACACCGAGGTCAGCGCCCTGTTGGAGAATCTCAATAGGAGCAGCGAACGCTTCAACGCCCTGCTCGACGATCGCAATCGCAATGCGTTAAAGCAGACGCTTGTCAGTCTGGAAGCGGTCTCGCGCACCCTAGCCGGCCGCACGGCGGCGATCGACTCGGGGGTGACCGACGCCGCGCTCGCGATGCAAAACACCGTGCAAGTAACCAAGGAGCTGTCGCAGTTGCTCGAGCGGGTGCAGCGCAGCGCGGACGCTTTTGATCGGATGACCGCAGAAGGTGCGCTTGCCGGCGCCAGCGCGGCGCGCGCGATGGACAGCGCGCGCACGAGCTTAAATAACTTTTCCGGGCAAACGCTACCCGACGCGCAGCTGCTGATCACGGAGCTGCGCTCGCTCACGGTGTCGCTCAAACACTTGAGCGATGAACTCGAACGCGACCCCAGCATGCTGGTGCGCGGCAAATCGTCGGCAAAGCCGGGGCCGGGCGAATGAGGCGCGCCCTTGCCGTGCTCGCCTGTGTCGGCTGCGTCGCGGCCTGCACGCCACTGCAACCGGCGCCTGCGGAGCCTGAGAGCATTTTTCTTCTCGAAGACCGCCCCGAAGGTGACTCGCCGCACCCGAAGGCCGGTCCGGTTATCGAAGTCACCCTGCCCCGTGCGCGCGCGGGGTTCGACACGGATCAGATGGTCTACACACGGCGGACCGACCAGATCGAGTACTTCTCGCGTAATCGGTGGGCGGACACACCGGCGCGAATGCTGGCGCCCGCACTCGCCCATGCCATCGAACGCTCGGGTGCCTTTCGCGCCGTGGTGCGCGATCCGAATTCGGTACACACGGATCTTCGGCTCGATACCGAGCT